>JACKZZ010006943.1_pt1 | contig 13794 bp, 16 predicted proteins | sample 8027871 | NCBI WGS metagenome assembly JACKZZ01 (sample SAMN15724774, study PRJNA655200) | protist metagenome | isolation source: fluorescence activated cell sorting (FACS) single amplified genomes of... | place: USA: West Boothbay Harbor, Gulf of Maine | collected 2000-07-19
TTGGTATTTATATTATAATACATCTGCAACAATTGAAGGTAATCTATTACCAGATGAAAAACGGTTAGGTGTTGATAAAAACTATGTAATGGATATTAATAAAATAAAGCAAATATGTAATATATCAATTGATAAAGCTATAGATATTTATATAAAAATAAAAATAAAAATATTTTTAGGTCAAAAAGGTTGAAATACATCAGTTGTAGTATTTACCATGGTACCTTTTGTTGGGACATATTCATGTATACTATAATATTTAATAATATTTTCTATTGTTTTTGAATATATTTTAGTATCGGAATATAATTCGTATTCTGATCCACATGCTGAACAAGAATATTGTAGTTTTTTATTTTTTTTATTACCAAATATTTTTGGTGTTAGTTCAGGGATTAAACAATTATGACAAAGAACAAAAAAAGTAATATAATCATATAAAATATGTAATATTTTATCATATGTATAATGCCCTGTTAATGTATTTTTCTTTTCATTAAAATTTGAGCCTAAACCACGTGCAATATAATTTAGTAAAATAGTATTTGGAGTATTAATTGCTTTACATATTTCTTCAATATTATCTATAATTGTAAAACAACCATTTCCTCTACCTGTTTGTCTAATTTTTAAATCTGGCATTTTGTATCTATAAAAAGGATCATCTGCATCTCTATTAATATTAATACTCATTATTATTAATATTAATATTATTTTAAATAAAATAAATCAATTTTTTATTCAAGTTCCATTAGAAATTTTTCAGAAACTTTTTCAAAATCCATTGTAGATGGATAATAATTATAATGAATATCTGTATTAGTCGGACAAGTAAATGTAATAGAAAATTTATCCATGCCATTCATCATAAATCCTTTTTCAATTACAAGATAATTAATAATATGATCAAGTTGATCTACATTTGTAAGTTTCTTACGATTGTAAGTATAACGATATAGATATTGTTTACCATTATCAAAAGTTTTAGTTTTTACTTCATCAAAAGATTCAGTAAGAGTAGTATAAGTATCAGTTAGAACAATAGAAGACATTAATATTATATCACATCTATCCATAATATATATAAATCAATTTTTTAAGCAACCATATTTGCTTTAATTCCTGAATAACATTTATAATCATTTAGTATATAATCTTCTAATTTTGACTCTTCAACTTGTTCGATTGTTTTAAAGTCTGGAATAGTTAATGTTGGTAAATTATGAGGTAATCTATTTAATTGCTTTTTAACTTGTTCAATATGTTGTTCATATATATGACAATCTCCTAATGTTAATGTAACCATATGAGGGGTCATATCAACTAATTTAGACACAATATAGAGTAATAAACTAGTAGATGCAATATTAAATGGTAATCCTAAAAATAAATCTGCACTTCTCTGGTACATTTTTACAGATAATCTATTATCTTCACAATAAAATTGTAAAATTAAAGAATGGCATGGATATAATACTCCATCACTTACTTGCTCTGGATTAAAATCAGTCATTACTAAACGTCTACTGTGTTTATCTTTTTTTATTAATTCAATTAAATTATAAAATTGATCTATTCCACCATTCTTATTTTTATATGGTTTATTAAAGAATCGCCATTGGTATCCATACATTGGTCCCATATCTCCTATATTATAATTTTTAAATACGATATTCTTTTCACTCATCATATCAAGAAATTTACGTGATGTATTTCCTTCCCATATACGCACTCCCTTTTCGCTTAATTTTATTGTATTTGTTTCTCCACGAATAAAAAATAGTAATTCTTCAACGATACCTTTCCAGAACATTCTTTTTGTTGTTAATAGTGGAAAACTATTACTTACATCAAAATTAATATCTCTACTAAATTTAGAATATACTTTTGCATTTCTTGTTTGACGTAATTTTCCATTAACCATAATATCTTCAAGTAATTGTAAATATTGTTGTTCTCCGTTATATTTTGGTTTATATTTACAAAATTCTAAATTATATAGATTTCCTGTACCAATATCTTTTTCCGTAAATATATATTTATTTATAAGAGTCATTTCAGGTAATTTAACAAATGTATCACATTCAAAATTTCCATTAATTTTTGTTATATAAATATTATTTAAATCTTTGTGTCTAAAAGCCATATCATATATAGATGACCCACCAATAACCCATATTTTACATCCTTCATAACTATTTGCAACATCTAATGCTTTATTAAAATTATTAACAATATGTAGATCTTCTTTTTCTTCACTATATGTATTTGAAATAATAATATTAATTCTATTTGGTAAAAAATAATTTGGTATTGATTCCATTGTTTTTCTTCCCATAATTACAATAGATGTTTCTAAAAAGTTTTTTGGAGATGTTATACTTTTAAAATATCTCATATCTGATGTAAAAAACCAAGGTAATTCATTATTTTTTCCAATACCGTAATTATTATCATGTGCTAATATTATATTAAACATTAATTTAAAATAATAATATTATTTTAAATTAATTTATTCAATTTTTGCTATAAAGTATTTAATATATAATTAAAATGATTTAAATTGTGATGATACAGATGCAATATTATCATTATTATAAGAAACAATACCATTACTACTAGTTTCTATAGTTTTTGGTTTTAATTCAGGTATTAAATCTTGTTCATATTGAAGTGATGCATTATTTTTATTAGCATAAAGAATATTATTTTCATTTGTTACTTCCCATACTCTAGTAATTGGTATTAATATAGAGGAAGTTTTAGGTAAAGGTACAAAATTTTTATATGTAGTATCAAAAATACTATCAATAGAGGATGTATTTATTAATGTAGTATCATTTGACCAATATTTTGACCAATAATCTGACATATTTATATTAAATTAGATAATTTTAAACTTAATTATTTAGATACATTAATAAATAAAAGTACACATACTAAAAATATAATTAAACTACATGATACCATTATTTGACTAAATCCAAAATTACTTTTTTTAAGCTGTGGTGTTATTTTGTTATTTGAAAAATTTTCATTAATTTTTTTTAATACTTTTGGTCTTTTATATGTGGTTCTTGTATTATTTGAAAAATTTTCTTGAGAAGAGGTTGTTGGTTTATTACTTCCAGCAACCTGATTTTGTACCTTTCCTACTGTTTGTTGTAGATTAACTGATACATCACTTGCTACTTTTTCAAGTTTGTCTTTAACCGTTCTTAAACGAGTCCAAACCCTTTCCATAGGGTTGGGAGTATTATTGGATGTCGTGGTAGGTTCAGCATTAAAATGTTCCGCACCATATTGGTTTCCAAGTAGTTTAGCTAATCTACTAGCTGCCTCTTTATTTTCTTCTTTTGACTTTGTTAATTCAGCCGATGTATCACTAGCTGTTTGTTGGGGTTTTTGTGTTACTTCTCTTTTTTCTCTTTGTTCTCTTTGTTCTCTTTCTGCTTGTTCTTGTTTTCTGTCTGCTTGTTCTTGTGCTCTTCGTTCTGCTAATTCTTGTGCTTTTTGTTCTCTTGCTGCTTGTTCTTGTGCTCTTCGTTCTGCTAATTCTTGTGCTTTTTGTTCTCTTGCTGCTTGTTGACGGGCTTTCTCTTCTGCGGAAAGAGTTACTGGTGGAAAATTTGAAACTAATCTGCCACGACCATCGTGATTTTTATTTACACTATCTGGATAATCATTAGATCTGTATGAACCAATTAATCCTACCTCACCAAAATATGTTGGATCATCTAAAGAAGACGGTACATCAACTGTTGAATCCATACTTCCTGTATAAGGTGCCGCAATGCTCATTGGTGAATCTCTAACTTCATTGGGCATAAGAGGATCTATAGGAGACAACGTTGGATTATTTTTAAAACCAAAATCTGAAAATGACGTGGTCATATATATATATAAATAGATAAGATTTTTAAAATAAAAATTATAATATTTTTATTTTAAAAATCTTATAATATTGATTTAAATAAAAATGGACATGCAATATATGGATCTATATTACCACCAGGTCTTCTATCTTCAAAATATCCTTTATTATCAGATATAGTTTTATAAGGTATTCTTATGCTACAACCTCTATTTCCTTCTCCAACTGTAAATTCATTATATTTTGATGTTTCATTTGTACCAGTTAATCTTTTTTTATTATCAATACCATAATATTCTAAATGTTTTTCTACATCTAACATATTTAATTTATCTATAGCTTTTTTTATATATTTGTAACCATTTTCTTCTCGCATTTTATTTGTACTAAAATTAATATGACAACCAGAACCATTTAATTTATCATCATATTTTAATTTTGGTGAAAAATCAATTACAATATTGTAATCTTCGCCTAATCTAACTAATACATATCTTAAAAATATTAAATCATCACATGCTTTAATACCAAAATTACACACTTGAAATTCACCTTGTCCAGGAGAAACTTCCATATTCATACCTGTCAATATAATACCAGCCTTTGCACACATTAACATTACTTGATTCATAAAAACTCTTACTTTATTTGATACACACCATGCACCAACTCCACAATAAAAAATATTATCATATTGATTATGAGTTGTATAATTAAATGGTCTATTTATATCTTTATCTATCATAAAAAACTCTTGTTCTAAACCAAATAATGGTTCTAAATTTAAATGTTTTGAAAATAAATCAATAGCATTATATCTTTTACTAAAATGTTTAATTTGTCCATTATTTTTTTTATACGGAGTACACATAACTATAACATCCATATTAAAATCTCTAAAAATATCTGGATAAATAAAATAAGGTTCTAAGTTTACTTCTGAATCATCAAGTGTTGCTTGACCTGTACTACTACCATCATAATTCCAATGTGGATATAATGTAATATTAAATCTATCTTTATCTTTAGTAGAAACAATTTTTGTTTTACTCCTAAAATTATTATCGTTATCTAACCATACATATTCTGCAAAATAAGTATTCATATAAAATAAATAAAAAAGTTATTTTTAAATATAATTATAATGTTGGAAAATCATTGCTTGTAAATTTAGTAGTTTGTTTTTCTTTTTTAAAAGTTTTAAATGTAGGTAAAGGTAATTTTGGATTAAATTTTCTTTTAGTTACTTCAACTTTACCCTCTTTTAATCTTTTATCTTTCATTCTTTTAGATATCCATTTTTTTTTATTAGACTCTTCGTTATTTAGAGTATAAATATCAATTATAATCTTTTTTTTCGAAGGTTTAATTACTTTTTTTTTATTTTTTTTATTTTTTTTATTTTCTATATGTGATAATGAAGATTCAAAATCAAATATCTTATCTTTTGTTAATGATAAAATATATTGACGCTCATCCTCATAATCGCTATCCTCTTCATATTCTAACATATTTAATTCCTTTTGTTCTGGAACTTCATTAATTTCTTCATCACTTGACCATTCATTATCAGACATTAAATAAATAAGTATTCTTTTTTTAAGTTAAATTAATTAAATAAATATGTATACCAACTAACAATATAACTTTTAATATAATCAAATAGTTGAGGTTCATTTACAATTATATTAATAACATTTTTATTAGTTGACTGATAAAAATTAATTGATTTAACATCTTTTTCTTCTGTTATAGAATTACATAAATCCATTGCTTCTCCAAAAAGTTCATATTTATTATCCAAGTAATAATGTGAATAAGGAAACTTTTCAAGTTCTACTTTACTATTTTTATCACTATATACATTATCTTCTCGCATTTTACCTGTTTGTAAAACTAATAGATTTTGAGTTGTAATTTCGGAATATTGTGAAATTGATTCTTTAAATTTTTCTACAAACATTTTACAAGTAGGATCTAAATTATATAGCATATTTGGCGATTCCTTATTTTTCTTATTCAAAAACATTTTAATATTTTTATATTCTGTAAATTTATCACCATTACAACTATAAAATGTAACAGACCCACCGCCAACATCTGCAATAAACGTGTATTGATTATAATTAGGAATTTTCATAATCGATAAAATATTATATCCAACATTTGCCCATTGTCCTCCCATTTTTCCATTTTGTGTACTATAGTTTCTGTTAAATACCCAAAACATATTTTCATATTCTAATTCTTTTACAACTTGTGAAAATTTATTAATTAAACGAGTATTAGTAAATTCCGTTTCAGTAACTTCTTTTAGTGGTGATCCAGGTGTTTCTGTTTTATTACCATCAATAGAATAACCAATCGAGTTTACTAGTAGGACTGGTCCATAATCATTACTAATAAGATATTCAACACCTTTACGGATATTTTCAATATCATTTTCTTGATCAGTACCAATAAATAGTGGATTACATGTTGTATGTGGGGACGGGAGACATACTTCTGGATATTTAGTTCCATTAAAAGTATACGCTCCAGAAGAGGTTGAACCAATAGACCAAATGGTCTTAAAATTCATATGTTCATCATTATCAAAGTAAGACATTAATATAATATTAACTATACATATTTATTATTTTTTTCAATTTTTTATAAAAGACATTTATAGAATATTTATTTATATTTATTAGTATATGCAATATTTAAATTTAACATCTAATGATGCATTAGAAATTATTACAAAAAATTTAAAAAATATTTTTTTAACAGGGCCTCCTGGTAGTGGTAAAAGTTATTTGACAAATAAATATATTGAATATTGGAAAAAAAAATACATGAATATTGCAATAACTGCCTCAACCGGTATTGCATCTAAAATAATTAATGGAACAACAATACATTCATGGAGTGGTATAGGTATTATTAACGAGTATGATGATTTTAATACAGTATTAAAAAAAGTTCTTGATAATAAAAAAAAAGTAAAAGAATGGAAAAAAACAGATATATTAATTATTGATGAAATTTCATTAATTAACATAAGAACATTAGATATATTAAATTATATTGGTAAGCATATTAGAAAAAATGATCAATCATTTGGTGGTATAAAATTATTTATTGTTGGTGATTTTTTTCAATTACCTCCTGTTGAAGGTGAATATTGTTTTAAATACGAAGAATGGGAAAATATGTTTGATTGTGGTATTAATCTAACTGAAAATCATAGATCATCAGATAATAAATTAAATAAAATATTATATAAAATTAGAAAAGGTAGAGAATTAAGTGATAAATCTAATAATATTTTAAAATCAAGAATAAGTAATGAAGAGTATTATCCATTATTAGTACCATTAAGAAGTATGGCTAGAAAAATAAATACAGAAAAATTAAAAGAAAATAAAAACAAAGAATATAAATATATTGCTACATATCATTATGATAAAGATTTTTTTAAAGACATAATTAATAAAAATTCACCATTGGAAGAAGAATTAATACTAAAAGTAGGATCACCAGTAATAAATCTTGTAAATGATCATAGCAGAAGATTATTAAATGGAATGGTTGGTACTATTATAGATTTTACACCAGATGGTCCTGTTGTTAGATTTGGACAAAAAAATTATTTAATAGAAAAACATATATGGGAAAAAAAAATAGAAAAAAATAAATCTATTATGATGGAACAATATCCATTACTTTTAGCTTATAGTATAACAATTCATAGATCACAGGGACAAACATTAAGTCAAGCAAGTATGGTATTAGATCACAATGTTTGGGAAAAAGGTCAGGGTTATGTTGCATTATCAAGATTACAAAATCTTAATGGTTTACATTTATTAAAATATAATTCTAATATTTTTAAAGTTGATAAATACGTTAAAAAATATTATAAAAAATGGAACTTAAAATAACTTAATTATGCTAATGATCCCATTGGATCCCAAATTGGAAATGAATTACTAATAACACCATTCCATATACCTAATTCAGATTCGGTAATATACTTTTTAGGAATAATTAACTGATAAGTATATTCTCTAAACCATTTATCACTACAAATTAAACTTCCGCCATATGGACCTTCAGTACCCCAACTATTTTCAATCTTCCAATAGTTTACTGAACCATATGGATCTGTATTATAACCAGTATAAACCATTGCATGTGTCATTAAACTTTCACCAAATAATATACGATCTTTTTTATTCATACTATCATCTAGATCAAGATAGTCTACATAATCAAAACTTTTTTCATCTAACATAGCAAGTTTTGAATTAAAAAACTGTCCTACATCACTACCAAACCAAACTGGAACATTATTATCAATTGCTTTTTTTGTTAATTCAACCATTCTATCCATATTAACATTTAGATATTTAACATCATCACCGCCTTCAACATTACCGAGATGTTCTACTCCATAAAGACAATTATATTCATTTCTTGGATCATGTGTTAATGATACATAATCATTAAAATTAATTTTACAAAAATCTTTCATAAATTGTTGTGGTGTACCATTAAATGTTTTAATTAATTTATCTGATTTATAATTCCATACAAAATTTTTTGGTGGTTCTCCAAAAAATTTAATTAAAACTTGATATGTTTTCTCAAGATATTTTTTTCTATTATATTCATTCGGATTATTATAAAAATTTTTTACAAAAGTTCTAAACATTCTTGATAAAACCATATTAACTCCTCTTGAATTACTACTATGAGTACTTTCTGGATAAGCATCTTTTGGGACGAGTCCATACTTATTTGCTATATTAGTAAACATAACCCATTGACCACCATCTCCAAATGGCTCTTTAAGAATATGTTGTATAATTCTATTATTATAATCTTTTTCTTGAATATTTAAATCTTCTACAAGTTTAAGATTGTAATTCATTCTTTCCATTTTATCGTAAAAAAATAAATAACTTTGAGAAAATTCAAAATTATCTGATAGTTTTTTTTCTTCAATTAATGGGCGACGAAGCATATTAAGAGCTGCAAAAATCCAACAACGACCACTAGATTTTTGATTTGAAGAACGTACCGATGGGTTTATTTCTTTAGTTAAAACTCCAGGTATTTGATTAACACTCCTTGATGTACTAACACTTGATAATAAATTATTATGAAGACCATAATTATTACCAAATGGTTCAATATTAAAACTAGAAATATCCATAATTATTATATTAATATAAATTCCCTTTAATTAATTTATATTTAAAAACTATAATCTTTATCAACATTACTAGCCCATTCAAAACGTTTTAATAATTGTTTAGTAAATAATTTTTCTTCTGGTATTTCATATTTTTTTATAAAAGCAAATATAATGCGTGGATCAATATAATTTGTTTTACTTGTTCCTAAACTAACATTTTTCATTTTTGATTTATTTTCTTTTTTTAATTTTAGTGTTTTTATTTTAGCATCAAGTTTATTAGCTTTATCTGTATCTTTTTTATTTTTAGCTTTTTTTAATTTATCACGTGTACTTTTTATAGTTTTATCTATTTTATCCATAGCATTATCTATATTAGTTGTAACTGCTTTTTGATGATTACATAAAAGTGCAACAGTTGTATTTGCTTGATTAAAGTATGTTATAAGATAGTTAATTCTTTCTGTTTCAGGAATATTTTTAACGATTGATTCTTTTAATTTATTTAGTTCTTTTTGAAATACATATGATGCATTATAAGTTCTCCATACTTTTGCTGTTAAATCTTTCATAAATGTTTCAAGATATTCATTTAAATTTGAAGATGTAATTTTATGAAATAAATCATCTTTTTTATTTTTATTTTCTGTAAATTTTTTAAGATTATCATAAACTAATTTATCAACTTTAACTTTTTTACAAAATCTAATACTATCTTTACCTAAAAAATCAAGTTTAATAACTTGATCACTTAAAAAATCAATATGTTCAACGCGTAAACTAGTTACACCAACAGTATCTGCTTTTTCTTTTGTATCTTTTTTACCACCAACTCTTAATGCTAAATTATCTATAAAATATAATGACGTTGCTAATTGACGCACCGTTTCTGATTCATTTTCCATTTCTTTCATATAATCATCTCTAATATCTTTAACTTTCTTTTTTAGTTTACGGGCTAAATCAAATTTTTTTTCATCACTTTTAGATTTAAATATAGATTCCATAGATGTAAAAACATATTTATTTTTTTTAGTTATTTCATCTGTCCATGTTGCTAACCAAATAACTTTATTATCATGAATTACTTTATCCCATTTACCTGGTACATTTGGTTTTGGAATAGGAGCATTTTTATCTAAATTAATTGTAACATTGTCTGGTTCTACTCTTTTTTTTATCATACCTAATTTTGGGTGTTCTCCTCTACCTAAAAATATACCTGGTGGTTCTATTTTATAATTACCGACTTTTTGTTGCGCTCCATTTATAATACAAAATTTATAAGGTTCTTCAATTTTATCTTGATCATCTTTTAATTTTTTCTTTTGTTCTTTAGACATATTTTTTTTTTCTTCCCTTTTTTTATCTATATAATTTTTAACTTGTCTCAAATTAACTTGACTCATGTCATCAATATTTAAATCTTTATCTAAATTTTTTAAATCTTTTAAAAAATTTTTATTAAATCGATGTTTTTTAACATAATCAGAATCAAGATAATTAGCATAAATAGTTAAATATTCCTCAGCAATTTTAGATACTTTTACATCTTTACCATTAATAATAATTGGTATATTATGTCTTTCAAATTCTGGAGGAAAAAATGGACCATTATGTCTAAATACATCCCATTGTTTGGTATTACTTTTACCACCACCTAACATTATTTTATACATTATAAAAATGATTAGATTTTTAATAATTATTATATATAATTATTAAATTATCTTTGTAAAAATCTATTTAAATATGGCTCTACATTTTGTTCAAATAATGGTTTATTTCTTAATTTTTTTTTTTCACAATCAAAACATTTTTGACCATGTCTTACATACTCATTATCTCTATTCATTATTTCATTTTCACAAGAAAAGCATTTACTTCGATTACTAGGATTACCGGTATGACCATCATTTACTTGGGTTGTTATATTAGATTCGGTTTGATTAAAAGTTTCTGTATATCTACTAACATAAAATATTAATCCAATTATACCTAATACAATAAAAATAATTATTTTCATATAAATTAATTTAGATTATTTTTTCAAATAATATGTACCTAAAACAGCAGGTACAATATATAATAGAGCTGGTTGTGATAAACCAGATAAAACATTTGCTGTAATTGTACCTATTAAACTTACTATATATGCTATTAAACAAGGATAATATTGATCTGTACCATTTAATAATTTAATAAATAATCCTGGTATTATAATATCACCTAGACCAACCATTAATGGTTTAGTATCAGTATAAAAATATTTTAATAATAATGGCATATCTACATTAACTGCTACACTTTCCATAACACTTTCTTTAAAAATAAGTTTACTACCAAAAACCCAAAATATATCAAAGAAAAATAAACCTATTAATAAAATAACTCCTGTTTTTATATTTTTAAGTTCAATTAATCCTAAACTTGAAATACACATTAAAATCGCAAATAAATTATTCATAAATAATTTTAATGGTAAATACTCACCTTTTGTAAAATAATCAAATGTAAACCAAGCAACTGTTAAAATAACAATTATTATTTCATTTATTGGTATAATATTAGTTAAATTTAAAATAATACTTGTCATAAATAAAAGTTTAATAATTATAGTTTTATATTTTGGTAAAAATTTAATAATACAAAAAATACATATCATAAATATAGACATAATAATTGGATACATATAACTCATATTTTCATCAATTTGTTCTACATCGGATAACTGAATATTATTATTTTTAAATTGTGTTCCAACATATACTAAAGCAACTGCTGTTAGTATTAGATTTACATATGCTACATTTTTATTTATATATTTTGTAAAAGTTAAAAAATTTAATATAAAATTTATTAATAATAATAAAATAACTTGATTCATTTATATTATATTTAATTAGATAAAAAAATATATATAAATTATATATTTTTTTAGCTATAACTATTTTATATAAAATTACTACTAGTTTATTTTAGTTTAATGATAATTTTTTGAATGAATCCAAGTTTGTGATATAATTTTAGTTCCATCTATTACAGGTAATGCTTCATGAGAGGTTCTTTCATCTTTTTCTAAATTATTATCTACATTTGTCCAAATTAATGCTCTACCTAATTTTGGTTTAATATTATATTTAAGTTTATTAAATGAGGTAGATCCACCATCTAAATCATCAGTAATATCATCTGTTAAATATATTAAACATGTTAAAATCCTTGGTCCAATTTTATTAAAAGTCTTTAAATTAGCTTCTTTAGGTACATAATCATGATGTATCTTAAAAAATCCTCCTTTATAATATTTTGTTAATGTCATATCTTCATAATTTGTTTTTGGAATAGAAACAATTTCTTCTATTCTATTTTGAATTTTATTTACAATATTTATATCTAAACATTCATTATTACAATTGTAAGAGTAACTATTTCTGTATTCTTTATTATTTTTACCACCAGTTAAATTACTAATATTCCAATTACTTGGTACATTTATTAATTCTTTACATTCTTCAGGTGTTAAAAAGGAATCTAATGTTATAATCCATGGATCATTATTTACTAAAACAGGTGTATACTTTTTAAAATTATTATTTGTCATAATATTATTAAAAATATTATCAATATTAATTTTATATGAATTATTACTAAATTGTTCTTTTTTAAATTTATAAATAAATAAAATAATAGTTAAAATAATTACTATAAATAAAACAATCATATATATATATATATATATAAAAATTATATATATATATATATATATGGAACTTTTATATATTGTTCTATCGATAGTTATACTACTAAAAATAACATATATTGTGTTTTGCCTTGATGACAGAATAAGAGCCTCAAAAGAAGAAGTAATACCAGTAGTAGGGGAGGTATTTATGACAGTACCAAATTTTATTTTACTTGTATTTATTTTTTATAAATTGTATAAATAAAAAAATTTAAATTAATATTTCACATATTTTGTTGTATTTATATATTATATCCATTCATATTGTTCATTACACCCTGGACATATTAATCTTTCATATATTTGTATATTTTTTGTCATACACCCTACACATATACGCCTATTGAATTTACATTTACATCCAGTTTCGATAAATTTATTAGTATCCAGTCATATATTTTTTTAATAGATTCGGTTGTTTTATAGGAGTAATCTTTATTAGTAATTATTTTTTGTAATTTTTTAATAATTTTATTTATATGTTTTTTATTTAAATTAAGTAATTCAATTTCACATATTGGATTAGATGGTATAGATAATATATATAATACATTTAGATCATTAAAACTTAATTTATATGTAATATTAGTAACGATTTGATCTTTTAAAAATTCATAATCAGTTATTTCAAATGTAATATTTGACATTAATATATATAATATTTTATACTATATTTTAAAGTAAATTACGTAAAATATGTATTCTATTTATTATATTATTTGTTAAAACTAAATTTTGGTGTTCATTAGGATTAATATTATAATGACATAGACGACAACATACTATAACATCTTCTTTTTTAAGAATATTTTTTATATAAAATACTCCTGATTTAGTATGAATATCTAAAAGATCTTTATTATTTAAACAACTTATATTACATATTTGACATTTCCAATTATAAGAATCTCTTATTTTATAATCAAGATCAACAATATTTGGTGATATTTGATAAATTAAAGATTTACGTATGGGTCTATTTATAGACTT
>JACKZZ010005619.1_pt1 | contig 13789 bp, 3 predicted proteins | sample 8027871 | NCBI WGS metagenome assembly JACKZZ01 (sample SAMN15724774, study PRJNA655200) | protist metagenome | isolation source: fluorescence activated cell sorting (FACS) single amplified genomes of... | place: USA: West Boothbay Harbor, Gulf of Maine | collected 2000-07-19
GTGGACCAGCACCGGGGGCTGGATTAGCTGCCAGTTTATTGTTTTCGTCATCCGCAGATTTCTGCTCAAGCGTGTTCAGGATGATGCCGTCGAGGTTCCGGCTGATTTGCTCTCGTAACTGTGCTGCCGAAAGTGGCGGGGTTATGGCGAGCAAAGTCCTCCTCGTGGCCCTGCAACAACACACGACACAATGCAAAATGATCTCCCAAGTAGCAACATGGGGACTTGCTCATTCGCTCATGTTTCGTCTCGGACGCAGGCACAAGGCCAGCGATCTTAAATCAAAAGCCAGAAGCCACGACATTGACATGTTCTGCATTGAGATCAACTTACTAGTTCATCTACATGCACAAGTAGACTTTTACTTTCCAACATACCACTCCCCGCCTTACCAGTTGCAGCGACGAGCTGACCGTTGGTCTGTGGGCGTCAATTTTACACTAGTTGTTGACAGAACTGTGGTAAGAGGTTTTGATTCGACAATGAGAACAATCTGACAAGAATTCATTCTGTGCACATGAAGTTGCAAGGTAGGATCTCAGTGTATGCACAACATCATGGTGGTCATATTTCATGCCATGTATTGAAGGTTGGTTCTTGTACAGGTTTCTGCGCAGTAGTTGTAGTTTCCAGCAAAACTTACCTGGCCCACCAGCCCTTGTTCCGGCGGCACTGGCAGCTTCGGTTTGATCATCCTTGTGACCGGCAGAGGGACCCCGCCTGTTTGGATAAACGCTGGGATTTGGTTCTTGAAATTCCTGCTGCGACTGCGGGAAGAGGAAACAGACCGCGGCGACCGCGACCGTGACCTGCTGTAATTCGTGCCATCTACAACTCTGGCGCGCCCTCTTCCTCGACTGCGTCTAGGTCTAGTATCCCCCCGCCTGCTTCTACTGTCGCGGCCTCTGGTACCACCACGGTAGTTGCCACCACGTCTACTGCCGTGTTCACTTCTCTGCGGCTCAGCTCGCCGGCTGTTTTTGTCTGTCCGCGAGCGCGTGCGCGACGAAGGTCTCATACTCCGATCGCGGAGGTTGTCCTCGTCCCGCCGTCTCGTCCCGCCTCGCCTTTGCTTGTCATCCCGGGAAGTAGAATTATCACGAGCCATGATGCCACGGCGCAGTCTTTGTGTCGTGAGGGTTGGTCGAAGTAGGTAGTTGAAATTCTAGAAGGTAATAAAATGCAACACGCGGTTGTAGATTGTCGGCCAGCTCAGATACTGATTAAAGAACGATAAGGATATACATGATTTATGTTGATGTTCGACGATAAATGATTTCTGTTCGTACGCGAGTTGTTGCACTGGCGTGGTCTCTAGTCGGACTAGCAACAACTAGAGGACATCGTGAAGACACAACTACGACGCTATTACGTCGTGCTGCGTGAGATTCCTGAGGTCGTGAGTAAACCAACTATGTTGACATCAAAGAACGCTGCTAAGTGTCATTTTCTTTCTGCGATCAGAGACCTGGTCGTGTACGCTCCACAGACAAACGACCACTACACATCCTTCCAGGAAAATCTTTTTTCCGGATGTCAAAAAACGAGCTGCCTGCTGAAGAACTTTACATGCCCTGCGCTTCGCCAGTACTACGCCCTTACCTGTGTCTGGCTCTGCAACTGTTTGTTGTCCACCAGCTCAAGTAGATATTATTGAGAAACGATTCATAAAATTTGTTCTGGTCTTGGCATTTCATGACAGGTGAAGCTGACTACTGAAAATCTTCATGGTGTTGGTGGCCGTATGACAGTTCATTCGCATATGAAGATGACAACGGAATCGAGCGCGCGGCTCTTCATCGTTGCCACAAGCACAAGCCTCTGCTTGCTCATCTTCGTTTGAGAGCCACACTGTAATCCTCAACCTCATATGGAAATTGTAATTGATGAAACTACTGAAGATATTTTTGCACTGTGCTGATGATAATTCATTCCCCTTCTCCTGCTTGGAGATTACTGTGTATTGGTATTCGTCATATTTGCAGCACTTTAATACTCGGATGCTCAAAAAGATACGTACAGAAAAAAAAATGGTCTACTTTTTTGTCTTCAATTGTAATCTTGTGCGTTTTCGTTGTCATTCAGCTCCATCGATCTGGTTGTACGCCTTTCGTTGTGATATTTCGAAAAGATAAATGTCTGAACCTGCTTATTGGTGTTAGTTTTAAAAAGTGTGAAAGCTTCGATGCGTTAGAGTGTGAATGGAAAAAGATCGTGAACAGCGACGTGGACGAGCAGCACAGTGACAGCATAATTACTGTTTCTTCGTCTAAAAAATCAAATATTCTGAATCGAAATTCATATGCATTACGTTTACCACGATTAGTTGTACTAGAAGGGAGAGTCGGAATGAAATCAGCAAATGCGGCTACCAAAAGATGAAGATCAAATTGCTAGAAGCTCTTGCCCATCACTTATCATCGGCTAGCAGATCGTCCTCCTCGTCTTCGACTGGTGTGGAGGAAGATGATGAAGAAGAGGATGATGAACTAGATGACCCGGAGGAACTTTTGTTGGCCGACGCGCGAGGATTGTCTCCCTGCGGAGCATTTGATGTTGTCCTCCTATTGTTCGCACCCGTAGCAGCACTAGTTCTATCTCGCTGCACGTGAAGACTTCCGCCAGCAGCTTTGTCGGTCGCGTTCTTCGGATTGGATGTAGCAGGCACGGAGGAAGACGATGCAGGGGCAGCTGCGAGCGGAGCAGTAGAAGCACCAGCTGCGGTCGTTGCAACTGGCTGCTTGGTCGTCTTCCCAGACCCCTGCCTCGATCTGACCGCTTGAGTGGCTTGCGAAGGCTGTGCCGCTTTCGAAAAGGATTTTTCTTCTTTCACTTTAACTTTTCCAATACTTTTCATCGATAGCACTTGTTTCTTCATAGAAGAAGCTCCAGCACTAGCTTCTCTTGTTTCTGCTTTTTTACGAGACGAGCTTGCAGCCGCTACCATCTTCTTCCGAGCGTTATTTCTTCCTCCCTGCTTCACGGTGTCGGTCGGTTTCTTTGTTTGTTTCATCTTCGCATTCGCCGATTGTATCTTTTGCTGTGATGCGGTCTTCTTTTTGGTCGACGCGTTGGTCTTTTTTGCAGCGGGAGCGGCTGCTTTTTTCATCTTGCTATTATTTGCCGTGGTCGTCCTGCTTGATGCGGCAGCAGCAGTAGCAGCGCCCACCGGTTTCTGTTGCACTGTCTTCGCAGCTGCTTTTCCTTTTCTCAAGTTAGAAGTAGACGCTGGCTTCTTCTTGTTCGCTGTAGAAGCCGGATCTACTTTCATCTTCACGTCAACAGCGTGATCTTTTCCTTTATTTCCCTCGTCATTCTCATTCCCGATCTTCCCGGAGAAATCCATACCCGTTTCATCCTTTTCTCGTGGTTCTAGCGCTTGGTCGACTTCTATTTCTTCGTCTAGGTCTAAATCCAAACTGTTGTCTATGTCGTCGTTCTTCTTGCTCCTTTTTCGCTGAGGTGCCCGCTTTCCCTTGTCCTTGCCCCTCGTCTTTCCCCTGCGTTGCGCGCTCCCAGCTTGCGAGGCAGCCGTGGCCTTCGCTCGCTCTGCTTGCCTCTCCGCTCGTTTTTGAGCGGTTGCGTCCCTGAGTTTCTGCGCAGAGGGAAAAACTGGCCTTTTAATCAGGCGGACTACTTTGGGAGAAGAACTACCTGCTCCCGCTCCTCCGTGCCCTGTCGAAGCAGATTTACCGATTTCTGCCTTCGCAATAAATTTTCCGCCCGGGCCCCGGGCCTGCGCAGCAGCTTTGGAAGCTTTACGGCTAAGCGATCTGTGCAACTCGCCGTCAATTTCTTCCTCCGATACATTTTCGCCACCGTTTGCGATCTCTTGGTCCAATAACTGCTTCTCACGGAAAAACCGCTCCAGATCCGCCGTGTACATTCTGCTGATCTGCGTCTGCTCTCGCTTCTGGACGTTCCCCTTCGCATCCTTGATATTTGTTCCATCATCACCTGCTCCGCCGAGCTTTCCTTGTTTTTTCCTGTGGTACTTCTGCACAGCACTCCAACCGCCGGTGGCTTTCCGATAATATTCCTCCCAGTCGATGTTATTCACGGAGAAGTACTCTAGGGAATTCTGAAAATCCTGTGCAGCTTGCAATAGCTGTTGATCAGAGTCTTCTTCTTCTTGTTCGGCATAGTAGGGAAGAGGTGGTGGAACGTCGTCTCTCCCTCCACTCATATTACCACCAACAGGACCAGGAGTTGTGCGTTGTCCTTCCTGTAGCGGTTTCGGCGTGCTGGCAGGAGCCGTGTGAAAGTTACCTGCTCCACCTCCCGTGGTAAATAAAATCTCGCCCTGGTTCATCTTCATTCCGTCATCTCCGAAGTCCTCTAGATTGTTGCCTCGCTCCATCGTGGTTGTACCATTCCAAACCACTCGTCCGCCCTGTTGCAAGAAACAACCCGCGCCTCCAGCCTGCCCTTGTTCACCAAGCACGTTTCCGTCGTCATCTTGAAAATACTTCACAAGCTTCTGCTTCCCGTTTTTGCTGTTGTAGGTTCTCAACTGCACAAAGTGCCCCTTCCCCACGCATTCCAGCTCGGAAAACAGCGTTTCGACCGCGATGTCCTCGGGTTGCGCTACGAATCGATTGAGCGCCCGGGCTTGCGACATCCACGGAAGAAATTGCTTCAACTTGTTGTGTGATGTACTAGTTCTTTGCGGTGCAGTGTAGTTCGTCCCGGCAAGAATGCCCGCGGAGGTGAGCTGGGTCGCTTTGGCCGGGTTGAACAGAGCTGCTCCGGACGACGCGGTGGCGTGGAGGTGCAGTCGTGGTAGGAGTTGAAGATCCAATGCTTGCAAGTACAATTCCTGTTCAGCAAACGCAGCTTCTTCATCATCTTCCTCCCCATGCGAAGTTTTCCATTTTTTTCCCTGCACGCCCAAATCTAAAACCGCTCTGTTGCGCTGTCTCCACACTTTTCTTTGCGTGCGGAAGAAGCTGTGGCGTCGTTCCAGCTCTAGCGCGGTGGAGGTGGTGCTGCCGGCAGTTATCTGTTGCAAATCGTCATGCGGAGACTCACGAGCAAGCAGCAAGCTTTCACTCTTCCTGTCATTGAAGAAGTCACCCGTGTAGAAGTCCATCGTGGTGCCTCCAGCACTCTTGTTAATCCCATTTACGCTTTTCTTTGCCGTGTCGCTGGTTTTAGTTTTTTTTGCTTTTTTAGATACAGCCTTGCCGCCTTTTTTTTGTTTTTCGTCGTCCTTTCGCTTTCCGACGACGCCCTGTTGCAGAAGGGTGGTGCGCGCGGACGGCCGATCAATGGCGTTGCTTTCGTACTTCTTGTTCTTCGTCTTCCTGCTTTCATCTGAAATAAAGGGTTTCTTGTCCAGCTCCAGCGCGTCAAGCGTGTCGTCTTGTTTCCGCGTCAGTTGTATTTCGTCGGAGTAGGCTTTCAGACAGGCGTCGTACGCGAGCAGCAACGTACTGAAGATGCTGAATCCGTCAAAAATGTGCGTCGGAGAAAGCGGTCGAGTACTGTTATTGGCGGTGCGGGCACGGCCGGTGCCAGTGCCACGGACCAAAACAACGACATCTAGACTGTCAGTGCTGGCGCGGGAAAGAAATTCACTACCCATTTGTTGCTGAGCGTTTATCATCGTCGTGTGGAACATATTTGCACCTGGTGATCGCTGTGGCTCCTGTGAAAACAACCTCCCGCTCGTCGTCATCATAGTACTCGTCTGCTGCTTTTCCTCTTCTTCGTCTTCCCGAGGCTCGTCTATTTCCTGGGGCACCTTGTTTTCTATCGACTCTGCAGTAATGCCGTCTGCCTTCGTCGACGCTGCTAAGTCGCAGAAGCTCTCCGCTCCGATAGCTGTCCGAAGCAGATTTATCGTGTGGCAGCTTATTTTTCTCAGCGCAGTAGAAGAAGTAGCCCGTTGAACAAGCCAGCTGCTCGGTAAAGAAGCCGGCAGAAGTGGTGCACTTTTGTCTTCTTCGCCCTCGCCAACAACCTTATCCAGCGTAGTTTTTTCACGATGGATAAAGTTGAACTCGGGAAAGCTGTCATTCCTGTAGGTAGAAGTTTCTCCAGAAAAAACGTCCAGCTCGTCTCCTTCCGTGTTACTGTCCTGCGCAGGCGAGGATGACTCTTTGGCGAGAAACTCGGCAAAGGAGCCCAGCGTGGCGGTCGCGGTTGAGCAGCTGCGGTCGAGAATACTTTTCTTGGTGATTTGCAGGGCCTGTTCGTGATCCTCTCCGACCGGTGCACCCATCTGCACATCATCGTGATCCAGAAATTCTTCATCGACATCCATTTTGTTTCCGTTTGCGAGGTCGTACTTGCTGTTTGTTCCTTTTGCTTTTTCCTTATTCTCGAAGAAAGAGGTTTCTTTTATCCGCGGCGTCCGGTTCTTGGTCCTGCCGGCTTCCAGCACAGTAGGAGTTCTTGTGTTCTCATCTTCAACACCATCTCCATCGACATCATCTTCACAGCACACCTTTTCCAAGAGCCTCGCGCCGAAAACCTCGAGCACCAACCGCGACAGGACGGTCAGCAGCACCCGGGAATGGGCAATGCGAAAAGCGTGGAGGAAATCGGCGACTTCGGGCAGGCTTGTGTTCTCCTCGTCCTCAAAATCTTCAACGTCGAAGTAGGCTTCTTTACCAAAGGCGGGCAGTCGACTTTTAGTACCACCAGCAGGAGTGTAGTAGTTCTGGTTTTGACTATTTTCGTCCAGAAGCGAGTCGTGATAATCTGTTCCCCCTGCTCGTCCGAAGAGCGGTTGCTCTTGATGTCGCGCCGCAGGGAGATTGTCAAAATCGATCATGCCATCACCATCATCATCTTCATCTTCGCCAGCACTCTGCTTTTTGTTGCTGCTCTGTTCGGGCGACGTCGGTTTGTTCTCTTTTTCGCCTCCCGCTGTCGATCTTATCATGCGCCTCCCTGGACCCACCACCTCCTCCAAGTCATCAAAATCCATCATGTCGACATCCGAGGAACTACTTCTACTACGTGACGAATCGTCGCCAACAAACCTGCTGTGCTGGCCTTCAAACAAGTTATTGTTCTTGTTTTGTTCCTGTTTTTTGAAGTGTTCCGAAATAACCTCGTCGTCTTCAAACAGGCGAGACCACCGCGTCTCCGTACGGTCCAGGGAAGTTGTAGATTTGTGTTTCTGCTGATGTTGCCCACCTGCAGCTCCGAGGCCGACGGATTGTTCTCCTTGCTGCTGATAATTCATCTCTTGTTTCTGACGGTGACTGGGGTTGCGCGAAATCAATTCGTTCTGGTCCAGCGCGTAAAAGTCTTCGTTGAGCAGGAGCGGAGGGTCCTTGTTGCCGCTTTTGATGCTGTTGTTCTTCTTTTCTTCTATTTCGCCATCGTCAAACACACCGTCGAGCGCGTCTAGTTCGAGTTTATTGTGATCGTAGACGGAGCGCTTAGGTGGACGGTCTCGACCTCCCGGAACAGGCACAGGGTGCTTTGCGGACAAAAGAGACGGCTGCTTCTTGTTTTGACTTTCGGTTTCGAAGGGAAAAATAGTGCTCTTTTTGCTCGACGCACTGGCGGTCATATTCGCTTTGGAGGAGCTGCTGCCCAGCTGACCCGGCGGCCTTCTATTTTTTGCTATCCCTTGTGATAAATGTGCTGCTTTTTCTTTCCGACCCGTGTTGATGTCGCTCTTCGAAGCCCGACTGAGGGACCCGCTACTTTTTTTCACCTGTCTTTTTGTCGCCATGCGGCTGGGTGGCCTTTTGTGCAGCGACAATGGCCCGCTTCGCAGCCTCGTCGGCAGCACCGAGCGGTTGCTGCTTCTCGCAGCAGTGCTCTTCTGGCTTAATAGCCCTGGATGATTTCTTCCTTGCTCGTTCTGCTGAGCACCAAGACTCATCTGGCGGAGCGTTCCTTGGACTTCCGTCCATTTCTTCCCCGTCGCGAGCATTACCGCTTGCACCTTTTTCCGGTACCTAGCCTTGTTATTATTCCGATACTGCACATACGTTTCTCGGCAAAATTCTTCGATGTGCCGCTGCATTGCCTGAAGAGTCTTCGTATGTGCGAGAAAACCGAGAAAGGTAGCAGAAGGACCGGAACTTTCTTCATCTTCTTGCAGGTTCGCTCGTCCTTGATGCACAGCCGTGTCATCGACTTCTTCCTGACGCAGGTGTTTCTTGCACGGCATCGCCAGCATTTTCTTCACAAAACTGAATTTTCCATCGGACGCAAAATCGCGCGCGGGCGCCATCTCCTCGTTGCCCTTAACCCGATTCTCCTTTGGACAATACCGCTTTCTCACGTAAGCCATGTTTTGCGTTCGATAATCCTCTTCGCACAGTGTGTGCTCTAGCACTTTGAGCAATTTTTCCTGCAAGCAGGAATCTTCGAGCGCGTACGTTTTGCGTTGGGCGGTAAACCGGCCGTGTTGGTACCACCACGTCCTTGACCACGGATTTTCCACGAGCTCCATGGGAAATTTCCAGTGCCTTGTAAAACGGCTCTGCACAAGGTCATACGTTTTTTTGCAGAAAAGCATACCTCCCTCTGGAATGTTGTCTGGGTGTAATTCCGCGGCAAAAGCCTTGCTGAAAAACCCCTCGCTCGCGTACAACTCCTGGTCCTCGCAGGGGGTCTTGTTATTTTCGTCATCTTCCGCAGGGACATCGTATTCGTCAAGTTCCAGTTTTATCCGTGCCTTTTCTTCTCCTGCTCGTACTGAAGCTTCTTGTCCCCCACGTTGCTTTTTGTGCAGAGCCAGAAGAGAAGAAGGTTGACTTGTTCCTGCTTCGATCTCCTGATCACCGCTGGCATTCTCGCCATTGTTTCCAGCAGAGCTTTTGTTCGCAGGAACCAGGCGCACCCGATCCGGACGATGGTATGGCTCAGCCCCGGACTGCCCGGACGGTGAAATCGACAAAGCGCCGTAGTATTTCCTCGCGTTGACAAATCCTCGCAGGTACTCGGTACTTGGTCTATCGCTAGGATTGGCGTAAGTGTCTGTCAGGTTCAGTTCCGTGTTAAAGCGGAGGGAGTGTCGGAAATTCCGCCACGCGAAGACGGAATCAGACACATCGTCGTGCCAATGCGGTTTCACCAAGTAGCGACCTGTCAGTCGCAAACTTTCCTCCCACTTTGAAAGTTTTGCCTTCCACTCGGCTGCCCGCAGCTCGTGAAGCTCCGACACACTTCGGTTTTTCCAGTGTTTATGTTTTTCTTTTTTCCATTTCTTTGCTCCTCCGCCTCCCTCGTCCTGGTGCTCTCCCACCTCCTCACCTTGCAGCTGAGTCAGGAGTTCGTCTTGGTCTTCCTCAACATCGACCGTACCTGGCGACTTTACTTCTGCGCCACTTTTTGCCGGAAGGGGCGACACAGACTCGTCAGCCCCTTCTTGTTGCCTCACGGAGGAAGTGAAAAGCGGCATTCCGTCTTTCCTAAACCAACTACGCAGCGTCGTATTTCCCTTTCGTCTTTTCTCCGCTGGCTGTTGCAGTTCTTGCGGCGCAACGTTTTTGTTAGAAAAATCGACCTTCGCGGGATCGCCAAGACGACCTCCGGGTGCACCAGAAGGACCAAGATTTTGTTCTTCATCCATGTCCTCGATGTCGTTTTCTTCTGCCTGCTTAGCTTTCTTCTGAAGAGCTTCAGCTTTCTCCTTGTCGAGCTGCGCCTGCAAAACCCGCAGCTGCTCTCGTACGATGGGGTCGTCTTCTTTTTCATCTTCTATACCAGCGTCCGACAAGACATGCTTGCAGTGCACTACAATGGTCCACGTACTCCTCGTGCCATGCTTTTCTTTTGTCAGCATTTCGTACAGATTGCACCGCTCTTTGGCTTGTTTCATTTTGTTCTGCCTTACTTGCAGCCGCAGCTTTTCTTTGATATTGCGCTTCACTTCAGATTTTTTTCGCTGCTGAAGCGCCACCTCCTGGTTGAGCTGGTTTCCTTGTTCTGACTCGCTCTCAACATCCTGCCTCGCGTCCATCATATCACCCTCGAGGTTGCCGGTCTGCACGACTGAGGTGACATCACCTCCACCATCCGTAGTTACGACGTCCTGCATCTCCTGTTCAAATACACAATCCTCGTCCTCTTCCCGCAAGAGCTCGCTGTGCGTTCTGTACCAGAACGCAGCGTCTCTTTTTCTCGCCGACCATTCGCGCAGCAAATGTCCGCTACCCTGCAAAAGGCGCAGCAAGTGCCAGTCGCTGATCAGAGGCTCCCTTGGGTATTGGAACTTTCCCGGGTCGGCTGTCTCTGAATCTGGTATTGTCACTGTGTTATTAAACCATGGGTCGAGCGGAATGCCGATCGGAAGCAGTGGGGTCTTTCTGTTTGTTTTTCTCGGTGAGACAGATTTCGGGCGGCGCTTTTTGTCAACAGGATCAGCACGCTTCTCGTCCTGTTCTTCAGCGCCTTTTTTTCCCGGGCTTTTCATCTTCTTTCCAGTGCTCTTTGTCTCACTTTTCCCAGCAGCCTCTTCCGCCGGTTGCAGGTCTTTTACAAGAGCACCATCATCAAGAACTTCATCCTGCGCGCCATTCTCATTCAAGTGCATGTTTTCGTATTTGATTTCCTCGTCGAGCTTCTCTTTCCAGTCCTCGTCCTCCTCTCCGTCGGGGTTTCTCCAGCACTGTTTCCACACTCCACGCCCAGCGTACCGCCACTTTTTCAAATTCCCGATAGGCATACGCGTTCCGTAAGCGTAATCCCTGTAGTTGCTTCTTATTTGCTTCTTCACGTAATTTTCGATCTCTACTGCATTGCAGGGCTTGGTGGTTTCCGGTGGCAGGTAGTTCCGTAGCTGCATCATCAGTAGCCCGCGGCCTGGCGGCATGCAGGAGCTTTCACCCCCTCGATCTAGCAGACGAGCGTGATCACCAGTTACACTGTCGCGCTGCTCAAGATCATCCATGTCGAGATCGAATTCACTTTCCGACCGCGATGTACAGGCCGACGAAACGAGGTGCTGGCCGCGGTTTCCAAACTCGAAACGACCAAGAGCCGCATGATCTCGATGTGCGTAGGGTTCCCCGTCCACCTGATCTTCTTCCTCTATATTTCCTTTTCCACGACTTCTTGATGCTTCTGTTGTACTTGCACGCATGAAGGAGCCGTGAGGTTGATATTGGTGTTGCAAAACCAACATTCTCCGGATGTGCTCAATGCGGTCTTTCTCCTTCTCCGTTGGGGTTCTCTTGAAGGCCAGACAGAACAGTTTCGTCGCCTCCGCGCTTGTCAAATCGGCTTTGAAAAGGTATTTTGCGGCCAAAGCTTTTTCTTCTTTCTCCACGCTTCTCCTGATTTTCAACAGCTTCCTAGCTTTCTCGTGATTCTCCGCTGGAACCATCGGCTTGATGCCGCGGTGGCTCGAACTCTGGCCATGTTTCTTCTTGTCCTGAGAGACGTCCTTGATGACTTCGCTAGTCCTAGTACCGCTTTTCTTACCAGCTCGTGCAGTACCTCTTGCTTTGCCCTTCAGGAGCTGCGCCGAAGCTCCACTGACCTTCTTACCTCCAGCAGTTTTGCTAGTCACGACATTGGACGATGTAGAACTTGAGCTTTTTTTCATCATTGCACTTGATGAAGCTCCTGCTACACCAAGACTAACTCGCTGCTTGTTCTTTTTGGTCGAACTTAAAGCATCTTCTACTTGCTGCTTTAGTTGTCGATGTCGGCGCGACATGTAGTTGCACATGTACCCTGTCTTCCCTTCTCTTTCCTTTAAACACAAATCTTTCCACGCCTGGAGGTAGCTCAGCGACGGATCTACTTCTACTTCACCACTTCGTCGATTTGAAGATGGCTTTGTACCTGTCGAGCGAGCAGTCGTTACTTCTTGCAGTTCATCCTGCAGATGAGGCGGGGTCTCGAGCTTGACGTGGTCACCGCCGCATTTTCGAAGACCCCTACCGAGATCAAAACGCTCTGCGACGACACCGTCTAACACCTCGGATGGACTGGTTTCTTTGTCAAAGCAGAGGAATCCCGTCTGCATCTGGTCGTGTTTCCCGCCTTCTAAGTTACTGCAAACCAAGTACTGATGCTGTGGGCAGTAACAGGCGCGGCAGCGCTTGACGTATTCCACGGCCGTGCTAAAGTTGAAAAACTCATCGTGAATCTCCTGGCAGATACTTGCCTCCAACTGCGCAATGTGGCTCGGCCGCGTGATCCGCAGTTGCTGCAGTTTCTGCCTCACCAACTCGTGAAACCGCATGTCTTCCGGCTTCGCAGGTCGCGGCGCAACTTCTGCCCACACTTTTTCCTCCTGCTCACCAGCCTCGTCTTCTTGCTGGCCCGCACCTTCATGAGCGAGTCGCTGACTCGGTTGCGGAGCTGGCGTGAAGACCGCTGAGGAAGCAGCCGCAGCAGGATCTGGAGAGCCATTTTGGATCGATGTGGTCGTGTTGCCATTGGTGGCAGCACCTTTGGCGGTGGTTATCAGGGTCTTCCTTCTTCGCCCTCTTCCGTTGCCGAGCACCAGATTGTAGTTTGTGGTCGCATCGTTTTTAATTTTGTCCGTGTCGTGGTCGTCCGCGATTTTTGTTTTTCTCTTCGGCGCCGCGTTCCTCATCTTCATCGGAGGTTTTTTCGCTTTCTGCGCACCGTCGGAAACACCAGCAAAGTGGTCACCCTCAAATAAAGGAGAAGGACCTTGTGGTCCTTTATCATGCTGACCTGCATCAAGAAAACCACTTTCGCCGGCCTCTTGCAGCTGTTCTTCTTCTTGCCGCTCGTCACCCATTCGAGTGCCGAGTTCTTCTTGGTCCTGTCCGCCGAGATTATCCACGTCAATGTTGTCGAAGTTAAACGTCATGCCGGCGTTTGCGTTCAACGACCGAAACGCCTTCCCAAAAGAAAAATTCGAATTCATCACCGAAACTGGCCCAACGGCTTCTGCGAGGTCCTCTTCTTGAGGAGCTGCTGCAGCTGCCCGCAAGGAAAGCGATCTAGTACTCGGCTGACGTCTTTGCGATCCACATGACGCAGCCGCGTCGAACGCTGTAGTTCCGGTGGTGTCGTGATTGTCACCTGCGTCTGCTGCTTCTCTTGCGCTATCAAAAATCAAGTTCCCGTCCACCTGTCGCTTCAAATCCTGCAGAAATTTTTGGATTTCCGTATGCGCCACGGACTGCCGAGAGCGGCGGAAAATCTTGGACACGGCGCTTCGCAGCTTGTTCTGAAGAATCCGTTTCTTATTTTCCTCTAATGCCTTTGCTTCTGCTGGGGCACCTTCCACATCCACTTTTTTCCTGATCCAGATCCACCTGTAGTAGGTGGTGCATCAAATGCATTAGTCCCACCTGCTTCGAAAGATGTGGCGCCTTTTGCGTCTTTGCCTTGTAATTCATCATGCAAGGAGGTGAAGATGTCGCTCTCATCCTTGTAGTTGAAATTTTTTTCTTCGTCGAAAAAATCATCCTGCCGCTGTTCGCGTTCTCCACCTCCTTCTTCCTCTTCCCGCAACAGTTCTTCGAAGTACGGTTCTAGCTCCTGCAGGATCAATTGCTTGAAGGCGTAGTCTTTCTGAAACAGCGGCCCGTCGTGATTCATTGCCGCCTGCAGGCTGTCCAGAGGCACAAAGGACTTTGACTGTTTTGCTTCAAAAAAACTCCCCTCTTCCTCGCCATTCAACATATCGACATCTTCATCCTGCACTTCTTTACTTTTTGGAGATCCCGAAAAATTCGAAGACGAGAAACTGGCGGCAGACATGCGGTGGCGACCCTCGAAAGCGACACTTTTCTTGTTCATCCCTCGTCGATCTTTCTTGATCTGTAGAGCTGCAGGAGCCGTTGCGCCAAGCTGTGGGGATAATTGCGACTGGTCCATTTCA
>JACKZZ010015330.1_pt1 | contig 13789 bp, 22 predicted proteins | sample 8027871 | NCBI WGS metagenome assembly JACKZZ01 (sample SAMN15724774, study PRJNA655200) | protist metagenome | isolation source: fluorescence activated cell sorting (FACS) single amplified genomes of... | place: USA: West Boothbay Harbor, Gulf of Maine | collected 2000-07-19
ATAGGGGGAGTTGGATTTTCAACTATTTTTTCGTATGTTCGATCATACATAAAATGTAAATTTAATCAAGCGTTAGCCTATACGCGAAATACCTGGCAAATTTTAAATAAGTAAATTATGGCACATTGTGTAGTAAGTTTAAGTGGTGGAATGGATAGCAGCACCCTATTGTTAAGAGCTATCGAAAAGTATGATACTGTAACAGGTATATCATTTGACTATGGTCAAAAACACAAAGTAGAGCTAGAGAGAGCTCAATCATTAATTGATTACCTTGCAAGTAAAGGTCACAAAGTAAATTATCGTCAAATTAAATTAGATGGATTAGTAGATTTACTAGATTCAGCTTTAGTTTCAGGTGGAGATGATGTACCAGAAGGACATTATGAGTAAGATAATATGAAAGAAACAGTTGTTCCTAATAGAAATAAAATGTTTGCTTCTATTACTCAGGCAGTAGCATTATCTGTAGCAAATAGAACAGAAGATGTTTGTGATATTGCTTTAGGTATTCATGCAGGTGATCATGCAGTTTATCCTGATTGTAGACAAGAATTTAGAGATGCAGATGATGCAGCTTTTAGAATTGGTAATTGGGATGCTGATAGAGTAGGATATTTTACACCTTATTTAGATACTGATAAATTTGGTATTTTACAAGATGGAGAAAAATTATGTGAAATTTTAGGAATTGATTTTGATGAAGTTTATAAAAGAACAAATACTTCTTATAAGCCTTATCCTTCGGGAAATAGTGATTATAAGTCTGCTTCTAGTGTTGAGAGGATTGAGGCTTTTATTGCTTTGGGGAGAAAAGATCCTGTACAATATGAGGATGAAACTGGAGTGGTTGATTACGAAGTAGCAAAAGCTCATGTTGAAAAAGTTCTTGCTGAATACGCTTAATGGTTAAATATCCCGTGGTGTAATTGGTAACACGTCTGGTTTTGGTCCAGAAGAGTGTAGGTTCGAGACCTGCCGGGATAACAAAATTATAATATGCAATTAAAGGTAGCTACTAAAGTAGAAGTTAAAGAATCTCTTGGAAAAGGTTTAGGAGTTTTTGCTACTGAAGTTATAGTACCTGGGGAAATAATAGAGGAATGTCATATAATAACAATTCCTACTATTGATATTAATGGGAATAAAATTTTAGATGATTATAGATTTAATTGGCCCCGAGATAACCCTAAGAAATTTGTATTACCCTTAGGAAATGGGTGTATTTACAATCATGCTGACATAAATAATGCTTATTGGAGAGAACACCCTAAATATGAAGCGTTTCAATTTTATGCTATAAAACATATTTTCCCTGGACAAGAAATATGTACCTATTATGGAAGTATAAACTATTGGAATAGTCTATCAAAAACAGTAAAAGTTATATAAATTATGAAATACCCAGACGCAAAAAAACATCAAATAGTAAGCTTTATTAAATCCGCAATTCGTATTTTTGGATATGGGGCTTTATTAGTAAGCTTGCCAATTGCAGTTATTTTACTTATATTGAGTGAAATAATTGGAATATACGAAGAATTAGTATAAATAAATTAAAATTTAAATAAATGAAAACAATACTTTATTTTACAGCTTCATGGTGCGGTCCATGTAAAGCTTTAGCTCCTAGAATGGAAAAACTATCAGATCAAATTAATTATAGAAAAATTGATGTTGACTCAAATCAAGATTTATCTATGAAATACGGAGTTAGAAATGTACCTTCTTTAGTATTAGTAGATGAAAATGGTACAGAATTAAATAGAATGGTAGGAGTACAACCAGATCAAGCAATTTTAAATTTTTATAATGGGTAAATATCAATCAAGCAAAGTATTTGACGGGTTTAGTACAGTGTTTCGTCAATGGAAGGCAGAAACAACACACTGTAGATTTGTACATGGTTATGGCATTTCATTTAAAGTATATTTTGAAGGTGAATTAGATGAAAGAAATTGGGTTTGGGACTTTGGAGGTATGAAACGTGCCAAAACTTTAATTGATGGTAAACAACCAAAAGCTTGGATGGATTATATGTTTGATCATACTATGATTATAGCAGCAGATGATCCTGAAGTACAAGCATTTCAACAAATGGATGCTGTAGGTGTAGCACAAGTAAGAATAATCCCAGCTACGGGAGCAGAAAAATTTGCTGAATATATTTATAACAAGTTAAATGAATTTGTAAAGACTGAAACTGATAATAGGGTTAGAGTTACTAAAGTTAAATTCATGGAACATGGAAAAAATGCAGCCTATTACTGCGAATAATAAGTTATTAGTGAATGAAAAACCACTTAAAAAAATTAACAATATGCACAAACAATTAAAACGTATTGAGGATTACGAAAAAAACCTCCCGATTGTAGAAGTTTATACTGCAGTCCAATCTGAAGGCTCTAGAGCAGGATACCCCACAGTAGTAATTAGAACAACAGGATGCACTCACAGATGTTATTTCGGTGAAGGTGGTTGGTGCGATAGTTGGTATACAAGTATTCATCCAGAAAAAGGCCAATTTAATTTTAACGATATTATACAAAAGTATAAAGACAACCCCCATATTAAAGAAATGATGCTTACAGGAGGTTCTCCTACTATGCATCCGGCTTTAGTAAATGAGTTAACACACTTTGCACATGAAAATGGTATATTCATTACTATCGAAACTGAAGGTAGTCACTTCCTACCCACAGATTACCCTATTAATTTGCTATCTATTAGCCCTAAGTTTAGTAATTCTGTTCCACAGTTAGGAGTAGCAACACCTCAAGGTGGAGTTACAGATGAAAGAATGATTAAAAAACATAATTCAAAAAGATTGAATTATGAAGCAATGAAACAATCAATAGAATATCATTCAGACTATCATATTAAACCAGTATGGGACGGTAAGGATCAAGATGCTTTAGCTGAAATTATGGAATGTATTGAAAAACTAGGTGTACCCCAGGATAAAGTATGGTTTATGCCTGCTGGTGATTCAAGAGAAGGATTGTTTAAATCATACCCAGTATTATTTGATTGGGTTAGAGATAATGGTTATAGAATGACTTGGAGACCACATATTATAGCATTTGAAGATCAACGCGAAGTATAGTGGATAAGCAAGAAGCCCTTCGTATATTGGAGGAAATAGAAGAAAATGTAAATACATGCTGTGCTATAACCATGGAACCAGATGATGTATTAGTATTAATTGATAAATTAAAAAGTTATATAAATGGAGAACAAACGTAGAAAAGTTCACGAAGAATTAGAAGTTGTACAAGTAGGTTTTGCGAATGGTGTTGCTGAAGGATTCCCTTTTACAGACAGAGAAAAAGAAAAAATGATTAATCAAGCAGAAAAAGCTTATGGTAAGTTTTTAGATGCATTGAAATGTGATTGGAGAAATGATCCCAATTCAATGGAAACACCTAGACGAGTAGCTAAAGCTTATGTGAATGATTTATGGGCTGGTAGATATACAGCAATGTCCCCTATTACATCGTTTCCCTCAGATGGGTATGATGGTATTGTTATTGAACGTAATATACCATTAACTTCAATGTGTTCTCATCACCACCAAACAATTGGAGGTGTAGTTCATATCGGTTATATAGCAGGAGAAGGTGGTCAAGTAATTGGTCTTTCTAAATTAAACAGAATTGTAGAATTATTTGGTCGTAGAGGAGCAATCCAAGAACAATTAACATCCGCTATCCATAATGCTGTAGATAAAATTACAGAAAATAATAAAGGTGTTATTGTTACTATAGTTGGTACTCACAATTGTGTAAGTTGTAGAGGTGTTAAACATCAAGGAGCAGCTATGATTACAACTAAAGCATCAGGTGTGTTTAAAGATAATAAAAATTTAGCTCGTAAAGAATTTTTTGATAGTTTAAAAATCAATAACGGAGGACACAATATATAGTTATGTTAAGAATAGAAAAAAATAAATTGAAATTAAGTTGGGATGATATTAGTAATCTAGTAGACAATTTATGCCAAAAAATCCCATTAGAATTACCTTTAATAGATTCAGTACATGGTATAGCAAGAGGAGGATTAATTCCGGCCGTTATGGTATCTCATAAATTAGATTTACCTTATGTAGATGTAATAGGTAAAAATACTCTAGTAATAGATGATATAGCAGATAGTGGAATTACTTTAGAAAAAGCACCAGGTGTTTATACTGCAGTACTACATTATAAACCTCATACCTCTTGTTTTAAACCAAATTTATGGTCTGAAGTACATGAAGGGGATGAGTGGTTAATTTATCCTTGGGAAATGTATAATGCAAAACCCATGCAGGATTATTTACAAAGTAAGGAATTTGAAGAATTTGCTGAAAGAGAAGATAATTCTGTGGTATGGTCAGAAGAAGATAGTAAATTACATACCATAGGAGGATTAACTAATGATAAAGAGGGATCATTTATGAAATTCCAAAATAAAATAAATAAAAATGGGTAAACAATTAGAATTATTTAGCAAAGCTGACGTGCCCTTTGTTAATGAAGTAGAAACTTTTAATCGCACGTTTAATAAACCGAATAATTATGAGCCAACAATACCAGAAAAAAAGGAGTGGCAATTCGTATACGACTTTGTACTTGAAGAATTGGAAGAATATAGACAGGCTTGCGAAAACGGAGACATCGTGGAAATTTTGGATGCTCTGTGTGATATTGCTTACGTTTCCCTTGGGAACGGTACTATGCTACACGGCCTTAAATACCCATACTAGTAATTAATACTAATATAATAGTTGCTATAGATAAATAAATACGTAAAGATTTATTAATTGTATCCCAATATTGGTACAAAAGTGAAGCTGTAACTAATTTTGCAAATTCTAATGAACCTGCCATTATAATTACTTCTAAACTAGCTCCTGCAAAAAGTTTGCTAAGACCACTAACTGAATAGAAAGCGGCCGAAGCTGAAACTGACAGGGCAGAAAATCCGATTAGGAATGGAAACATTCCTTGTTTAATATTTTTAAGCATGGTTATAAATATAGTAAAGGATTACTTATAATCCAAATAATTATACTATATCTTTAGATTCTAATAAAGTATATGTAAATGAATTACCCCAAATCTCTCTAGCTGTTTGACATATATCTAAGAATTGATGCCAATCATCATTATCAGCTATTACTTGACAACCCGCAGACCATTTATCTACTCTAATTGATTTGCTACCTTTACGTCCTGTGGCTCTATGAATATTGATTCCGAAGATTCCTTCATCAACATTTTCTTCTAATAAATCATATTTACCATCTCTATTATTATCTCTATAAACTTTTACAGGTGATTTTTGACCTAAAGCTAAGTACTTTCCTTGATGTAGTCTAAGTTTATGTGAACCTCTATATTGACCAGGTTTTAATATTGCTACACCTTTTTTATTAAGTAAATTTTGTTCCCAATGCGATCCTGGGTCTGTAGTTGCTTTATAACAGAAAAATTTCCATTCACCTTTTTCTTTATATGATATAGTAATACAATCATCAAATGTGTTTGTTACTCTGCCTTTAGTTTCTGAATTTCTAATTCCAATAATGTTTACATCAAAATCACCACCTATAAAGTATTTATATCCTTTACTTTCTATTGTAGTTTGTATTTTTTCTCTAGTATAACAACTCATAATTTATTTTATTTTGTAAACAGAAAATTTACTGAAAGTATAATAAGTCCTGAGAGGAGTAATTTCATGATTGGGTCATGTTGTCCACTAATTATTTCTTTTTTAGGTTCTTCTATTTTTGTACTTGCTGGTTTAGAAGACCCACAACTAGGGACTAGGAGTATTATACAAATTAATATTAATATAATATTTTTTTTCATTATTTTCTTTTCTTAAAAATAGTACCTAATTCAGCAATCCCAAAACTACCTAAGGTAATAAATAAGAATGAGTCATATATGAACTCATTAATAACTAAATCTTTTCCAAAGTACCCTGTTACTAAGTCTACTATTGCAAATATAGTCATAATAGCAAATGAAGCAAAACCAACTACGGTTTTTTCATTTATATCATTACTGTCTTTAAAAATATCTCTAAATGCCATCAATTTTTGTTTTAATTTGTTTAACATAAGAAAACTATTTAGTGAAACTTTGTTTTATTATAAATATTAAAATTGACTAGAAAGTTTTGCTTCGTCAATTGAGGATTGTATTTCGAGTAGATCTTCTTTAAGTATTAAATCTAAACCTGCTTTAAATGTATCAGTTTTAACTCCATCTACAAATAAAATTAATGTGGGGGCCATTCTAACTCTATATTTTTTTCTAGCTATTGGGGATGTTGCTATATCTACTCTATAGTAAGTAACATTTTTTAACTTATTCCAATCTTTAAAACAGTTATCTTTATTAAATTTAGCCCAAAATTCTACTATAACTAAAGAAGAATCATTATCCCCAAATGCATCTTTGGGATCAATTTTTTCTTCAAAATTAGCATCACCAATCCAGTATTTTTTAGGAGTTACTTCATATTGAGATTGTGCAACAGAAAATATTGGAAGGAATATTAGTAATAGAAGAATAATGTTTTTCATTTTATTGGTTTTTAGACATCTCGTACATACGTTCTTCTAGCTTATCGAATTTTTCTAAAAGCATCTCAACGTCTTCTTGAGTGTCCATTATTGTTTGTCGAATCAACTCATCCTTTAAGTCATATTCTACTCTTTCAATAACTGGTTCTGGCATTTCCATTGCACGGGCAATGTCTGCTTTTAGGGTGAACCACATAGTTGATAATGATATTACAAATCCTACTATCATTCCAATTGTTTTTAAGTCTAATGTGACTTTTGTTTCTTCTCCGATTTGGGGAGGAGTTTTATCTTTTGCCATTTTATTTAAATGTATAGTTAATCCCAAAAGTTGATTGATATAACTCACTATCCCACATTTTAGCATATTCACCTTCGATAAATACACCTAAATGTCTGGAGAGTTTCCATCCTAAGCTAATACCTGCTGAATAGTCGGTCCATTGTTCTCCGTCTCCCATTGCATGATCTTCCATATGTCCTCCTTTACCCCATCCATTTCTATGTAAGTATGAATATTCTTCATCTCCTTTAATATATTTGTGTGCAGGTAAAATTAGGTTACCATAAGCATGTAACCAAAAATTTCTTTTATAATGATAAAAATCAAAACCAACAATAGGGGCTATTTCTATCCACGGATCTAATTGGCTCCATTTTTCTCCATTGTATCTATTCATTAACCTAGTAAAATAGGTATCTCTAAATTCTAAATCTGAATCAGCTACTCTATCTCCTTGAGAGTTAAGCCAGTACCAATCATTCCTTACTATTTCTTCTCCTGTAATAGGATTAATACTTGTTTCAGTATAGGGTACATCCTGGTAGCCATATTCATATCCTAAAGTATACCATGGGTTAGATGGGAACATATTCCCATTTTCATCCATTTCCATTTCATTTAACCATATTTCTATAGGATTATACCCATATGCTCTATCATGGCCTCTAGCAATAGCTCCTGCAGATATAGAAAACTTTTTACCTATTGGCAATCTAGCTCTAAGTTCTGCTGAATTATAATTTAAATTTATTTTTTGTACTTCTCTACTTTGTACTTTTAGTATATGGTATCTACCAGTATGTTTTATGAATATATTATGGTTTCTAAATTCTCTACCCATCCATCTTTCTTTTTCCCAATGAATTTGATATTCTAATCCTTGGATAGCTGAGGTAGGAGCAGAAAATACTAATTGACTTTCTGTGCCATCATAAAAGTTTTTAGGTTTTCTTTCATAGTCAAACCTAGCTAATTTTCTAATCCCAATACCTATTCTATAATCAAAAGGGTAATCTGGAGTATTATCTTCTACTCTGGGTATATCATATAAATTACTTCCGTCACCTGTTCTAACAAAGTAAGTAGGTTCTGCTGCTTCAATTGAATTTGAAACATCTCCGGCACCGTATACAGTACCATATTTAAGGAAATCTTTATAGATAGATTTAAAAAATTTACCTTTATCTGATGTAGTTGGTTCTTGACCGTAAGAAGGTAAAGTTATTAAACATACAAATATTAATAATATTTTTTTCATATAGTTTGATTTATTTATTTACGTAGATAACTATATTATTTAACAACTTTATTTGCTCATAAATATAAAAAAAGAGAGTGCTAATGCACCCTCCTTAATCTCTCTTTCATAATATTTTTAACCATCACATGAAACGCAATCAGCCATACGAGAACCCAAATCTCCTTTAATTACTGAATCTGTTCTTAAGTAATATAAGGTTTTTATTCCAAGTTTCCACGCCTCCATATGCACTTGATTTATCCATTTTGGTGAATCATTAGGATCAAATGACAAGTTCAGAGATTGAGTTTGGTCAATATATCGTTGTCTTATTGCAGCTTGGCGTACTAATTCTAATTGATTTATTTCAGGAAATGTTAAAAATAATTCTTTTTCATCAGGAGTTAATATACTATCTGGTAAATTTTGGGCGGATCCTCCATCTGCTAACATTTGATCCCACCATTTATCTTTATCTTCTCCTTTTTCTTGTAATAATGCTTGTAATACTTTATTTTTTCTAATAAAAGTACCTTTAGCACCATTAAATGTGTAAATGTTTGCGGGCATAGGTTCAATACCAGCTGAAATACCACCTGTAATTACTGAATTGGATACTGTTGGAGCAACTGCTAATAAATGAGTATTTCTCATACCTGTTCCTCTACACCATAATGGTTCTCCATATTCTTGAGCTAAAGCCATAGATGCTTTTTCTGCTTTACCTCTAATATCATTAAATATATTATGAGTATGTGCTGTGGAAGCAATTGAATTAAATGGTAATCCTTTTTGTTGTAAAAATGAATGCCACCCCATTACTCCTAAACCTAAAGCACGACCTTTTCTAGCATGCGCATTAGTTCGTTTTAATGATTCTCTACCTGATGATTTATCAATGAATTCTTGCATTACACCATCTAAAAACCAAGTTGCTAATTCAACTGAATCTGTATCTTTCCATTCATCATATTTAGCAAGATTCATAGAAGATAAACAACAAATAAAACTATGCTCTTCATCTGTAAATAAAGTAATTTCAGAACAAATATTTGTCATTGTTACATCTAAATTATTTAATCTATAAGCAATGGGGTTATCTTTATTAACATTATCCTTATACATGATATAAGGTTCTCCTGTTTCCATTCTTGCTTTTAAAATAGTAGCCCATCTATTTAATGCTTCAGGGTCTCTTGCTTCTAACCTACGCATAAAAGTATCATCTACAACTACACATTGATGTAAATTTAAACATTGTCTATTTGGATCACCCTTCGGTCTACGAATTTGTAAAAACTCGTCTATATCTCCATGGTTAATATCTAAGTTAACAGAAGCTGCTCCTCGTCTAACATTTCCTTGATTTGTAGCTATAATTGCTGAATCATAAATTTTAGCCCAAGGTACTACACCTTCACTTTTACCATTACCTGAAATATGTTCTCCACGTTTTCTAATGCGGGATAATGAAATACCTACACCTCCACCAGATGCGGTTAATTTCATTAGTTCTGCGTTAGTTAAACCGATTCCACGTATAGAATCAGGTGTATCAATACCAAAACATGAAATTGGTAAACCACGATCTGTCCCCATATTTGATAGCACAGGAGAAGCTAAACCTAACCAACCATTCCAAAATATTTTAAAAAATTTATTTGATAATTCTGGTTTTTTAAGTCTCATAGCAGCTGCATTTGCAACTCGTCTATAGGCTTTTTTAACATCTTCTCCAGGTAGTAAATATCCTTTAGAAATTGTTGCTAAAGAAATTTCATCCATCCATTCTGGATAGTTTTTACCTGCTTCCCAATTTGTATAATCTGCTTGTAATGCGTTGTTTTCCATATCTTAAAATAATGCTGCTGCGTCCCAATTTTGGACTCCTTTACTATAATTTGTTACCCTCGAAGCGAAGAAATCTGTATGTTGTTTACCAGCTGATAAACTATCAAACCATTTCATTCTTTGTACTGCCTCTTTATCTATACCATTTACAATTGGTCCATATCCTAAATCACCCATTTTAGTATTTACTCTATGTTTAATAAAAGATACTAAATCATATTTTGGACACCCTTTTAAATCACCCATTTCATAAACAGTATCAATAAAATCTAATTCTAATTTTAAAGATAATTTAGCTGCTTCTTCAATATCAGCTCTTAATTCTGGGGTGTCAAATTCAGGGTGTTCTTTTAATAGTGTTCTAAATAACCAACATCCTGCTTCTGAATGTAATGATTCATCTCTAATACTCCACTCTACTATTTGACCTACTCCTTTTAGTTTATTATCTAATTTAAAAGAAAGTAATACAGCAAAAGAAGAAAATAAATTAACACCTTCTGTAAATGCTGAGAATATAGCTAATGATTTTGCTCTTTCATGCCAATTAGGGGTACCATCATGAGAATCTCTTACTTCAGTTAATGCCTCAATTTTAGCCATTGTAGCTTCATCTTCTAAAAATTCACTAAAATCATCTAAACCTAACTCTTCATTTAATAAAGAATAAGCTTCAGCATGGATTGTTTCAAATGCCCCAAATGTAACTGCCATTTTAATTACTTCTGGTTTTCTAAACCAAGAAGTTACTAATGTTGACCAATAATCATTTACTACAGTTTCAGTTTGTGCAAATCCCTTAAGTATAGACCCAATAATATTTTTTTCTGTTTTTGATAGGTTTTGTTTCCAATCATTAACATCAGACATCATTGGTACTTCTGTATGTAACCAGTGTGCTTGTTGTTGTTTCATCCAGTAGTCATGTGCTTCTGGGTACTCAAAGGGTTTATAAACCACTCTTTCCTGCAATAATGATGTTTTTGCCATTTTTTAATTTTTTAATGTTTTAATTATTATTTTTCTAATTCGAAAAACTTTTTACGAAGCAACTGTTTATCAAAAGAATCAACGTCAGTATCAAACTTATTAGAACGTGTACTTGAGGTCATAGTTTCTTCTTCATTTCCTTCAAAGTATTCACTTTTTACTACAAAGTGACCTGTTGAAGTATCTGCTTCGACCCCAAAAGTTATGCCATCCATTCCATATCTGTTTTTCATTAAGTGAAATCTACCTGTGTTGTTAACTTTATCTTCTTTTTTACGTGAAAGAGACATACAAAAATCAGTTATCATAATTTTATCATATGATCCTGCTGCTTTATCTCCTTGAATCACTTTATCTTGTGCACCAGCACGGTTAACTTGGGAAACAGACCAGATTGGTATATTTAATTGTCGGGCTAACCCTTTAGTGCTTGTATAAATATCATCAATTTCATCTTTACGTTCACGATTTTTCTTTCTTGATGAAAGTAGATCAACATAATCAATAATTACAAGATCAGGTTTTACTCCCATACTTGTTGCTTTCGCAATATGTGACTCGATAGTTGAGATAGTTGCCTTACCTGTCGGATATTCTTTAATAATTAGTTTACCTGGTAATTGTGGTAAGATTTCTTCAATTTTATCTCTATGTGAATCCACTTTATTTACAGGTATTTTAGTAAAAAAAGCATCATATCTTTTCCCAACATAGTCTTCCCCTAATTCAAGTGTATAATGAAGTACATTATATCCTAATCTAACAGCGTGTCCTCCTAAAGAAACTAATGACCAAGATTTACCACCTCCTGGATTACCAAATATGAGACCAAAATCTCCGTTTCCAAGTCCACCTTGTAATAAGTTATTAATTTTATCCCAAGGAGTTGGTACAGTTTCCCTTGAATTTTCTCTATACCTTGATTCAATATCCTTAACATATTCATGTCCTAAATTTTTATCTTGTCCTGATTTTAAAGCATTATCAATTAAAAAACGAATACCATCAAAGTCACCTCCTTTAAGTAAATCAACAGAAGACATTAATGCTTTTTTTAATTGTTGGTTTTTACAAAAATTAGTAAATTCTTCTTGTACGTATTCTAAATCTTCATCTGAAGTGACATATGCTTCTTTAAGTTGTTCTTTAATAGATATTTGTAGTACTTCATTATCTACTTTTTGCAATTCAACTTTTAAAATATCTAATGAAGGAGTAGTATGATATTTGTCATAGTACTTAAGTATCTCTTTTATAGCCCATTTTTGAGCCGGGTTTTCAAAATATTCATCAGAAATAATATCATGTATATTAACTAAAAACTCTTTATGAGTTAATAAAGATGATAAAACCTTTATTTGAAAATCGTGTCCGTATTGATTTATACTATTTAATGTCAATCTTTATAACCTTTAAATTGTGAAAATATATCTTTTAACCATGTTTCTAAATTCCTAATCATCCCCCCCATTTTATCTTCATTATAAAATTGAATAAACATTTCAGGGTTAAAATCAGGAAAATCTTCTACCATTAAATTATCTATATGCTCCTTTCCTCTATCATCAATCATGGGAACACTTAAATCCATAACCTTATAATTGGTTTCAATTCTAGATTGTTCCTGAACTATACGTGAATATACGACATGGTCCTTAAATTTCCTAGCAGATATATCGAAAATGTCATCTAAGGTTAAATCATGAGTTTTTAATTCAGGAAATTTTTTAAATATTCCTTTAGCCCCTAATCCTTTTACTCCTCTAATATTATCAGAATTATCTCCTAATAATACTTTATGTAAAATAAAATTAGAAGGTTTTAAACCAAATTTTTCCTCTACTACCTTTGGAGTATAATATTCTTTTTCCATAGGTCTATAAACAATAATTTTGTCAGTTACTAATTGTAAAAAATCTTTATCACTAGATACTATAAAACAAGTTGAATTATGTTTTTTAACTAACTTTTCAGCTAATACCGCTATAATATCATCAGCTTCTACTTTATCAATTATAGTAGTTTTAACTGGTAGTAATTTAAGATATTGGATTATACGCACTATTTGATCAATTTTAGAATCATGTTCTTCTTCTAAATTATCAAATGCTTCCCAATTTGTAACTCTTTGTAAATTTCTTGTTCCCTTATATTCGGAGAGCAGGTTCTTACGATTTACTGTTGAACCTGCTCCATCGAATACTACATAAACAGATGTTGGATTTGTTTGTCTAATCATGGCACCTAAAGAACGAAAAAACCCACCTAACCCTCCAATATGGACTCCATCAGGATTTACCATGTTCATCATTGCAAAGTTTCTAAAAAATAGATTTAAACCATCTAAAATTAATACCCTATCATGTTTTTTTGGAATAGTCTCTTCCTGATCCTCCTGGACACTGTCCAGTAGATTAAATAGTTCTTTATGTTTCATGTTTTATTTTATAAGTCTTGTACGTCGTAAAGTACAGGGGTTGTATCCTCTTGATCTTCTACAATTTTGAATTGTCCTCCTCCTAGAATTTTAGACCATTCATCAGCATGAGCTTTTTTATACTCATTTTTATCTTTGTCAGTATCTTGGATAAAACCATGGTTTGTCATAACAATTTTACCTCTTGATTGCATACCATTAACATGGTTTTTATCAATTTGTAAATTTGTTCTTTTACCCCATTCTACCTGCATACCACCTTTAATTGCTTTAATTTTAGATGTTCCAGCATTTGAAATATTACCAAATGTAACTACAAATGTTGCATCGTACCACATAGCCATTCCACCTTTATTCATCATTTTAGGCTGACCCATAGGTGATTCTGCTTTTGCTGTCCAAACTTTA
>JACKZZ010014353.1_pt1 | contig 13787 bp, 14 predicted proteins | sample 8027871 | NCBI WGS metagenome assembly JACKZZ01 (sample SAMN15724774, study PRJNA655200) | protist metagenome | isolation source: fluorescence activated cell sorting (FACS) single amplified genomes of... | place: USA: West Boothbay Harbor, Gulf of Maine | collected 2000-07-19
TTGTGCCCTCTCCGGGGGTATCTGTTCTCGGGCTTGGATGCACATCACGGGTTCGGAGGATCAGGAGCAGTGGGTTATCGAAAAACGGGGGAACGAATTAAAGGCGTGTCAATCCGTCCTCCATATCGCGACGATTAAGAAGAATCACGCTAATTTTCAGAGTAATCCCTTCGCTTTCTCCGACGACTCCCCCTGCTACAGCTTCGACAAGTTTTGGGACTATATGCGCCAGTGCGATTCGGAACAGTTTATCATGGGTGCCTCGATCGATACGGCTAAGGGGGAGGTCAAAAGGGCAGATGGATTAGTCGAAGGCCACGCCTACTCCATCATCATGTGCAGGGTCTGCCGTTTAGTGGGCGGAAAGGAGATCCACTTGGTTAAATTGAGGAACCCGTGGGGGGGCCACGAGTGGAAGGGGAAGTGGAGCGATTATGATAAAGAGAGCTGGGGGAAGGTGGATAGAGAGCACTCTGAGCAAGGAGCGGAGTCGGATTTAAACCCCAACGACGGCATGTTCTGGATAGAATTCAACGAGTTCTGCACGATTTACACCACTATCAGCGTGTCGAGGGCGCATATGGGCATCGAGCGCGGGAGCCACGCGACGGCTAAGTTTGATGACGTCGTGCAGAAGCCGAGGAAGGGTTAGATTAGGCGGGGCAGAAGTTCAAGGGCTTGACCCTGGGCTTGACTCGACGATCTTAGGTGACAGTCGTCGGGATCAGGGAGATGCCACGGTTATCATGTTACGGTTATTGAGGTTATCGGGAGAAATTTTGATGATTCGTGATGAGGAACTTCCGAGGGAAATGTCTTGATTGGGGGGATTTTTATTCTACGGAGGAGCCGGGAAGGGGCTACTTCTAGCACGGAGGAGCCGGGAAAGGGCTCATCTTTTTTCTGATTTAATCGTTTATGTTTTCACTCAAGATCTTAGTAATTTGCAATGTTTTTAGGTCGATTCACCACTGAGGCACCAAAAAAAGATAGTTCAGGTTAAAACAGAGTTGTGTTACATGCACTCTCTAGTTATTCAGTAACAAGTTTCACCATCTATGAGAAAAAACGGGAATACGGGAAGGGAATACGGGAATTAATACATGAGAGAGTCTCTCCGGTCAGCTACAGCTTAGTCTCAGGCTACAGGGGAGGAATTTAATACCGGGTCTCGAGTTGTGTACTTTTCAGAGTTGCAGATGCTCTTGACCGGTGAGGCTACCGGACGATCTCGCATGTAAGAAGTACACAAAAACGTTCTAAAGAGGGGAATTTTTTACGGCCCGGAGTCTTAGTCTCAGCGAGGGTGGTGGACTAACTGTAAACTTGGTCTACCACGACGAGAAGGTGAGAGGCGAGACCTGGGTCGATTCTCACCGGGAAAGATTTTTTGACAAGAATTCACATTTGTTGTAAACAGGTCCAGTGGGCCGCACGCTGTAAAGAGGTCCGGTAACGGTCCGCTAAAATTGACAAAAGTTCAGATATCCTTTCAATGTAAACGTATGCGACGTATACGTTGTCAACGTATACAATTGTATGCGTTGAGAGAGCACTCTATACTTTTTCTGTCTCAGAGACTCAGAGAGTTGTTGGCTAGTTTCACCCCAACTTACGTTACTTAGATAGAAGTAACAGTTAACACACAGTGGTATGCTTGGGTGGTGTTGCTCTCCCATATCGGTCGTTCTCTCATCGCCGGAGGGATCGCTGGTTTGGAGGCGATGCTGCCTGGCTACCCCTCATTGCTGCAACGATCTTTGACTCACAAAAACGATACCGCGGGGCTCGGGGTGAGTTCCGAGGGAAAATTGCGGTCATAGACAGTAGCCTATATGGATGTTCTTCGCAGGTGGGGAGAGCCTCGGTGAGTGGAAAAGAGTTTGAGTCTATTTGAGCCGTGAGACAGCGTCAGTATCGCTGAGAAGAGCTGGGTGGAATTCGAAACCGTTCTCCGTGGGCGAGTATCGCTGAGAAGAGCTGAGGGGCACTCGAAACCGTCGTCCGCACGAACTTCATTTTTCCATCCCAATTTGAATGGCAAACCTCTCAATCGTCTGTTTTTCTGGGCTGTTTCACGGCACCAATTAGACAGTGATCACTAGCTTTAGTTACTCCTTTTGTAGCGGTAACAGCTAACACAGTACTACACCATGTTGGGAATTTCCGGTTCTTCGGCTCCTACGCGTTCTACGCGGAGTGGGCATGCTCCGCAGCAGATTAGGGGGGCCGCCGCTGGTTCGTCGGCGAGGCAACCCGCTGGCGCTCGTGGATCCCCCAACAAGCAAAAAAACCCGGTCACCAAGCCCTCATTCAACTCAGCGCCGAAATTTACCGCGGCGGGGCCGGCGCCGAGTGGACCGATGAAGAGTAAGTGACCCAGATTATATAGCCGGTGAACGAATTATATACCCCCCAAATTGCGTTCACGCCTTCGATTCTTCTCCATCTTGCTTCCTCAGACCCCCACAAGATCCCTCCTCCCTCTTCTGACACCCATACGATGCAGCGGGCTACGCAGTGGAGCCCGGCTGTGGAGGATTTATGGCGTCTCCAAGCGAGTGGCTGGATGACCATTGAAGAGTATGAGTCGGTTTACGGCACCCCGGAGCGTTGGACGAGGGATTTCTGTGAATTCGAATACATCTCGAAACTGCAGCTCAAGCAAAACGGATTCTTCGTTTACTGGAAGAAGGAAAGGGAGTGCAGTGACGGGGATTTGAGGAAAGTTAAGGTGTACACCAGGAAGGAGTAAACGCGTTATTTGCCGGAAAGGACTCGCACACCTTTTGAGGAGTTACTGTTGTTAGAGTGCGTAGAGAATGGGCTTAGGGCTGAGAATGAAGCTTATTAATATTTGGGGGCTGTATCTGTCGGGGAACCTGTCCGGAGCCGGCCTAGAGGGCTGGTCTGGGCATGGACTAACAAGTCGCTTGACGTTCAAATTTATCGATAATCACACACATTCAATTACCGTGCTTACCTAATCTTGTGCTAACCACATCATCTACGGGCTGTCTCACGCGTCACCCTGAACTGGGCAGCCCTTTTTTTGTTAAAGACCGGCACTGAAAACAGTCATGTGTAAATCTCATTCTGGGCGAAAAACGGGTCTAACGGCTGCCGCTGCGGCGATGGGATTTAAGTGTTGTAGGGTAGCACAACTGGTTGACTTAGTCTTCGAGCACTCGAGATACCGATGGCTACCCGTCTTAAGAGCTGAGATTCGAGGAGAGTCCATTTTTGCGAAACCGTTGAGGTGTCTGGCTACCTCCACCTTTTTCCATCAACATTAAAAACGGTCTTCTAGCTTAGCTGAAGTCTAGACTAGGCTTGCTAACTTTTTGTGAACGCTTCTGCGCTTCAGAGATTCAGAACTGGTTTTTGTGCTCCAAAAGGGCTCGGAACTAACCAAAACTCATTGTACTAATACAAGTAACTCAAGTGAGCTCTAACTTTGCCCCGGGTTCTAGAGATCCCCTTGCGGTTCCTCTAGAATCCGCGTAAACCGACAAGATAAGTTTCCTGCCGGCCAGACAAGGCTCGAAGCCCGTTCAGAAACCGGTGTCCTCGCCGCCTACACCACCGCCTGAATCTCCGTTCGCGGTTCCCGCCCTGGATCTAACTCCGGAGGAATCCTACATCGAGTTCTACTCAGGACGGAGCTCTAGTGCTGACGAAGGAGAGATTCAGCATCAGACCGGTACCAATTCCAAAGGAAAACCGGCTCATCCTCAAATTCCGCCCACCAGCAGCCTGACGCAGAGTCCCCCGTTCTTCAGTGCGCTGAGTGCAATTCAGACTCCTCCGCGGTCGAAAGCGTCTCCTCAGCCGGTGTTTTCGCTGACTCCGGTGTCCCCCGGTTTTCGAACGTTTGCACCTCACCCCGGACAGGCTCAAACCTCCTCAGAGTCAGTTACCATCCGCCACCAGAACTTCAATTTTCACAGCGACCACTTTCAGAAGGAACCTAGGGCGGAAAACGCTTCTAATTCAAACAGGATGGGTCGTGGGAATAAACCTAATAAGGATAACAAAGGAGGGGGATCCCGCGGAGGAAAGGGGACTAACAACAAATGGGGAGGCGACTGGAGTGCTTCTTGGGATGAGGGTAGCTGGAACGAGTCTTTTACGCAGTCTTACGATCAATCTCATACTGAGAATGCGGGAGCTGAAAATGGCAGGACCAGTGCTGGGAGTGCCAGTGGTGCCCAGGCCCAGGGGAGTGATCCGTCCCGCCCCTTAATCGAGAAAAACTCTCCTGCCAAGCCCGACTATGAATCCACCTCGATTCAGGACATGGTTGCTCAGTCTAAGAAGGAGCCCAACGGTTCCAAAATGGGCTCTTGGATGGAAAACTGGACCCCTGCGTGGAACAAAAAAGACTCCAGTAGCTCGCAGGACAGTAATGCTAAGCATTCTCCGTCTGTGGGACCCGGTCCTACGTCTCCTTCTCTTTTGTCTCGTTTCGGATCTGCGGCTACGGGTGCTGCTGCGGCTGCCACGGGTGCTGCCGCCGCTACTGGCGGAGCCAATTTCTCTACCAAATATGACGAAACCGGGAATTACGGAGGTGACGATTACTCTTACCCGTACATGAACTATGGGATCTACAAATTGAGCTCAGCGGAGAACAGTTCCAGCCCTGTTTCCCGTGAACCCATCGATGTAGACAACCTCGTCCAAGAAGTCTGCAGTGAGAAATCCATTCTGCAGAAGGCTTCTACGGCTTATCGTTTAATGTCTAAAGCGATGGTCTGGGCTTTGATTTTGGACCTCTATTTCGTCTTCGTCTTATTAGATACTGCTTTGATTTCGGGAGCTAAGTGTGAAGGTGACTGGAAGCTCTGTCTTTGGCTCATTCTAGGGATCTTCGGCCTCCCCTTAAGCTTCTTTGTGGACAGAGTGGCGAACAGGTTTAGTTTCAGGTAAGAGAATCACGACCGAGGAAGCGATAACAACTGAATGTATACGATCGAATTCGATAGAAGGTTCCATTCGATAGAAGGTTCCTGGTTCGGTTCTGGTTGATGGTCTCGGTTGGTTTAAGCCTTAGAGCCGTCCGTGTTTCTCCTATCTTCCATCCGTTTTCCCCCCAGAAAAGCCTTCTTCCTCGAAGCTTGTTTTACGATGGTTGGGCTGCTGTGGCTGTGTTATGGAACAGTTCTGATCTTGATCGATCCTCCCTCAACCACTATTAAAACCGACGGCGTCAAATCCGCTCTGGATTCGATTACGAGCTCTTCCGGCGGAGGGGGTTGCTCCAAACACCTTCTTCATTACACAGTGCAATTCGTCGTCCTATTGCACTGGCTCTTCCTAGGAGGAGGGGTGCTGCTAACCGTCCTAGTCAGCCTTCCGCAGGCTATGATGCGCCTCTGCTTTGGGGCCTTCGGGACCAAAAAGGAGTCGACTGCGCCGGGAACCGGGGGTTTGGAGAGTATCGAAGTGCAGCCCTAAGTGGGTTAAGTGGGAACAACCGGCTATGAGGCTGTTTACGGCGGTTAGAAGAGAGAGGAACAGACTCCGACAGGGAGAAACTTGAGTTTTTGTATGCGAGAAATCGAATTGGTTAGTTTTCCCATATGGGAGCGACTTTCATGCAGAATTGGTTAGTTTTCTCATATGGGAGCGAATTACATGCACTACCTACCTATGAATTGCGAGCTGCGGTGGAAAATCATGGACGAATGGACGGTTTGATTTGAGGCGTGAGGAACTACGGCGGAGTGCAGCGGCGAGGGTTAACGGATATTTTCTTAAACTTCTGCACTACAGCAACAGGATCTGAGATCTGCGAACCTGCGCTACAGCAACAGGATCTGAGATCTGCGAACCTGCACTACAGCAACAGGATCTGAGATCTGCGAAAAAATCTACAGCAACAGGATCTGAGACCTGCTAAGAACGATTTTTGACCAATCTGAGATCTGCGAACGATTTTTGACCATTATTCCGGGCTGAAGCGTGGCCTTCATGAGGTGCCTGTAGCCCGGAAAAAGCGAGCTTTTTAGGACGGAACGACCGCTGGTACCCAGCACCAAAAACCACGATGTAAGATGCGATATCGCTACCATTTATTTGCAATTAGAGAGCTATTTTTTCGGATTCTCGGCGGATATAGGCAACAACCGAATTTGAATCACGGGCGGCAGTATCAGACTAGATACGAGTACCTTTTCAATGTGAGATTTTTGGAAGGCGGCTACCGATGGGCGTTTTCCAGCGTCCTTGATACTTATTAATTGGCGATACAGATGGGCGTTTTCCAGCGTCCTTGATAGTTATTAATTGGCGATACAGATGGGCGTTCTCCAGCGTCCTTGATACTTATTAATTCAGCTACAATCTCAGTGGTAGAGATGATTTTGCTGCAGAAATGTAGCCCCAGGACCCTAGTTACATTTCGTATCCCCGGGAGAAGTCTAAGAACGGAGCTATATTGCCGAGTCTACCAGTGCGCCGGGATACGCGGCCTAAGTAACATCGACTAATTTTAAATGTGTCAGTGAGCCTATTAGTGCTGGCTTCAAACCTCTACCATACGATTCACTGTGTAAAACTAGAAAATTCTGACATTTATCAACTCATTCTCTACGCTCAAGATTCATGCTGCTTGTCACTGCATGCTGTTTTGTTTTTGTCCAAAATCCACTTCTGAGTGGTATGCGTTTGTTAGTATAGTACTTTACGCCCGCTCGGAGTCCACCCTGAGGCCGAATGTGTTTTTTCGAGCCAACGGGCAGGACGACGTTGCTTGTTTCTAGGGATCGCGAGCAGCCGGACTGACCCTCCGGAACCTCGTTTGTTAATAGCACTGACCGAAGGGGTATTATTTATAATTTTAACAACTTTAAGACTCAGAGAGTAAGAGAAACGGAAATAGGAAAGAACATGGAGCGCAGGCTCAATGGAGCGCAGGCTCAGAACTGAGCCGGCTGTTGACGGAAAATCATATTCAGACCCCAAGAAGAGTGAGGGTGGCCTGAAATTGAGGGCGTGGAACCCGGACCGAAGTGCACATCGAAATATAATGTGTATCACGAGGAAAGTTGTACTCCTAGGTAGGTTCGCACTTTTTTTATCCCTAACGACATATTGTATGTAATCGGTTAAACTGGTACTGAGTCATCGCGGTAGTTACCAGATGTGCTCGATAAAGCACTCGTTTTTGTCATCATCAAGACGCTGCGCTCGTCACAACCGTCTTTCAAATTCTGTCTCACTTAAGTACTCAGAGTCAGAAGGTCGATTCGAAGTTGTTTGCCCCGCCTAGAGAATCAATTATCAGATGCAGTCTACGATTATTATTCACACTTATCATTCACTCGTTCCCGCGGGGAAATACACTTTAACTGTCGATTTTTACTCTAACTGACTCGATGTCAGGAATCGGATCATGCCGCGCGCATAGACCGATACTTACGAAACACATTCATTAAGATTTGCTGTTGGGCACCGTTTCCCCAGGAAATGGTTGCCTCGGAGTCTCTAAGACCTCAAATATCTGATTTTTGGCTTCAAAACTGATACCTACGAAAATGACCTAACCTATGACGTCTACCTATGACGTTTAACATTAACCTTGAAGGTGCTCAGCCTCTCGCGTACCGGTCCCCTAGAACAGTGCACTTAGGCCTTTTATTTTCTGTCTGACGCTGTCGGGGACTGGGGCGAAGAGTGAGCCAGAAACAAATACTTTGCTGTCACAGCAACAGAACTCTGTCGTCTAAGACTGTTTTTGTCGTTCCGTTCCGCACCGCACTGAAAAAGGTCCTGTAGTCAACACCCGGTTGAAGGCTGTGGATGTTCCGGTAAGCGCAGCGGTACTTCGTGAATTCCGATTCCCGAAGCCCGGGACCCGATCTGTGCTGGCCACTGATTTCCGAAATGAAAATTCTGAGTAACAGATCATAGCACTGCCACTAATACGGAGAGGGTGGATATTGGAGCCGAGTTTTAACGGTAACTGCAAACTGTGTAGAAGAGTGGTACGGATGGTATGGTAAGCGTAAACTAACAGTAAATAGCCCAAAATGAACGATCTCCTTGATTCCGTCCTCGACCAGTACCTTCCGTTGGCGGAAAACGGGCTGTACTCAACGCTGAATGCGGTCCAAGCCTCTTCAAACGAAGTCCTCAAGGAGGCTTCCGACCTGGTCGTATCGCATGGAGCACCGGTTTGGGCGTGGGTTTTGGCGACTTCCGGAGCCTTTGCCGAAGGAGACTTTTCCTCCCTGAATCTGGAGAATCTCTCGCTGGAAAATGTTTCCTCCCCAATTGGGATGATTCCCGAGGGAGTGCAAACCACGCTGTTGGAGGGGAGAACCAGCTATCCGCGGCAGTTGATGTTTTTTTACCTGCTGCACCAGGCGACGTTGTTTGCTCAACAAGAACCGCTGCCACCCAATGAACGTTTCAACATATCCGGGGTGGTCTGCCGGTTTCTGATGAGTTTTGTTTGTTATGCTTACCCCGCTAGTACCGCTGTGGACGCTATTATTCATGGGATCGCTCCAAACGTCATGAAAAACTCAGCCTGCCTAGTGATGTGGCTCTTCCTCTTCCTGACGATCCATTACGACCTCTTTGGGGTAAACAGCTTTGTTATGAGTAGAGGAGGAGTAACGGATGGTGGGGGCAAACGGCGGGTGAATTGGGTGCAGTTGTTGACAAAAATCGTCTTCATGGCCGACATCTCCAGAGCCGGTTACGTCCACATGGAAAGAGCTGATGGGAAGTCCCCAGGAAACTCTGAGCTGGAGGTCGCCTCCCGCCTGCCTTTGGTGGTTTGGACGGCCCTCATCCGGGTAGCCGCTCCCTGTATATACCGAGCGATCTTTTATGGGAAAAACAACTTCTGGCGTCACCCGCCTGGGGCGAGTTTTGTGCGAACGAACTACACCATCCTCGTCTTCCTTGGCTCCATGCTGGGTTATTACTTGTATATGGTGACGTATCATTGTATTTATGTGGCGCCACAGGCGGCGATGGCACAACGGGTCGCGGCCGGGGGAAATTCCACCGAAGGCCTGACTCACTATTCAGGCCTAAATATCAACACCCAGCACCTTTTCGGCTCCGTCCTCATAACAAGAACCCCGCTGAAGCAGTGCTGTGACCGGGATCCAACTCCTTTTGTGGTAGGAATCTGCTTTACAGCGATCTTGATGACGATCCTCGACTTGAAATACATCTTTCTACCGGCGATTTTTCCGCGGGTATTCGGAGAGGGAAGTGCGCCAGAGAAGAAGATCTCGAAGGGAAACTCGGCCGGGAGCTCCGACGAATCCCTTACAACCTCCACGAGTAAGGGCCTCCTGAGTTGGTTGTGGAAATCCGATTAAGAGCGAGAGGACGTGCGTACGGTCTCGATTCCTTGTGCGGCCTGCCAGCGTACAGAATCTCCAGAATTACCTGAATCAACCAATATATCCTGAGAATTCCAAGCTCAATCCGATCGAGAGACGCCGAATGTCTCCTAAGACCGCCCATCCTATCCCGGTCTTGTTCTGAAGGTGAGGGAATCGAACTCGCCGACATTATGATGCCTCCTACCAATAGAGTTTCACCCATCGTCACTGTCACTATCTAGGCCGAGAATTGTGCGGCCTCGGGAGCTGAATGAATCTGAGTTTACGTGCCTCGCCCGTTTCGCGCTAGCATAATGGACATCACTTCTGGACACCACCACCACTTCCTTCCTATAACATTTCCTTCCCTTTTCCTTCCTTTCCCCCACCCCGCAGGGATAACTTTTGAGTTAGTATCCAGCCCTTGTGAAAGGACTAAACTTCTTAGTTAGTATCCAGCCCTTGTGAAATTGCCTTGCTTCGAAACGGCAGTAGTACGCTCGACCGCCAGGTTTGCCTGGACGTTTTAGAGCTACTGAGACCTGAATATCTTAGAGGGCTAGTTTCAACGGCCTTGAACTTGAACTATCTAACAATTTCAAAGGCTGTGTTTTCAGCCCTATTTGGCAGCAGTAACCAGCTTTTCAGCTTTTAACCCAGCACTACAGCAGTAACCAGCTTTTCAGCTTTTAACCCAGCACTACAGCAGTATTACCAGCTTTTCAGCATTTAACCCAGCACTACTGCACTAACCAGAACTACAGCACTAAGTTTATCCAGTACTACAGCACTAAGTTTAACCAGCACTACAGCACTAACCAGCACTGAAAAACGCGTTTTAGTACGAGAAAGAACCCCACCTAGTGAACATCTGGAGTTAGTCACTGTAAGACTATACTCCAGAGGAAAGCCTTACTAATACTTAGCACTAATTTCGATCCATTCATTAACGTTAATTTCATCCAAAATATGTCCGACGCCCTTGCTGAGGGGTCGACCTCTGCGGGTTCCTCTCAGGATCCTACCCCCCGCGAGGGTCCTCCCCAAAACAAATTGGCGAAAAAGCTCCTCAACCCGGAGTCGAAGGAGGAGGATACGATTTTTGATGCTCCCGGTGCTCCTGCGAATCCCAATCCCAACTCAGAGGAGGCGGCCAGTGGGTACAATTGGAAGAACTTCGTTCCCTGATTAGTGTTTCAGACAACGCGTCTGGTGCGTTACCAACTGGGGTACGACGCTGAACAGCCTTCTTCTGCGGCGACGAACGAAGGCGAGGGTGCTACAACTGCACCCGTGGGGGGAGCTACGGAGGGAAAGTAAACCGTATAATATCAATGCGGAGTTGTTATTGTGAGCGAGCTACGGACGGGACGACTAAGTGAACCGTATATTATCGATGCGGAGTTGCTTTGGTATTGGAGAAAACTCTGCCGCGAATTCGGCGGGGGTGACGTTTATTTTATGGAGATTTATGGACCACGTGTTAGTATGTTATGATGATTTATGGGTGGTTTCGGGTCGACTTCGGGATCGGATTATGAAAGGATTTGGGAGCGCGTCTGATAGTTGTTGGGCGGACTTCCTCATTTATATTAGCGAATGACTCCCCCGTTTCCCGACTTGGTTGAAGCGGGGCGGGGCGGGGGAGGATTTTATTGAGACCATTCCCGATCTCACCTGAGTCCACCGTGACCTCAATTTTGTATACGAATATATTCGGAAACATCTCCTGGGACACGAAAATCAGCGAACGCCTGATTCTTCCGGTGCCCTATCCTCTAGGACCGATGTGTTCAAATTCTTCATCCAAATTCTTCCTCGTCCCAAACCGTCGTGACCACACGGAGGTATATTCGAGATGCGCGAGGAATACACGGCGCGGAATACAGCGCACGGAATTGCATTGGCATTCGACAATGAGATCACGATATCGTTTACCAATCGCCTTCTCAGTGAAATCACGAATATATGATATCTACGCCCAGTTCCTTGATAAGTCGTTTTCACGCTGCTTTTCCCTGGAACGCGAATATACGTTCACACTGCGAGACTCGCCAATCAGTTGCGCCCCGAATCGACTCATACACCCTGCCTCCATGACTCATCTCCACGACTCATCTCCACAGGCTATTGGGGCCGACCCCCGCTTCCTGGTGCAACGGCCACGATTGCCCCATACCGTTGTCTGTCGGTACCATTCGTCAGCTGTATTAGTGAAAATCTGTCTAGAATTTCATGTTTTGATACCTGTCAGACAGCCAGTATTCAATGCAGTATTCAATACATTAGACCTCTCCGATTACTGAAAAAAAAAAACATCTTCCCACTTCCCGACTACTAAAACATGCTTCACGCTCCACCCGTTGGCGATAATTTGCCGCCACCACCGGCTTCCTGGATGTCGAGGATTTACAACGTCCTCTGCGCGCACACCTGCGCCTGTGTAACGGCGGTCCGGATCCGGTTTCACGCCGTGTTCACCGACCCGTTCAGTGTTATGTGTGCCCTGCTGGGCGTCGTGCAGGTGCAGGTGCTCTACTTGATGTGGGAAGTCAGCCGGTTACAAGGGGTAGTGGAGCGGCTTTCAGGGGAGAGCACGGGCGCGTCGTTCCTCATTTCGGTGGACAATGGGCTGTTGGCGTTGCTCGTGTTGTCGGCAGTACCGTTCGCGCTGCTTTCAGGGGGAGTGACAAAGGTGATTGCGGGGGGAATCGCGTAGTCGAGGGAAATATGAGATCATCCGGGTACGGGAGGCGGTGGGAGTTTTCAACCCAATGATCTCGGTAGTAAACCTAATGTAACATAACTAGTGAACGGGACCACGGTGGGCCTCATCGGGACCCAGATACTTCGAATGGGACCACGTTGGTGCTCATCGGAACCCAATGTTTTCAAGTCTACGAGAAAGTAAGCTCGATTCATGCAGTTTTAACCTAATTCTAAACACCACAGATCGGATGCAGACTGCCTGGTCACTGAGGCATATCAAGTTTTTAGCGACCAGAAGCGACCGGACTTTTCTGGTCGCTGTGGTTTATTAGACGCATTGAGGCCAGTTTGCCTGGATTTTACATTGATGAGCCGTATCTTGCTACGCGCTGTCTTCACACTTTCGTAATCGAAAACGACTTAAACGCCTGCTCCACCAACCTATTGGTCGCTCTCAAGGTCGTGGTGCCAGGTCGATGGGACGCAGCTGATTCTTCCCCGATGAATCGGAACTGCGCTGTTCTTGGAGGGGGGGATGCTGCGTGCGAGGCTTTTTCTCACAAGGAATCGACCCTAAGTGGCCCCGCGCAAGTGCTGAGTGTCGAAATTATCTATTAATTGCGGATACTCTTGCGAGAAATCTGGGAGCTATCGTTTGTTGCTTCGTCTGTCATGTGAACCGCTCCATTTGCCCGTAATCGAGGGTATCCCGAATAATTACAGCTCGTTTACCGTTTTGCCTCCTATCCCGGAACGCGAATATGCCTTCCCTCGAATCGATTTCGATGACGAATGAGACGTTGTGACGTTTGACGTAGCACTCACCCACGACTCGTTCTAGTACGGCATAACCCTAGGCATGGATTCATAGACCTCATATCCATATACCGCCCGCGGTACTTGCTCTCCACCACTCACACACTCTGAACCACCTCATTGTACCTCTTCTCCTATCCTCTTCACGCCCCCTCGCCAGGCTTTTGAATCCCATTTCGGTTTCAGTAACGATTGCTCTCAGTAACAGTAGACTTTAACAACAACAACAACATTTGCCAATCTAGAACAAGAAAAATTTAGACAGTGTGTTTAGTTTTACCTCTCAGTACCCTAGTCCGTCACATTGACATTGTCAGCGAGGAGCTTGCTAGCGTTGGTAGACGACGCCAACTTTTGATTTAGGAACTTTCTTAGCTTCCGGATTTACCCTCAGTGTACCACCCCTTCCAAACCACCCCTTGATTTAGGAGCTTTCTTAGATCTCCCTCAGTGTATTACCCTCAGTGTACCACCCTTTAATTCACCTCTCTCCTTTTCAGGCTCGCCTGTCAACCCGACCAGATGTCTCGTAATCTCCCCGAATTTTCGGGTGACGACTCCGATCTCCCCGCTGGTCGTGGCAGCTTCGAGTATACTGCCAATGAGAAGACGCATCTCTTTTCCAACAACAAGGTAAGTGAGGCTAGGGCCTGATCCTTCATTTTTGAAGCCAGGCCGAATAGGGTTCCTTCCCCGTAAGTGAGAGAATGGCCGATGAGAACTTAGAAGATGCGTTTCCGCCCCAACAACAAGGCAAGTGAGAGACGAGCTACTAATTGAGGGAATAACCTGTTCAACGCTGAGAGAAGGGTTGAAATTAAGCAGGGTTGGAGGAAGCCGACAACAAGGAGATTCGAGATTCAGAGTACAGAAACCTTTCATAGTAAGGTGCTAAGAGGTGTAAGAAGT
>JACKZZ010010305.1_pt1 | contig 13784 bp, 10 predicted proteins | sample 8027871 | NCBI WGS metagenome assembly JACKZZ01 (sample SAMN15724774, study PRJNA655200) | protist metagenome | isolation source: fluorescence activated cell sorting (FACS) single amplified genomes of... | place: USA: West Boothbay Harbor, Gulf of Maine | collected 2000-07-19
TCTGTGGATGATATTGTATTCCTCAAACAAAGCTATGGTCTCACCCTTGAACTCTGTCCCTGAATCGGTGGTGATGACCTTGGGGACAGCCTTAGCTTCCTCAAATATCTCCAAAAAGGCTTTGACTGCTGATTTCGGGGACTTGTTAGACATCGAAGCACCATTTTGCGAGTGAAGATATCAATGACCAACAAAATATATTCTTGTTTTCTGTTTCTGCCTTTATCCTTCCTGTAGAAGAGCAAGTCAGCATTCCACTCTGTATTGGGAGCGACCGTGGTGATTGAACCTGCCTTCTTCACTTTCTTTCCTCTGTGTATCTGGTAGGTGCGTTGCCTGACTATCCATTCTTTGACCTTCTTAGAGGGCAGAGTAATATCTTTCTCTTTCAGGATAAGCAGTAGCTTGTCTAGTGAGGGATAGCCATAATCCTCCCACGTTTTTTTCAATTCCTTGATTTGATGGACAGTGAGAGCAGACTTGTCCTCTGTGTAATACCTGACTGGTGGAGCAGTGGCTTCTTTGAATAACTTGGATGCTTGTGTGGAGGAAGTGGATGCTTTTCCTTTCTTATCTATTTTCTCTTTCTTTTTCTTATTCTCGTCCATTGAGTTTATATATTTAGGACATAATATATCCTGAATATATTTTTTTAAAAATACTGCTCTCGTGGAGTTGTGTCTATGTTGATGTGATTCAGCTTCGTCGCTCTGGTGATGGCTACATATTTCATTTTCTTGCTAAACAGATGCCACTCAAATATACAATAGGGGCTTTCAATAGTAGAACCTTGGCTACGATGGACTGTTATAGCAAAAGCGAGTTCAAACAGGTTGCTGACTTCTTCTACCGTCAGAATCATTTTCTTTTCTCCACACTCGCTCTGAACTGTGATTTCATTTTTGGTTTTGCGACACTTGATGACCTTGAACATTTCGTTTTTACATATTTCTAATTTCCCTACTGTCTTACTCGCAATCAAGGGCATTCCACAGCATATCTTCTGACCATTTTTTAAGACCATATGATATTTATGTTTGCCCTTGAACCTCACAAACTTATCACTACATTGCTGGTTTAGAAAATGTCTCATCTTGTTGGTGTAGCACAGATTAATAAGTCCTACCTTGCTTTGGAACTGAGAGGGGTCTATTTTCTTCACATTCAGAGACGCTTGGAACAGCTCCTTATCCGAACGCCTACAAAAAGTAAGATTCAGTCTGTGGTGGTCGCATAGTTGTTTCAAGACAGCACTCTCTTTGAAATTCGCGTTTTTGATACGGTCATTGACTGGTTCTAATTGTCTGAAATCACCAGCCATAATAAACCGTAGAGTGGGATTGATTTTGCGGAGAGTCAGGAATGCTTTATAAAACCGCTCGTGTATCATACTGATTTCATCCACAAAGATATAGTCCAGTCTATTCACCATTTTTTTCGTGTTGTGTTTGATACTGGTAAAAAATTTGTGGTAGGTGATTCCTCCGATAATGAAGGCGGACTTATTGGTTGGGGCTAAGACCATAATGCGTTTTCCTTGTTCTTTGAGTTTCTCAATCAGTCTTTTACAGAAATGCGTCTTGCCTGTTCCTGCTCTTCCATCTATATTACACCCTGTCTCGCTTTTTAGTATCTTCTCCACTAGACAGTCATTATTCATCTCATTGGTGTCCTCATATTCTGTCCAGATGGGTTCAGAGTGTTCATATTTTTCATACCGCTGGAATCTGGGTTTTCTTTCACATTTCAACCAGTGTGTGTCCTCGTATTTGTATTTTTGAACCTTGTTTTGTTCGTCCCAGTATAAGAAATGAACCGCCTGTTTTTTGTTGTTGTCCTTGTAGTAGGTGATGGAATCAGTATTACACTGAATCACTGTTCCGTTTCGCTCTTCTATAAAGTTTCTGAGCAAATCCAATTCCACAGCCTCCATATCAATTATCTGGTTGTATAGAGGGCGTCTAGTTTCGTCCATCTCTAATACCTGTTTCTGACACGACTTGTAGATACTCTTCACTTGTTCGGTGGTCAAGACTGATGGCTGACATCCTTTGCTCAGATACATATACGCACCGTCAAGGAGAGAAGAATGAAAAAACATTTTGCTGTGTTCTATTTCAGATATGTTGAAGCCCCCAATGAATGCGTTAATTAATAATTTGCTGTGTTCAGGAAAATGGCTGCGGATAAAGTCAATGAATTTTTGGAAATATGTTGGAGCAAGAGTGATGCTTGGAATCAATTTGTATTTGATGCTCTTCTTAGTGATATATCCTTTTTTAAGAGCGTGTTCAATCACAGGTTGTGAATACCAGCCATTACCCCTGAGTGGAATATATTCTGTCCTCTTTCTCGCTACAAAATAGTATCCGCATTGTATCTTGTCCTTTTTGCTGTCAAATTTACGTGGTTCATCCAAGACAGAATACACTGGCCATTTGTATTTGGAATGATACAGGAGGTTGGTCCGAGTCCTGTTGATATCTATGGTATATGCCTTCTTTCCTGACGGACAGTGAGTGAATTTTTCTACAAAGGCCCACTTCTTCATCAGGTCCGAGTCAAAAATCTCTTGGACGGTGTTGTTAAAGGACGACATAGTATCATCCATAAAAATATATTGGTTCTCGTGTTTTTCCTTTTGACATTTACGGCGATGACAATCATAGCACAATGCCTGTAAATTCTCTCTCTTGTTGGTTCCTCCATTGGACAGCGGTCTAATATGGTCGATTTCATATTTTCTGTTTTGTAGAGTGATTCCACAGTCGCTACACAAATGCTCTTGGTCTCTGCTTATTTGATGTTTCATTTCTTTCGTGATTTCCTCTCTCTGCGGCTTGGTCAGGATACTGAACGCGTCCGATATAATTGAACCGACTCCTTGGTTGTAAAATGGGATTTTCAGCGTCTTACACATCTCCATCAGGTCAGCATAACTGATAGTATCTCTGTCGTAGGTAGCATCAGCAAAAAGATGGATATTTTTGCCTTTGAATGGACCACTAGTTAGATGTATCTCTGTGATGTTGGTTCCTTTCGACTTGACCTTGAACACGTGATTGTATGTGTCAAACAGCTGGGAGAAAAGACTATCCAGAGAAGCACAGTCATACATCACATTCACATTTTCGTGTTGGCTTAATTCACTTACAGGCACATCGTTCTCAATCGCATTCTCAGCAAACTTTTCTTGGATACAGGTCCGAGTCTTGTTCTCTTGGGCCTGATGAATGCTGTGTGATATGATGGTTTTCGCGGACTTATTACAGAAAATGTTTTGGATTTTTTTTCGTTCTTTCTGGTCTGACACTACATACATATGCTCATTCAGACAGTAATAGACCAATGCCCTTTTGTTATTATTCTTGCTCTTGTGTCTAGCTACTAGGGACTGCTCGGTGTCGTGTTCCAGGGGATATACTCCGAAACAAGGAATATCTTTTTGCTGACACAGATACTCAATCATACCATTACTGACTCCATCTTTCAGTCCCCTTGGCTCGTATTCACCTCGACGGTCTGAATACATGTGAAAACTTCTTCCATACTCGTTGTATATTTCATTTTGCTCTTCATAACTGATTCCATACAGATTTTTAATAGCCTCATACACACACATCTTGTCTTCGGAACTATTGATAGCCTGGTTGCTATTGATGTTGTGATAGGAACAAGTCCGAATAGCATCGAACATAAACACATTTTTTAGAAACTCTTTTTTATTTTTAATCACCTTGGGCACTTTCTGAATCATTTGTTTAGTGGATAATACTGTGATATTTAGCACTGGATTAGGAGACAGATATTTCACCTGACTGCTTTCTTCCTGGGGATACATTTGATTCAGTTTCCGAAGCACCAATTCCTCAACACTAGTAGAGCGAGACTCTTGAATCGTAAAATCCTGAGACACATCCTTTTGAAACTCAGTGGATTTATTTCTATCTCTCACTTCTATTTTCAATTTATAATCGACCCTCACAAACAAAAGATTAGTGGGAATATCCACTGTCTTTTTCTTTTTCTTTTTTCTCCGCTTTTTTCTTGCCTGACGTAGATACACGCGATTTGTTTTTTTTAAAGCTCTCTTGACCAAGTTTTTGGGAGGACGCTTGTTCTTATATTTGGAAAGAAGGATATTGAGTTGCTTATTCAGCATATCATTATATTTTAACAAATCTACCTTTTTCAAACTAGACATTTAAAAATGGAAGAGATATTTTTTATTATTAAAAACTAATATCGTTATTTCTTTAAGTCTAATAAAAAATAATACATTTATTATTTTTTATTTTATTTATTTAATTGACTGGTTTGATATTTTTTTACCTCACAACCTCACACGACCCTGTGAGTTTGTGAGACACACACCTCACAACAGTGTGTCTGCGTGTGAGGGGTGGTTGGATTGGTGTCTCTTGGTCCTCTTATGTGAATACCTTCCCTGAGCCGTGTCCTTATACCTGCCACCACAATTACACTTCTTATGCTCTATAACTCGGACTGGGAGTGGAATGCGTTGTTTCCTAGGTATGTCCTCTGTCGTGCTTTGCTTTGTATAGCTGAAGTGGTATCTATTGTTGTTCTTCTTGCTCCTTCCTGAAACACAGTTCTTTTTCTTATCACACACCATCTTGATAATTCCAGCATTGATTCCCAAATCACGAGAACACTGATGGAAAGAGTTATATATTTTCACGGTCTTGTCTTTCAAGCAAGTCGCCTTAATATTTCTCTCTCTACATACAATGTGATTGTTTTTCAAAAACCTGTGGTCTCTATTGGGCATGGATTTGAGGATGTTTTGCTGCTGGGTAATCATTTGAAGATTATCAATGCTGTTGTTGCTGGGGTCATCGTCCATGTGGTCTATCACCATGTCATCAGGAACAGGTCCGTGTTTTTCAGCATACACCAAGCGTGAGAGGCTGTATGTTTTACCTTTGATACTGACTTGGTCATATCGCCTGTTCGCATTTCTGGTCTTCAAGATGCGATTGTCTTTGTTGATGATAGTGCCTTTTTGGAGGTTGATTCTATAATCACCACATAATTTCAGTGGAATATAATTGGAAAGATTGTGTTCATACATAATATTATTTCTTTTTCTATATAATATAGGAATGGAAAATAAGAGAATAAAGAAAACGCATATAGTGTGTGGTGAAGAGGGTCATCCAATAGGAGAAGACAATGGTGAATGGGTGTGTATGTATTGCGTCCGTTGTTTCTCTGTGTTTTTTTATTTTTATCCATAGCTAATATATAATGCCTTGCTATGACATCAACTCTCCCTTCCACGACACTCACTGTGAATGTGGGGTGGATTATATCATTGTAGATAATTATTTGTATGTATGTCCATCCTGTGGTATATGCGACACTGAAAATGCTCTCCAAACGATTCCATATTCTTATTTTGAATGTGGTTCGGTGTGTAGGTATGAACCATACAAGAGGAGGACCTATTTCAAACAGCTGTTGGAGCAAGTGTTTCTGCGTAAGGACTGTGATACGGTAGGATACATGATGATGGTCTATGCTCTAAAAGACTGTCTATTTTCCAACACATACGAATTGAAACAACTGATGAAAGATAAAGGATACAACAAATACTACAAATATATTTTTAATACATACAGAGACATTAAGGGGACCCACTTGATTGAAATAAACCCTTCACTGTTTGAACACCTGATGAATGAGTTCCATCAATTTGATTTGTGGTATAAACAAAAATGTCGCAGACGCAATCTCATCAATTATAATGTGTTGTTGTATCATATGCTGAAACGTCATGGGGTCCGCAATTATGAAAGTATCCTTTTGCCTCAGAACCACCTAGAAACTAGTGAGATTATTGAAGAGTATTGGAAGATAGAGAACAAGTAGTGAAATTTTCTCTCACTATCTTATATAGGCAAGATGGAAAACTCCAACGATGAAAGCTACGAAGATGAACAGGTAATTGAGCAGATAGAACCTAAGAAAAAGAAAGACAAAAGAAGCGAAACGAGTAGAAAGAATCTAGAAAAAGCAAGACAGGCGAAACTGGCCAAGTTGAAAAAACTGAGAGAAGAAAAAAAAGCACCCAAGACCGATGTCGAATACGTGGTGGATGAATACAGTTCGGAGAGTGATTCAGATTCTAGTGAGGACGAAGAACCCATTCTCTATGTCAAGAATCCAAAGAAAACAAAAAAAGCAATGAAAGAGAAAGAGGACCGCATAGAAGAACTGAACAAAAAACTAGATGCTTTTATTTCACAGGGGCAAACGAAAAAGAAGAAACCAGCGAGAAAAAAACCGGCAAGGAAGACAGTGGTCCAGATAGTCAATCCTGCTCCTGTTGAGAAGAGTAAGACCGCCAAGAAAGAAAGCATTGAGAGACAGCTGTTGAAATTTTGAAGGGTAAGTAATATATGGCTAGAACAAGAAAGAAGAAGAGAATGAGAAGAAAAAAACCCAAGATAGTCAGGGATAAAAAGACCAAGAAGAGGTATATGGTGTATAAGGGTAAGAGAATACGTGTCAAGAGCAAACTACCTACCTCTCAATTACAAATCATCATCAATAATAGGTATGGTGAAGCCAAGAAGAAGGCCAAGAGGAGGAGGAAAAGAGGGAACAAGAAGAAGGGTGATTTCAGCAGACTCCCTAACAACGGAATGTCCAGCGGTGTAGTCAATAAACGTCCTCTTGTTGTGTCAAAGAGCAGTCAGCCTGATGTGCCTAAGAAAAAGAAGAAAGATGTGAGTGGTTTTATCAAGTATTTGGAAAGTGGTGAAGGAAAAGCCACACAGAAGGCATTAAGGGAATATCTGGGAGCGAATGCGAGACAGCCTTTACAACTGACATACAATGAAGCAAGAGCTCTGAGGAACAACATACCGAGGCTACGAAACACAGAGATTCAGTTGCTGGATATGCCCAAAAGTGTTAAGTATAAAGGTAAAAGTATTCGTCTTGATGATGCTGTGAGAGAATTTGAAAGAACGAAAGCAGATTTAAGAAAATCCAACATAGACAGGATAAAAGGAGCAAAGAAGATTGGGAATGCTAAACGAAATCTCATAAGGCTGATTCAACAAACGAACCCAAGAGCAGAAGTAAGGACAGGTCGAAATACAGAAAAATCGTGGGCTAATTTAATTGATGTTGCTTTGGATGTAGGTGCCTTACACCCTCGCAATTTGGAGGGCAATACGGACGATGTGGTCAGAAACATAGCTTCTTATAGCAAGAGCAGTAGCAGTAGTAGTAGCCTCAGTAGCAGTAGCAGTAGGAAAACACCTTCTCCTCGTAAGACACCGATGAGAGACAGGTTGAGAGCGGTGCGTTCAAGAATACCTACACTGCGCAGAACACCTCGAACACCAAACCAACCAACATCTACCGAACCAATGGAAACACCAGCGGATGATGAGTGGGCAGATGAAGACCAGTGGCTACAAGGTGGAGATGGTAAGCAGAAGACAGGTGGGTTGAGTGGTGGAGAGATAGAGGAAATAATGAAGGGATATTCTGATTTTGCTGGTGTGTATGCTATTGACCAAATACATAACCTGCCTGTGAAGAAATATATGGGATGGATAATGAACTTAGACCCTATCTCAAAGATGGGCAGTCATTGGGTTGCTTGTTTGTTGGATGCTAGGAGGGAGATGGCGGTGGAGTATTATGATTCGTTGGCGGATGATGTGCCTGAGGAGTTCATGTATCGCATCAAGGACATAATCGACAAGTTGAATCTGCCTGTGTATTTGAAGATGAAGATTAACAAGGTAAAGAGACAAGCGGATAATACCAATACTTGTGGGTTTCACGCTTGTAAATTCTTGATGGACAGGTTTAGAGGAGTGCCTTTTGTGGAGTGTAGTGGATATAACGAGGTCCAAAAGGGTGAGAAGAGTGTGAAGAAGTTGAAAAAGAAATTTGGTTATGTATAGTATATATGGCGAGTCATTTGAAAAAGCAGATGGTATATGTGAATAGTCGCAATAGACTGAGTGGAACAGACAGCAATTTTGCTTACAAATTTGATTTGAATTATGCTAACTATTCTCATGTAGCGTGTCTTCAAGCGAGTATCCCCAAGAGCTATTATTTGATTGAAGAAGATGCGAACACGTTTGTATTACAAGAAGGGCTGGTCTCTCACACAGTGGAGATGCCTTCTGGGAATTATTCAAGGAACAGCTTTGTGAATGAGCTTCAAACGCAGTTGAATTTAGCAGGGAACTGGACCTACACAGTGAATCTATCCAACTACCAACAAAGTGCTGAAACAGGTCTGCTTTATTTTACTGTCTTGAACAACAACAACGTCCAGCCTTCGTTTGTGTTTGGTGATGCGATGTTTGAAACAATGGGGTTTAATGCTTTCTCGACTAACACCTTTGTGGGCAACTTGTTGAGCAGTGTGAATGTCATCAATCTTCAAAAAGAGAGCACCGTTTTCATTCATAGCAACATCTGTGCGAATGAAAGCAACAATATTTTACAGGAGGTCTATACGAGCAACACCACAGACTATGGATACTTGATATATCAGAACCCCAATGTCCATCACTACTCCAAAAACATTACCAATGTGAATAATATTTATAACTTCTATTTGACAGACGAGAATGGGAAAGAGATAAATCTACACGGCAGGAACTGGGTGATGACCTTGTGTTTGTATCATGAGGATGATGTGAATGCGATGGTGAAGAAGTATATCCAATGGAGGGTCAGCAAATAATTCTTTTTTTTTTTCTCCACATAGGTTATATCGATGACAGAAATAGCTAACGAATTAGACTACCAAAAGAAAGTAAGTTCCTATCCTCTCTATCGGTTTAACAAGATTATCCAGCAAAGTGGAGGACAGGATTTAACCATTTCAGGTGGAGGGGGTCAAGTGAGTATTTTTGAACTCCCTACTCAATGCTACAATCTCGCCAAGTCTGAATTGTATTTCACTCTCACACCCCCTGCTCCAGGTCAAGCTCCAGGACCACAAGATTTGTTCAACTGGGCTTGGAAGGATAACGCAAGTCCCATTAGTCGCATCCAGTTATACACACGAGGCGGTCTCTATCTATGCGATTTACCCTACGTAGCAAACTACACAAAAGTTATTAACAAACCTGAAACAGCGTATGATGAATATGTGAATTATGACCAAGGATTCCAACAAGTTGGTGGGCAAGACAATGGAACTATTCGCTTCTTGCGTAAGAACAATGCCTTAGTAGATAATGTTGCTTTCAACCCAGATTTTGCTCAACGGCACGACAACACACCAGCAAATCAAAACTACACAGAACCCCAATATTTAGAATCAGGTGTCCAAGGAAATGCTAACAGACTTCCTGTGCTAAACATATGCCTTCCTCTCAGCCATTTGAAAAATACCATTCTTGCTTGTGATAAAGACCTCTTCTTTGGTGAAATTATGATACTGCGTGTGGAATGGGCTGCGGTCAATAGGATTGGATTTAGAAGCGAAGACCCCCAAGACCCCACAGCAAACACCGTTCAAGCAGTTGGTGATTATGACGTGTCTAACCTTGCGTTGTATCTTGCCGTCGAAAAGAATCAACAAATAGCAAACAGCCTGATGGCGAAGACTCAAAGTGGATTTAGTATGCTTGTGCCTTATGTTCATGGCTACAAGACCAACCTGAATGCTGGAACGGCTTCTGTGAGTCTGTGATTTAACAGAGGACACGGTAAAAACTTGCTCAAAATATATCATTCAGCATTTAACAATGTTGAGACCCAAAACACAGCGTATGAAGACAGCAATATTGGTGGAGCGAAAATAACCTCATACTACACTATGCTGAATAACAGTAGGCTACAGGAGTTCAATGTTCAAATAGGCAATGATGTGTATGATGATTATCTTATCGTAAAAGACGATATTCAAGGCAGTGTAATTCAAGACAGTGCTGTCTATCGCTACAACTGGTTTCACGTGGATAATTGGAGTGGTATTGATTTGAAAGACTCCCAAGGTGCGTTTAACAAAGATGCTGGTATAGGACTAAACTTAGAACAGAAATGGGACATCTATGCTGAAACGGCAGCCCAACTCAATCACTATTCATTTGCTGTTTGTCAAAAAATGCTGACCATCACAAGTGCTGGGGTAGATTTTGTATAATTTCTATGCGTAGAGTATAATGTGTCATAAACAAAAGATTGTAAGAGAGAATGTGGTCATTCGTCAAGACATCACTAACACATCATCGTTCCAAGCTCCTATCTTTTTAGATTTTATTCCAAATGAGATGAGGGTCAAATTTTGTGCGACTGATAACCTTGCTGGTAATCCGAACCTCGTGTATTCTTCTTTGGTCAATGACGTAATAGGTTTTGTGTATGGTGGAGACGATTTCAAGAATGTGGTGTGGGACCTGAACAAGGCAGTGAGAGGTAATTTTGAATTTCAAATACGCAACTTTGCTGACACGCCAGTAGCAGACCTTGCTGGTGGGAATTTAGTGATAGTGATGGAATTTATTGCCTATGTATAGTATAGATGATACGACTAAAAAAGATAAATAACACAAGAGTCAAATGTGTGCCTCTGCCGAAACGACAGACATTGAGGACAAGAGGCGGAGAGATGTTTGAGGAGGTCTATGCGAATATTTTTTTGTTGGCTCGGAAGAAGTCAGGTAAGACGACCGTGATGTATAATGTGTTGAAGAAGTGTTGTGATAAGGATACACGTGTGGTAATATTCAGTGCGACCTACAAGAAAGATGCTAATATGAAAGCCATTGTGAAATATTTCAAGAAGAAAGGAAATCAAATTGAGACATATAGTTCTATCTTTGAGGGCAAACTGAATATACTGGATGGTATTTTGGATGAATTAGGCGACCCTGAGACTGATGATGAGGAAGAAGTCAAGAAGAGACCCAAGAGACCACGCAAGATAATTAAGGTGGATGATGAGGAGGAAGAGGAGCGAAAAAAGAAACGAAAGAAGAAATACCTAGCACCTGAAATTGTTTTTGTGTTTGCTGATTTAAGCACTGAATTGAGGTCTCCTTCTATTAGCAGATTGATGAAGACTAACAGACACTATAAGAGTAAAGTGCTTTTATCGTCTCAGTATCTACATGACTTGAAACCAGAGAGCATACGGCAACTGGATTATTTGTTAGCGTTCAAGGGTCTGACAGAGGAGAAGTTGTTGAAGGTGTATGTGGGAATGGATTTGAGTTTTGACTTTCCAGTGTTTGAGAAAGTCTATAAGAATGCCACTGAGAAGAAGTTTGAGTTTTTGTATATCGATAATGGTAATCAGAAATTGCGAAAGAATTTTAGTTGTGAGTATGCTGTTTAATTTTAATTCATAAATTGAATGATTCATTTTATGATTTACACAATAATGTCCGAGCAGAGTCCAAAGTTGTGTCATAGGTGGAGCAACAGACTTGGTTTGTGCCTTTGTTGAGCCCTTATCTTTTATGGGGACCTCCATTCATTTTTTTTTCCTACTTCGGTGTTTTTGGCGATTTGATTCTTGGGGCTGTAAAACGACATAATTTGCGTCGTAGGGCCACGCTACTGCCAACTTTTGTGCTACGTTCTGGTTCATTGTGTGTCACCGCCCGCGGCCGGTTTCAAGAAGGACATCCAGTGTGCCACCCTGAGCAGTGAAAGAAAAAATGTATTGTGAATCTTCTATGCTCTCTCTTTTCTTTCTCTCTGTCTCTCTCTTTCTCTCTCTCTCTTTCTCTCTCTCTCTCTCTCTCTGTTTCCATCACTGCCAGCATGCACTTTTTCCGCCCCCGTGCGGTCGCCTTCTTCTTCCTACCTTTTTATCTTTTCACAAAAGTTTTACTATTTTAACATGTTCCCTTTTTTCACTCTCTCTCTCTCTCTCTCTCTCTCTCTCTCTCTCTCTCTCTCTCTCTTCTTCATGTGCACACCTGTCCTTAGGGCGTGACTGTGCACCCCAGGAAGGTTATGCTCCACTCGCGGGAAGACAAAGTACAACAAAAATGGAAGATTACCCTCCATCTCTGGCGAGGGCGAAGATGGGCAAAGCTGAACCTCTAGTATTGTAAACCTCAGATCTTAATATTGTGTGGTCCATCGGGTGGAGCCGGTAGGAAAATGGGCGGGTCCTCTCTCCTAGTGATTTTTACGCCTATAGGCAAAGTTAATGGTCCTCTCTCCTAGTGATGTATACGCCTATAGGCAAAGCCAAAACAATAGTTCTTAGAACACGAAGGTGAGACTAGAGTAAGTTTTAAGAAATAAAGATAAAGTAAATAACATACCCCAAACCAAGTATCTTATCCCTTTCTCGTAACCTGCCCGAAACTATGCCAGTTCAGTAGAGGGTGGGCGCAAAACAGAGTGCTTCTGAGAGGGCCAGCGAAACAAGCGGTTGTTTCTCTGTCCAAGACACTTTTGCAGGCTCAGCTGACCATGAGCTCAGAGCCGTAGCTTGGCTATCAGTAAGGCTGAGAATAAACCGGTAGCTCAACATGGCCTCCGCTGCTCAGGCTGCTGCCAAACCCTGCGCCTCACCACGCTGTCCTCAAACCTGCGCAGCAGCGAAGCTCATGCTCTGCAGCAACTGCTCTGAAGGAGTGAGGTGCTCATTTTCTTTGACTTTGAGGAGGTGCTCGGATCTTTACTGCAGCCACCCAAGCCTCTTTACAGTTATATTTTGTGTCTCAAAATTTATTTTCAATAATAACTGGTGCAAATATTCACCCTGATCTCAAATGTCCTTTTCTTAGAGAATACGCATAAGTTCCATTCCGAAATACTAATACAAACTTCCCTTGTCCATGCCCCTTGGCTACTACCCCACGCCCATGCCGTGGCAAAGCAAACCTGGTGTTGAATCCGACGGGCTCCCCGGACAGTGACAGTGACCGCTGGTGGTCCATAACTTCTGCTCCGCTACTGTGGCAGGCTGTTGCAGCAAAGCACATGGCAGGACGACTCATCTCTGCCTCTTCAAGAGACGCTGATCTTTTTCCGTTACCTGTGTTTTCTTTTTTATTTAATTTTTGTGGCTTTCCTTTTGTTGTCAGGATTCCTCTCCTCGCCCTAAGAACATTATAAAAAAAAAAACATAGACCATCTCCAGAACCTATGATATATCCCCCTAACCTGAACCTACATTATACAACCTCATGTGAACTCATTAAACATCTTCAATATTAAACATCTTCAACATTAAAAAAAAAAACATTATACAACCTCATGTGAACTCATTAAACATCTTCAACATTAAACAAATCTTGACAAAAAAAAAACAACAGAAAAAGCAAAAAAAACCCCTAAGAAATAGTTGACAATAAATTAAATTAAAATAATAATAAAATGCATACTTTAAAATAAAAATATAAAATAAAAATCATCATTTTTGGTTGGAGGTTAGATTGGTGAGGAAGAGAGGCAACCCTACATGTAGAAGTAACATCAATAAATGTACACGTATACATATATACATATATAACATATATACATATATCACATATATACATTACATATATAGATACATATTACATTACATATGCATAATTTAAAATAAAAATAAAAATATAAAATAAAAATCATCATTTTTGGTTGGTGGTTAGATTGGTACCGTAAAGAGGCGACCCTACATGTAGAAGTAACATCAATAAATGTACACGTATACATACATAGATAACATACATTACATATATATATATGTAGATATATACATATACATAATTTAATTTCCAATATAAGTAAAAAAAAATCGCCGTCGTGGCCTCCTCCTTTCG
>JACKZZ010005587.1_pt1 | contig 13783 bp, 7 predicted proteins | sample 8027871 | NCBI WGS metagenome assembly JACKZZ01 (sample SAMN15724774, study PRJNA655200) | protist metagenome | isolation source: fluorescence activated cell sorting (FACS) single amplified genomes of... | place: USA: West Boothbay Harbor, Gulf of Maine | collected 2000-07-19
ATGCCCTGATAGACCCGCTCTTTCAGTACCCGCTGCTGCATGTTGAATTCCTCGCGTTCCTTATCTTTCTCCCGCTGGACGCGGTGGAGAAGAAAAAGCGGGAGGAGGATGAACAACGACAGCGCCAGGAACAGCAGGCTGAGCGCGAGCGCAAGAAAGAAGAAATCCGCCTCAAAGTAGAACAGCTTCGAGAGGAACAACGCAAGCTTGAGGAGGAGCAGCAGCTGGAGCAGGATAAGGAGGAAAACCAGCAGGAGGTAAGCGCGGGCGCGGAGGCGGAGAAACAGGGTCTCGGAGGCAGCTTCACGCAGCCTGACGAACAGAACACCAACAACATGGCTTCTCCGTTCGCACTTGCGCCGAACGGGCAGCAGCTGTTCTCGACCACCGCGCCACCCACGACAAAAAACACGATCGTCATCGCCCCCGGCGCCGCAGCGATGGGCAGTGGAATCGCCTTTGCTGGGGGATCGGCGGGTCTGCCGCCGCCGCCACCGGAACAGGTGGAGATGACAAAAGTGAAACAAGCAACGACATCTTCTGCGAGCGAGAACCAGGAGGGGATGGGCGCACTCATCCAAGCCCTCCAGGGGGACGCCAACGGAAACGTCAATGTCCCGGACTTCGTCCAGCAATTAACACGAGCCATGCGGCAACAAAAAGAGGAAATTTTGGCCGCGGTGAAAACCGAGCGTGAGGAAGTCTCCACCACGAAAATCACGAACGCGGTAAACTACCGGTCCGGGAATGAGCCGGAAGGACCGTGGCGTGCGGGCGAGGAGGAAGCCTACAACGCGCGCGGGGACAACCCCCACTCGCCGTGGATGTACTTCGAGCTCTACGGATGGGTGAACTTGCAAGGCGAAATGCCGGACGAAGACGGCGTTTCACCGGCGCAGCGCATCCGCGAAGGAACAACGACGGAGGGGAAAAAGAAGCCGTGGTTGAACACGCCGGGCGCCTGGGCAAACCCGGTTTGGGGAAGTAGAACCTCCGACATGAAGAGCAGAATGTACAGCCAGAGCATCTCGAACGCGCTGCAGGGATGCAAGGACGACACCGATCGGGCTGCTAGGCTGCGAAAAATCTCAAAATACATCCACGTCCAGCCCAATTGCTTCATGCGCAAATTCCTCCAGACCTGCACGGAGCAACAAAGCGAGGTCGCCCGCCTCGCCATGGCGTTGGCGGGGGATAATGGGGTGTGGAGCGACATCCAGCTCGCGTCGACACCGCTGCCGAAAGCGCAGAACACGCTGATCAACCCGTATGGAAACGTAGTCAGCTGCTTCAGCATCGCGGGCTGGAAATCTGGCAAAGGGCTGTCGACCCACGAGACCACGGGGTGCCTGCAGGTAATGCTGGAAGTGCAAAAACGCACACTCGACCGGGTCTCTCCAGATTTCGATAGAGATCTGCTAACGGCAATCAACGTTACCTCCCTGCTGCAACTGAAACGACAGGTGGACCAGAGCCCGCTGGACACGCACATGGAGGTGTGCATCGCGGAAACCTTTGTACGCGATCCGGCGCGCTTCCCGGGCACGGCGGAAATCGCGAAACTCGCCATTGCCGTCCTCGACGGAACGGGACCAGCGGAGGCTGCGGAAATGCTCGAACCCGTGAAGCATCGCTTGAACTCCATCACGATGCCCCACATGGTGTTTCACGTAGTGCCAGTAGCAGTACACCTGTGTAAAGTGAACCCGGAAATTCTAATTTCGCAGTGGTACTCGCCGGCCGTGCAGGCCATGAAAAGCAAACCGGACACAACAAAAGTGTCTACGCAACTGATCCACGGGCTGCACATGATCGTCGAGATGATCGAACAGCGGAAACAGGCATTCGGACGTAAGTCCAACAAGCGCAACAACAACAACGACACCTCCGCGGGGGCCCATGCGCTGATGCCGTTGTATACGAGCGCTGGCGGAGGGCGGAACCAGAATAACGCATACCAGCAGGTGGGGGGAACGAACTACCCGGACAACCTCAACTACCTGCAACAGCAGCAACAGCAGATGGGACGGCAACCGCTGGCACAGCAGCAGGACGAGGAAGTGAACCATGAATCGAAGCGCGGTAAAACCGACAAGCGGCCCAAACCGAACAAGGGGCAGATCACGCTCAATCCCCAGCCGCAGAAGGGGTACACGGACCAGAAGGAAGCGCTCGCGGGAAAGGATCCCATTACAAAAGCAGCTGTGGAGACCCTGCGCGCGGGACCCACGAGCGAGCAAGACCCGGTCTACTCGCGGAAGCTGGCCACCAAGTGCAAGGTGCTCGGCCAATGGGATTCCAAGCTGAACAAATACGTCTTCTGGACCGTGACGGGACAAGGGTATGTACAGCCGTCTCCTGTACAAAATGCCTGGTTGTCAAACCAGGGGTCTCCCTCTTGTTTCTGCCGCGATTCGGCACGCAATGTCTGCAACCGGGGCGAGGGCAAGTGCCGCTTCCACCACATGGTCAACATCCGCGACCTAGGCTCTTCGCCCTTCGAAGACCTGATCTGCACCGATGTTACCTGGAAGGACGTGTTGTTGTCGCACTGCAGGCAGACGGACGGTACGGGGGACAAAGCGGGGAGGAAAAACGGCGTGAAAAAAGTGCAGTTCCGCGACCCCACGCCCAGTGCCGGCCGGAGGAACAGCACCGGTAGCCGGAACGGAGACAACTAAATAAATACGAGGAATAGCAGCTGACGAGAACAAGGAAAAACAACAACTAGCTGCAAAAGCGACCTCCTGTAAGCGGTGGCTGCAGGGTTAGAGAGCAACGAATAATATATAAAAAACAGCAGGACGACAACGACGAAACAACAACTAAATTCTGCTGTAGGGTCGAGCTTGACTCCCCAAAAAACGGGTGATTCACCGGGGAATCGATGAAGAGGAGTTGGAGGAAAGCATCACTATCTTAAAATTTACTACTCTAGAGTTGCTGCTGCGGTTCGAAACGAGAAGTAAAAAGAAAAAGTCCCACGGGCACTATGGAATTTTCTGATGTGTAAAAAAGGAAATAGCATGCTATTTGAAAAAACCCAAAAAAGAAGGAAGGCATGCTGGCACGGAACCGCGTCTAGAGTAGTAAATATAAAAATGTGAAGTACAAGCGGGTGTTCGCGGAACGGAAAATGTATCAAAGGGACGTGTTGCACACGTGAACCCACCCGAAGAGTCGCCGAAATGGTCCAGACGAGTAGGGCTGTTACCAAACGCATGTAACACGGATATGACATGAAGAAAAGAGCTGAGAGCTAGGAGAGAACGCTTCTGGTTCCGCGTTGTACTAACTGTCGTGTCGTGAAAGCTTCGTGCAAGATGAAATGCTAGGTCACGTCGTACATGCGTTTGCGTTGCTCCTCGTGGTGCTAGCGGGCCAACGAGCGGGACCAACAGCGACGAGGAACGTAGCGCTGGTAACAGCCGGCTTCTTGACCACGTACGCGGCGGGACGACAAGCAGCGACTACCATGGCGGGGATGTGCTCCGGACTGCTACAGGCCCAGGCGGCGATGGAGCTGCAGCAGGAGGAGGACTACCAGCTGGGGCTGCTGGCCAACGCCGCGGGAACACTGCAAAAACGGGAACAATACTACCACCAGTTCCTGGCATGGTGTGCGAAGAGACACCCGCCGGTATACCCGGGCGCGATCGAAGTCGAGCACCTGAGGTTGTACGGCCTCACACTTGCCAGGTCGGGGCAGAAGGACCCGAGCGGCATACTGGGGCAGGTGATACTGCGGTGTATCCGGCCCACGAGGGGCCCGGACGGCACTACGCAGCACGCCCTCGCACCAGCGTGGGGCTACGAAATGCTGGAGCTTGTGGCCGCGCGGCGGGACGTGCAACGCGCAGCGACGTGCGACGAAGCGCACAAAGCCAAGCCAGCAATTCTACGACCCGCGGTCACGCAGCTGTTGTACCCAAACCAATTTACGCAGATGTGCTTCGCACTCCAAACGGGGCTACGCTTCAGCAGCATCTATGAAATACACGGAGAGGACGTGAAACGCCGGGTCCACAACGGCCAGGAAGTCCTCTGCGTGACGGTCGGGAAAGACAAAGTGCGGAAATTCCAAGGCAGGGACATCATGATTGGATGCAACTGCTTCATGCAGACCGGGGAGCGGATGGTGCTGCGCGATGCAGTGCCGCTGCAAAAACCACCTCACCTCGGCGGAGGCCTGGCGGTGCGACCGCCAGGGGAGAAACAGCAAATAAACCGCACCTGGTGCCTGCTCCACAACCCGGAACACGCACGACTGGACCTGCCGGCTGCAAAGCAAATGTGGGGAAACGGGAGCGAGACGGTCACACGAGCGTCGGAAAACCGCGCGCTGCTGCGTCGGCTCGGCTGGACACAGCAGTCGCCACGTAGGGCGGCGGCGCTATACGCCAGATGGGCGATGACCAGTGATGCCGCGAGATTCGACTTGACGAGTTGGATGATGGATCGCGGCTGGACAAAATTAGCCACCTACAACCGCTACTGCGCCGACTACGAAAAGTGGAAAGACAGCATCCCAGATGCTGTCTGCCCGGTGCTCTCGTCCATCAGGCCGTACGCGCTGCAAGGCGACGAACGACCGCCCAAGGGGCACCTCTACAGCCGGGACGTGGCGCCGCTCCTAAAAGACAGCATCGATGACTGCCTCACGGAAAACGACTCCGAGCTGGAGGAGCAGTGCCCGGGCATCACGAAGAGGCTGCGGGAGATGAAAAAAGCAGGTGGCGCAAAAGACGGATTTGACGGCGGAGGACATGGAGATGCTGTCACCGCCAAACAAGAAAAGCAAGCTTCTCGCACCGAAGCCGGGGCCGGACCCGCGAACGGCGCTGGAGAAGAAGCTGCTGGACGTGAAACCGCGGGTAAAAGTACCGGGAGCTTTCCCACCTGCTTACAGAAACCTGGTTCAGAAGGAGGACGACAACGCTGCGGGCCAGGAGAAAAAACCGGCAGCAAAGCAGCCTCCGAAACAACCGGTGGTGCAGAAGAAACATAAAGCGGGGGCGCTAATCCCGAAAAAGGGGAAACCCGCGGCGGTGCTACGCAAAGCGCAGAAAGACGAGATGTACTGCTACCAGGGCATCTTCTACATCCACGACACGCAGATATGCCCGGCATGTGACTGCGAGGTGGACGGAATAAAGCACAAGGGCGTGAACAACAAGAAGCACCTCCGGGTTCCACCGTGCAAACGCACGCTCGGCGACAAAGTCGTCAGGAAACGTGTGGCGAAAGAGGCAGACCTGCAGCTGGAGGCCGACGACCAGGACATGCAGTGAGCAGAGCTTCGGGCACGTATGGCGAAAGCCGCCGCGCGTGCTATGCACGGGTGTGAGGAAAGGTTTTGAGCAATACGAGAACGAGTTCTCGATAACTGCTTTTTAGCGGGGTCACTAGGGTCCCGGGCCGCGTGCGCGGCCCGCGCTGTGGGTTTTTCGAAGTAGCTTTTAGCGACCACTAACTCCAAGAAGGGAGGTTGGACTCACATCTTGAACGTGGACACGTTGGACTACTTTGGACATGCGCGTTTGTGTTGACACCACTGTGCAAGGGCTTCTCAAAAATAAAACCGCTGCCATGGCGCAACTCGCACGCGCGAATCCGGCGAATTCCAATCTTGTTCGCTGGATGAATTGATTCCCCTTTCTACTCGGATGGATAGAAATGAATGTGCAGATGCGGATCCCCAGCATGATGAAACAATGTATGCGTGCAAAATAACTGAATAAAATAAATGTACAGGTGGGCGGACAGCCTGCGCCACGAGCCAATGTCCGCCAGGTATAGTCTGTAATGCAATTTGAATAAGTGCATTCCATCCCAGTAGCAATCGGGTATATAGCAATCAGTGAGATTCGATCGATCGATATTTGCACGCACAACGAACGCGAGCGCGTATGTCCACATGAGCACACTGCTGTTGGTTAGTTGGTGTTTCCGCTCGGGGAACCTCGCGAACGTTGCGGCGCGGCAACATCGTGAAGTTTGTCCCACCACCACCCCAACTGCCACCCAGATGCCGCGTGCTAAGCGCGCTAAGCATGGTGGGCTCGGCTACAGTTCGGCAGAACTGCAGCTACCGCCACCGGAGGCACCGGTGGCCGCACAGATGCAGTACGCGTCGGCGAACTGGACGGAGGCAGAGGAGCTCAAGGTGCGCGCACGAAGCCATCTGCTACGTACAGGCCTGCATCGCAGAGGACCGAGCGGTCAAGAACATCAGGGAGGAGCTGTACAGAAACGCAAAGCTCTGCAAACAGCACCCCGGCAGGTGGAAAGCCCACCTGCGAAGAGGAATCGAAATACTGAAGAAGATCGAGCTGGAGACCAAGGACGAGGCGCTCCAGCTGGTACGCGAACACGCACCCAAGCACCTGCAACGCGTGCTGGTCAGCGAGAACGGGCAGGTGCGGAACGTGCCGGCGATGCGGCGATTGACTGCGCTGATCGGGCACCCGGACAAGAAGCTGCCGGAGCAGATTTTGAAGGGCTTCCCCACCATCGGGAACCAAACGGAATCCAACGTGTGGGGCCTCGACGAAACCAAGCACCCGCTGGAACAGGAACAGATCGACGCGCTCTTCGAGGCCGGCGTGACGCTCCGCAAACTGAAACCTAAGGGGTTCTCAGACAAGCTGCTGGACGCGGTACTGGAAGAACAAATGCAGATGGTCAAACGCGGCCATAACATGGAAATCAGTGAGCACCAGCTCCACTGTATGCCCGCGTATATCTTTCCGAAAGAGGAGATTCGGAAAATACGACCAATCGTGGACGAGCGCAGGAAGAACATGCGCTCGGTGCTGCTGGAGAAACTGCAGCTCTACGGAACCCGCGTCATACAGGAGCTGATGCAGGCCATGATGGCGCCGATCGGACAGGAAAAAGCCTGCTGCAGAATGCCCGCAACCACCTCGAAAAAGGAGGTCTATGAACAAATGCAGCAGCACCTGGAACAATTCCGTAACAGAAAGCAGACGCACAACGACTCCTTCTTTGGCGAAAAGACGGGGCGCGACTACGTCAGCAGGGTAAAAAAGGAGGCGCGCTACGCGCACAACTCGATAAAAAAGACACCGCACAACACCGCGAAACAACCGCTGGTGGAACTGGGCAGCGAGGACTACAAAGGCGCCTACCACCAGGTCGGGTGTGAAATACCGGAGCACAACCCGGCGGCAGCGTGGTCAAGCCACACCATGTCCTACCAGTACTTCTTGGCGCTGGTGCTGAATATGGGCAACCTGCACAGCGTTCCATCGTGGTGCAGGGTCGCGGAGCTGTGCATGTCGATTTTGATCCACTTCTACGCAGTAGCGGTGATATACATCGACGACGGCTACTACATGGCCCTGGACCGAGAAGGACTGATGCTTAGCCGAGAACTCTACCGCCAGATGGCGCGCACGCTGGGGCTGGTGATCAGCGAAAAACCCGGAGCGTCACAGAACAGCTGTGAGCACAACCCCATCAAAGCGCTGGGCATCAACTACTTCTGGAGAAGAGAGTTGAACAAAATCACAGTTGAGCCGACGGCGGACTCCATGAACAGGGCGTTAACACAAACGGAGCATTGCGTCGAGAAGTGCGAAGCGGGCCAAGGCCTGACTATGAAGGACCTGCAGCGCGTGCTGGGCATAGCCAACTTCATCGTCTGCAACTCCGCCTACCGCGCAGGCAATGAAATATTCCGCGGAATATACGACTGGACGGGATCGGACGAGCGGTTCGACGCCTGGGTACTGGACAAGGCGCGGCGACGCAAGCTGGCCGTGCTCCTGCGCGGCGTGCAGGTAGTACTAAAAAACCAGAAGCCCCTGGTGCTAAAACCGCAGGTGCACGACGGGAAAACAAACTGGCTGTACCTGGACGCCAGCAGCAACGGCTCCAGGGCGGGCGGACCATGCGGCGGGGCGCTGCTAATAACCGGAACAGGCCAGATCCGGGCAATCACGTACGACTTCCCGGACGTGAGCGAGCACTACAAACACCCGCTCACAATCGAACACTACGAGGCGATGATGATCCGGGTGGCGCAGCTGACGTGGCGACACGAGCTCAGCCACTCGGTAACGTTCACCCGAGTGGACAACACCGGCGAGCTGTACGCCGCGGTGAAATGCTCGGCCAACTCGCTGCTGACGACGAACATATGCACGCGAGCAGCGATGTGGTGCCACGAATACAGCTGCCGCTCGTGGTACGAGTACGTGAAGAGCGAGCTGAACTGCGCGGACCCCTTTTCAAGGTACGACAAGCTGCAGCAGGCCATCGACATGTGGCAGCCGACCATGGACAAGCCGCCGCTCATAAACTGGCAGCGGGAATTCGCGGGGCCGGTGACGAACATGCCGATGAAACAACTACTGCAAATTCGTGAGGCGGACTAGCCGCTACCTGCTAACCAGAGAAACCCTGAACTAGCAGGAGGTAGCACAGGCTACGGTAATAAACTTTCGAGAAGTCCTGAGGTCTCTGACCCGAAAAACACACACCACCCCACACGCCGCCGTGCGTGCTATGCACGGGTGTGAGGAAAGGTTTTGAGCAATACGAGAACGAGTTCTCGATAACTGCTTTTTAGCGGGGTCACTAGGGTCCCGGGCCGCGTGCGCGGCCCGCGCTGTGGGTTTTTCGAAGTAGCTTTTAGCGACCACTAACTCCAAGAAGGGAGGTTGGACTCACATCTTGAACGTGGACACGTTGGACTACTTTGGACATGCGCGTTTGTGTTGACACCACTGTGCAAGGGCTTCTCAAAAATAAAACCGCTGCCATGGCGCAACTCGCACGCGCGAATCCGGCGAATTCCAATCTTGTTCGCTGGATGAATTGATTCCCCTTTCTACTCGGATGGATAGAAATGAGTGTGCAGATGCGGATCCCCAGCATGATGAAACAATGTATGCGTGCAAAATAACTGAATAAAATAAATGCACAGGTGGGCGGACAGCGATATCGATAAGGAACCCAGCGCCGACCACGTTGAGGAGGAACAGTCAGAAGAAAAATCACGAGAGGACCACCGCGAGGATCATTTTGATGAACCGTCCAAGGAAGGGGATCGTGACGCTGCGGAACAAGTCGAAGCTGAAAATTTTTCCGAAGATCACGCGATGTCGGAAGGTTCCGAAGTAGAACCCGACGATGTTGTAAGCGAAAACGAGGATGGAGGTCGAGGTGAAGGGAAAGCAAAGAATGCTCCTGACAAGAGTGAACTACAAGGAGACGACGACGACTACGAAATAATGAAATTCTATGAAGAGAATGCGGAAATTATTGCAGAATGGGGTAGCAGCGAGAGGATGCAGAGCCTTGTGTTTGACAGCGAGAGGATGCGAGAGCCGTTCTTGCCGGGGCTTTTCGAAAACGACGAAGCAGCTCTCTCTGAAGAAGATGATATCGTTATTGAGGGCGAGAAAAGCGAAGAGCATAACAGCCACGAGGAAATTGCCGAGCCGGACCTCGACGAAAAGAGTCAGAACGAAGAAGAGGCGCTGGCGGGGGAAGACCGTCATCTTGAGAAAGGAAAAGTGGAACAGGAACAAAAGCTCCCCATTGCCGGGAAAGAGGACTGCGACATGAAGTGGGCTATTTTGGAGCAGGAGAAATACGATGACGAGGTACTTGCCGCAAAAATCCAGGACGACAGCGACATTGAAGTAGAGGAGGAGGACGAACAGGAACATGATGAAAGCGCTCGTGCGCAGGACAATGAACATTCGGACAACGATGATGTTGTTGACGGTTCGTCTGAAGAAGGTGAAGAGGGGGCAGAGCAAATTCCCGCTCTCAATGTAGTTGGCGGTGCCCTAGACCAAAAAATCGAGTATGACGAGGAATTGAACATGCACATGCAGCTCGCCATCGAGAGAGATCTGAAGTGCACGCAGGGAATGTACTACTCCGGCGATCCCGAGGTATCCCGGGAAAGAACATTATCTTGGTCTCATTTATTGGCGAGCCAGACGGAACAGCGTCATTTACATTTTTTGTTGGCATGCAGAAGAACTACTTGCGTACATGATCATGATAATTTCCGCAGTTATTGTATGCAAGACGTGCAGCATATGAAAGTCCGAGTCGTCAACATGGTATACTAGATGTGCAGCAAGCGGTAGCAGAAGCCGCAAATCGCAGCTCCTGTCTGTCTGTGCGTCGGCAATAGGTGATGACATTCGAGTTTTTTCCACCCCATAACTCGACCCACTCGGGTTCTTTGCAGGACTTAAGGGGCTCACCATCGGGGATGATGACGTGCCGCCTGAGTTGTTAGAGCAGGACGACAGCGAGGACGTGAATCCTGGGGACCGCGACCGCCTGCTGCCCCCGCAATCGCCGGTCGACCCAGATGTGGGCCGGCGCCTGCTGGCGGTGGCGAGGAGCGACCGGGTTAGGGGGAAGCACGGCACAACCTTTGGGGGAAAGGTGAAGTCCCCGATCCCGAAAAAGCCATCGAAACCTCCCAAGAAGGAAACGCTGTTGCCACCGGAAGACGACTCTTCAGAGGACGAGATCGAAAAATCAGACGCAGAAGAAGGAGCTGCGTCCGAGGAAGTAAAGGCATTAGTCGGAGAAGATCAACATGGAAGTCAAGAGAAAATACAAGAGTCGGACAAGACGAATAAGGCTGCGCTCCTGGCGGGAGGGTCCTTGGAAGAACCAAACGGCGCAGGGAAAAACGAGCAGGAGGAAGTAGAAGAGCCATCTGACGACCTCCTACAAGAGGAAAAGTCAACATCCGTTTTTGATACTCTGGGCCTGCGCAAGAACCGGGAGAACTTGGACGGTTTGAAGCGTCGGCGTGAGGAGCAGAGTCCGGAGGCCGGGAGCGAACAAGCTCAGGGAGTGGACAAGCAGCTTGGTAGTGATGTAGAAGGGAATGACGAGGAAGAGGAGGCTAAAAATGTGCTGGAACAAGAAAACAACAGTGAATTAAAAAGAGTCAAAATCGATGCTAGTGAAGAGAACAACAAGTCAGACGGCGATGTAAGCGGTGGCGAAAATAATTCAGATGTTGTTGAGGAGAGCCTTCTGCGGCCAGTCCAAGAAGTTCTGGGGGACGAGTGTGAAGAAGAAGATGACGGCGGCGCTGCGCCAAAGGCGAAAGCCAAGGCAAAAGCAAAAGCGAGTGCGAAGGCTAAGGCAAAGCCGAAAGGAAAGGGCAAGGGTGAAATAACTTCTATGCCGAGCATGAAGGAGAAGCCGAAAGCTCGTCCGCTGCCCTTTCAGTTCGGCAAAATGGAAGACAAACTCGCGACCCATGTGAATGCAAAGCTAGCCAAAATCGAGGCAGAAAAGCGGGAAGAAAATCCGCTAGCCATTGACGCAACGCTTCTCGACAAGAGTGCGAAGGTAGAGGAAGGTGTTCGCGGTGTGAAGCGTGTCACGCAGAAACGTCGAGGGCTGCAGTCAGACGAAGCTGGTGTTCATCCGCACCAGAAGAGGCAGAAGAAGCGCCTCAAGATGAAATCCGCCGCCGATGGTGCAGCTGTGGGCAAGAAACTCGGCCCCCGCACTCAGAAAGCAACAAAAACCAACGCTGCCAACATCGCAAGTGTTCCTCGCATTCTGAACCCCTTCAACAATCCGAAGGCAACTCCGGAGTATTTGCGCGAAAAGCGGTGGCGGCCGGACGACTCGTGGAAGTTTTTCCAGAAGCCGCTGAGAAACTGTCTCTGGCAGTCCCTGTTCGAGGCCCATGAGGTGCACCCCGACTGCATCACCCAGTCGCAGCTGCGCTGCATGGGGCACATCGAAAGCCGCGTTTACGCCGACTACATTCTCTTTCTGCGCGACTTCGAGCGGTTCGTGTTTCGGATGCGGGAGAACGAAAAGGCGTGGAAGTGGTTCAAGTTTCTGCAGGAGGATCCGAAATACCGGCTGAAGGAGTGGCCGTCGATGTTTATCATGAAGCAGCTCTACTGCCTATTACAATGAAAAATGCCCCCACCCCCGAACTTGGAAGCATTTGTATTGCAAACCTTTCCAAATGAAACATTCGCCCTCTTGCATCTATCAGCATCACAGGTTTCCAATCGCGAATAGCATCAAAAATTTGTATTGCAAAAGACCCCAGCACGAGCGGCGCTTGTCATGCAAGCGATGCGATGCACGCCTAGACTCGGCATCAGAAAGATTCATACTCCTTTCATGCATGGCAAAAAGTTTTCATTTGGAAACTTCGCATCACAAATTTTTGCAATTTCAGGGGTGGGGGGTACTTTTTACTGTAATACTGCCGGAACCCGGACCTCTGCGGCGATTTTCACTACGAAGACCAGAAAATGGTGGACTACTTGGAATGGGTGGAGAACTTCTTCGAGAAGGAGAAGAAAAAAGCGAGAGCGAAAATCTCGAACGCAGCCGAGTTAGCCGAAAAGCTGAAGGCCAACGAAGTGCAGCGAGACAAACTCTTCGCAATGTTGCGGACCTGCTGGATGTTCATGACGCAGCCGTCTTTCATCACCAACATCAAACCACCCGGGACCTACTTCAACGACTACGGGTGCCCCTATTGCCAGGAAAAGAAGCAATACTGCTGCAAGTGGCCGACTTGGTGGGAGTTTTGCCAGTATTGGGTGGAAGGGGAGGATGAATCCAAGGTACTAGTACCTATGAAGAACACGTTGATCTTCTTCTTCATTCTTTTGTCAAGGTCGATGTCATGACATGTGTAGAAGTAGCATGAATCGTTGGAAAGATACCTACATTTGTGGACAAGCATTGGGATGCTTCAGGATTTTCCTGGTTAGTGATGCAGCACAATTCCGAATGAAGATGACTTCGATGAATGAAAATCTTCGTTTTTCTAATCAGGTGAAACGGATTTGCACTACCTGTGCGGAGCTCACACAGCCGACGATGCCGGTGATCACTCTGGACGAAATCCCGCTCGGCCTGCGGGAGTTTGTAAAGGCCGACACGGGGCCGTATTTCGAAATCGAGGCCGCGGCCACGATTCGAAGAGAGAAGGAGGAGCAAGAACGCAAGTTGAAAGAGGAGCTGGAGTTGCAGAAACAAAAGGAAGAGGAGAAACGGTTGGAAGAGGAGGAGAACCTCCGAAAGCAAAATGAAGCCAACAAGGCCTTGCACCAGATTGGGGGAACTACCGACACGACCAAGCGGAAGGCGGCGACCGTGAAGCCGTTGGTCAGCACATCAGCCGATGATAGTACTTCTAAGGAACATTATAACCTGAACGATTTCACCACTGGCACGACCCAGCACTTGATCGACTTCGGTGCCTATTGGGAGAGGCACTACGCAACATTGGACACCCTGGAGCAGTTGCGACCCGTGGCGGAAAAATTGCGGAAGTGCCGCCAGTTGCTGGCGACAGACATGGAAAGACTGGAATTGACGAATTACAAACAGACCGTGGAAGCGCGGGTCAAAAACTGGGTGTACAACCAGAAAAAACCGACGACCTGGGTCGCCGAACCGGAGCAAGTAAGGCTCGCCTCGAGCTTGGCCGCGCATGCGTGTTTCCCGAACTTGATTTCGCCGGGGCAAATAGGAGGTACTGGCGTTCTTGCGCAGCAGCACGTTCCCGTCATGATGTTGCAGCACCACCCACTCGAGGTCGGGGTCGCAGACCCGAACAAGCACGTCCAGGCGCAGGAGCTGCTGACGAAGTGGCGCGATGAGTCCAAGCTGACGGAGCAGGAGGTGCTGCCGATTCGCGGGCAGACTCCGGATATCATCGAAGACATGGTGTGGCGGGAGTACCGGTTTATAAACGGGGAGAAAGTATTTGTATTAACGTGTG
>JACKZZ010011488.1_pt1 | contig 13780 bp, 10 predicted proteins | sample 8027871 | NCBI WGS metagenome assembly JACKZZ01 (sample SAMN15724774, study PRJNA655200) | protist metagenome | isolation source: fluorescence activated cell sorting (FACS) single amplified genomes of... | place: USA: West Boothbay Harbor, Gulf of Maine | collected 2000-07-19
TCACCTAATAAGTAACCTAACCTAAAGGAGTTAGGTTTCGGCGCCGCGGCACCGGGTCTTCTCCGTCTTTCTGCGGCGCGGGTTTTAGGTTTGCTCTATAATTAACGTGTCCAGGTTAGTCGCCGCCGACCGAGAGAGCACCTCTCGCGAGTACAAGCAGTCGCGAGTACAAGCAGCGCTCCCAAGCCAAACGCAGCAAGCGTGAAAGTGACAAGGAAAGGCCCCGCTTGCTTTTGGGGTTTGGTCCATGGCCGAGGTGCCGGATGCAGCGCCCGCCCCTGCGAAAGGGGAGGGAAATGGAGTAACAGAGCAAGGTGAGGAAGATCAACTTCCAAGGGAAAATATGACAAAGGAGAAAGAGGCGGAGGGAAAGGTCTCCAGCGGCGAAGAGGAGGAAACTGTCGCTGAGAATGAAGAACTTGTGCAAGAGAATAGACTTGGAGCAGAAGGAATAGATGCTGGCAAAGTTGAGGAGAATGAAGATGCCGTGGCTTTGCCTTTAGAAGAAAAGTCTGATGAGACACAAGAAAACGGGCCCCGACCAACTATCCCATCGGAACGTAGTTGGCGTCCAGGCCCAGAAGAGCAAGAGCAAGAGCAAGAGCAAGAGCAAGAGCAGGAGCACGAGCAAGAGCTAGATCCAGAGGGGGAAAATGAGTCTAGCGGCATTGTTGAAGAACCTGACGAAGGCGTTAATGCAGTAGAATCCGAGCTTGGTACGGAGGCAAGTGTAGTTGGTGGGGACCAAGGCGCTGCCGCACATCTCGTGCAAGAAGCTGAAATCGACACATTACCACAAGCAGAGACTGGGCCCACCGATGAAGAGATGGATACATACGAGCGTGAAAAAGAAAAGGCGGAAATCGTAATCAGTGAATTGGCGGAGCAACTGGTGAGTGACTTGGAAGAGAAAGCAATAAGCGAGTTGAGTCAAGACTACGACGCATTGGTTGCCGAATACACACAGGAAGAGATTGATGCTCTAGAAAGAAAAGAACAAGAGAAATACTACGAGGCGGCGGATCTTAAAGAAGGTCAAAACAATTCATTTGAGGTTGAGGTCCCCACAGAAGAAATCGATGGCAATGATGACGATCAAGTTAGGGCAGCGGCGAAAATTCAGGCGGTACACCGCGGAAAGGCTGCTCGGCAAACAGCAAGAAAAAAGACAAGAGCTGCGACACAAATCCAAGCGGCTCACCGCGGCAAAGCAGTTCGCCGTCAACGTCACAAAAAAGTGCCCAAGGCTACAGATAGAAAAATGCGTATTATCTCTACTGAATCATATGATGCAGTCCAATATTACGACGAGAGCGAACCAGTTCTACAGACCACTAGCCCAACAAGCAGCGCAAGCCCGTCACTGACGTATTTTCCCCCTTCCCCGTCTAAAACCCCACCAAAATACAAGGCAATGGAAAGCAAAACCACCGACGCACAGGAAGGCGTGAAAGAAGCTCAAAATCCAATGGAAGCAGATGATGATTGGCATCAAGAAAATGAGATTGAAAATCACGAAAGTTCTCACGACTTGACTGACACAGTGTCCGAAGAAGAGCAAGAGGTTGAAGCCAAGGTCAACGAAACTGTCTATGAAACTCTGGTAGAAGTGATTGATGAACAAGAAGAAGCACCAATTCACCAAGACATGATCACCCAAAAACCCTCCGCTCAACTCAAAACAAAGAAACCTTTCAAGGCTGCGCAACTCCAACAACTTGCTGAGCTAGTCGGTGCGAATTTGACAAAGCAGCAAGCCATTCGTCTTGCAAAAAGTGGTATGTGCGGCGCCAAACTCATTACCTTGCTCTCAAAGAAAAAAATGGAGCGGGAAGCTGCAGGCCCAGTACTGTCTGTTACTTCTGCAGGCGCAATCATCAAGGCAGAAGGAGTGAGGCCAGTCAAATGTGTAGTCGGAGGACGTGGGTTCACTTTTTTCCCTGAGCTCTTTCAGCGGTTCCCAAGCAGTCTTCTGTATCACCAGCTGTTTCGTGCCAACCGTAACCGTGGGGAAACTTTATTCTTTGACGACCAAAATGCTGACTGCTTTGCGCTCATCCTCGAATTCGCTCGGACTAATGTCCCGGCTGCGCAACTTTTATCAGGCCTCACGAACGACGCTGTCGCCTCGGTTCGCCGTTGTGCTACATTTTTCGGAATGAGCGGCTACATGTTTGTTCCTGGGAGCAGTCTTGGCAAAAGCGGGGGTGGCAGCAAACTTCACAAAGCAAGTAATGCGGACCGCTCACTCAAAAAACGGGAGGAAAAAGAATTGTCAAGTAACAGAGAGAAAGCCGCACAAATTATTGCGCGTCCCATCGAAGAGACATTGTTTCGCGATGCGAACCCTCTTGTGTTTCGCCTCCGAGAACGGGAATCGCTCGAGGTAGTTGCGATGCAAGGGTATGGCAAACTCTTGATGGATGTCTGGGCAAAAGGCAAATGTCAAGTGTCAGGAGCTGTCCTCGTTGACAATGTTGCCGCTCTCAATCCTTCCGAAGATTCCTGGGTAACTCTTTCTGCCGCACTGCGCTCGTATCCGGGAGGGGCTGATCATATGTACCGGTTTTACACTCGAGACAATGCAAGTACTAGTACATTGGCTACATCAGGCGGATACCGAGGAGGACATCGGCGTGCACAGAAAGCGTACATAAAAGCTAAGTTTGTTATCTATACGCATGTACTAAATCAACCGCCAAAGTCCCGCAAACCTTGTGCGATCGAGTTTGATAAGCCGCTTTTGCAATGGCTTGAGAGGCCGCCAAGTCAGATTTCAGAAGTTCCTTCGCCGAAAAACTTAAATCCGCTCAAGCGTGCGCCAAAGAATGGGGGAACTATTTCTGGAAGCTACCGAAAATCTGCACACGTAGCTCCGCCTTCAAGTACATCCGTTTCCTCTTCACCGAGCTCCCCCGTAGCGAGTGAGTTCTTTGAAGATTTTTCCCAGCAGCAAGTGCAGCAGCAGTATGACAATTATGGAGAGCAATGGCAACAGCCCCAGGCCCAGCAGTACCAGTACCATTACCAAGATCAAGCGCAGTATCCATCAGCAACATCGGCATACTACACGCAGCAACCTCAGCCCCAACCGCAACAGTACACTTACGCGCAGCAGCAGGTAACACCTCACCAACAGCACCACTATGCACACCAGCCAATTGCACAGCAACAACAAAGTTATGCCCATCAGCCAGCAACTCAGCAGCAGCAGCAGCAGCAGCAGCAGCAGCAGCAATCACACTACTATCAATATCAGCAAGACCCGAAACAGAGCGAGTTCGACCGCAACCAATACTATGCACATCTAAGCGTGCAAGTTCCCACCGTGGACAACACCAAGCAGCAAGAGGCGCCAACTTATAATAGCAGGGACTCAATATATTAAGCAAATTATTCAGACGACACTTTTCTTTTTTACAGGTTAGATTCATTGAAGGAATTGTTCGTGCTCTGCTAGGTTTCCATAATGTCTTCTGGATCGACAAGGGGCACATAGTGAGTCATACTGCCAACTGAATCTTCAAAATTAACGTGCAAGACAAGTGCTTGATTTTCAACACAGGCAAGTACGCATTCATCAATGTTATTCACTGACGCAAAGTTAACTACGCTTAGGAAATCAGACACCTGCACGCAGCAAACAAGCCTTTGGGAGTCTGCCCGTGCCCGAGTCTTTTCAACAGTTACGTTTAAGCCACTAAAGTTTTGCCGAACACAAACAACGGGGGTTTGAACGCGGAAAACGAGCTGGCTTTTGTCGGCATTAAATTCAACATAAACATATTTGTCCAGACTTTGCATTCTTTCCAAGCAAGTGCGCACCTGTCGCGTTTCGGGAAAACCACAGAACGCAGTAGGATTGCCAAGCATTGGTTCTTTATAGTCCTCCATGCCATCGCGCGAGAGAAGCCGTTTAATTGGCACATCTTGCGTCACGTTCAGACCAGAAGGAGTGTCTGCAATAATCGTAAGACATGGCACGGTACCCCTGCGTGTCAACTTAATCACTGTTGTTTCCCCATGATCAGCACTGTTGAAAGCGTGCAGTAAATTTTTCATCCCTACCAGCAAGGAGATCGTATTATCGGCCTTGCTTCGAATCGTGTGCTCGCAGAAAAGTTCTGCCGTTAGGCTCGCGTAAACCTCGACCTCCGTGTTGGCATCTGGTTTCTTCCTGAATTGAAATGCTTCCTCCGTTAAATGCAAGGCGCATTCGTCGCTCACCTTGTTCATGCAGTGCGCCACCGCCAGGAACGTCTGCAGACCAGTATGATCAAGTACTGCTTTGAACTTCATCACACACAAAAATCACAGTACCGCTTGAATTTGCCTCCCGACCAGCGCACGGTGAAATGGCAAATCAAGATGAGCAAGCTCCCCTTGCAGACCTCTGTGGTCGAGAGCACCTCGCTGCCAGTGCCGCAACGAAGGCGGGGGAACGAGACGAAACGAACCAAAACAAAGCCTCTCTCTGCTCTGCTGTCGTTCTCTTTTGAATTTTTTTTCTTTCAGGCCTCCCCTTGCCTTCACGTGCTTCCTTCTTCCATAAGTTCCATTGTTCTTTTTTTCTTCTTAATCAAACTCGCCTATCCAGGAAGATTCCAGCAAGCAAAGCCGGCACCATCCAGCATTCAAGTCACCCCCTCACATCTCTGTCTGAACGCCTCTTGGGTCCAGCAAGTTTTTCGCAAACTTGATTCTATCCATTGCAAATCCATTCGATTTTTTTTTTTAATTTAACACAAAATGGAACAACTCAGCGACGTCGTGACCAAGCATCAAGTGGTGGTAGTCAGTAAACCATCCTGCCCGTTTTGCCGACGCGTACTCAGTCTGCTGTCAGGATATGAAGGAATTGACATGGTTGTTCTGGATGCTTCCGCGAACCCGGACTGGCAAAGGCAAAACATCGCTCTGACTAGTCAGAGGACTGTTCCTTCGGTGTTTGTGAATGGAAAGCACATCGGAGGCTGCGATGATACGACAGCCGTACATAGCAATGGCACCCTTGGCAAAATGCTCAGCGCGTAGAATATTTTTTGAAAAGAGAAAAATAGATCATTAAGAAAATATACTACTAGCCTTGCTGTTGTTCAAATTGCGTGAGTTCTTGAACGTTCAATCAGATGCGCAATGATACTTGTCGGAGTCTCTTCCGACGGGGACCCAGTTGCAGTTTGGGTTAGTTGCGCATGTAGATTTCGAGTGATGGAGCTTGCAGTGCCAAGCATAACAATAACCTTTAGCTGCAAGTTGTCCAGGAATTTCTTTCCAGCAACACTGCGGTACTTTATCGCATGATTCTTGGTCAAGTGTTCGACACAGTGTCGGAAATTGGGTTTTGATGACCGTGCTTGGTACCAAGTTACTCACACGGCCGTGACCGAATATGTATAACCCGGCGGCTAAAGCACGATGGGGACCTGGAAGTGACGCATCAGTGGACTCGGGATTCGAGCGCAGTGATTTGGATGATGGGACTCGACGAATTGCCGATTTCCCCTGATCTCTATATGGTGATGGTCGTAGCACGGGTCTCCATACTGGGGAGGGTGTATGCCCGATATTTTCAGGCCAAGACTCTGGGATATGGCCGGAGCATTGAACGCCCTTACAGTCACTGGCATGGTCGTAAGGCTTGCTAGACTCGGACGATTCGGATTCCGCTGGCGGTGTGGTTCCTCCTTGAGGTTCAACTCGTGGGCTCAGGACCGGTCTCCATACCGGAGACAATGTGTGTTCAACATTTATAGGCCATGATTCTGGGATGAATCCGGAACACTGAATGCCCTTGCATTCCCTGCCGGACCCGGCAAGCTCTCGTTTCGTCGTTACAAATGGCAAGTTCGCTGCATTGCTTCCGTCCGAGTCCTCAGACAGCCTGAGTCTCGGGGATTTCAACAGACTTCTTGGGCCAACTTTACTACCAGCTTGAAAGCGCAACGCTCCGTCAATTGACTCTTTTGCGACCATTAAACGCTTTGCACCGCTCTTGTCGAAAACCACGAGCGCGGAAGGATCTTCAATCACTCCTTCAAGTTCCGAGTCGGGTTGTAGATTTGTCACGGTCGGAAAAACTACAGCAGTCACAGCATAGAATCTGAATTTGTGAGGCTCTACCCAAGCCATCTTCATTGCTAGTAGTAGGGTCAGCGTGACCACCGAGGCGATGACGATCCAGTGTTGTGCCATAGCGCACGTGCACATCGTATTGCGGGCGATTCTTCAAACGTTCAGCAAGTTGTCACCGTGACCGTGACGAGTATGGTCTCCCTGACGGTCCGACGTATGTATAATCCAATCCAATCTATCACCCAAGCTCTATCACGTTCGGTGTCTGCCGACCATATGTATTTATTCGATGATGATTATGGGGGGCGGTCGGCTCCATGGTACTAAATGGCAGGGGATGATACTTTGGAAGACGGCAGGCGATTTTTCTTTTTTTGAAGCTTTTCTCCTTCACGTAAGTTCACTCGAGTTGTTTTCTTCATTTCATCTATTAGACAAGGGGGGGTTGCGACGCGACGCGACGAGTGTTGAGTCCAGAGGCGCTCACGCCTGGCGTGTTTGTTCTCTTTCTGGCACGGCATGACTCAGCTCTGCGTGATCGGAGCACGCTGGCGCTCGTCGTTTTTGGGTCTGGTACCGAGGCACCAACTCGGAAGATGTCCCGCTCTTGAACGCATTGCAAACACAAACACAAACACGTGTAGTGCTGCGGCTGGGCCTCGCGCGCTTGATACAAGTAAACGAACGTTTTCATCCGGTTTGACCAGGGGGGGTGCCCTCCCTTCGCATGCAAGAGTAGTGGTTGTGGGAGGGGGGATCATTGGAAATAGCGTTGCCTATCACCTTGGAAAGCGCGGATGGGGAAATGACGTCATTCTGCTGGAACGTGACCGACTTACGAGCGGGACGACCTGGCATGCCGCTGGGTTAATGGTCACGTTTGGGTCTCTCAGTGAAACATCTACCTCTATGCGCAAGTACAGCAAAGACATGTACGCAAATGTCCTTGAGAAAGAAACTGGGCAGAGCACCGGTTTCAAACCTTGTGGATACGTTGCAGTTGCGACCTCACAAGACTACCTGGAAGAGTTCCGGCGTGTTTCAGAGTTCAATCGCTATCATGGCATTGATGTACAAGAAATTTCGCCAGCACAAGTAGCTGCAATGTGGCCGCTAGCTGAGGTCAAGGACGTACTTGCAGGCTTTTACGTTCCAGATGATGGCCGAGTCAATCCTGTCGACGCAGCCATGGCATTATCTAAAGGTGCTAAAGCACAAGGAGTCAAAGTTTTTGAGGGTGTAACTTGTGAGCAAGTAAGTATCTCCGAAGGAAAACAAGGCCTACCTCAAGTAAGTGGGGTGGTCACCTCCACCGGTCAGGTGATCAGCGCCGACTACGTGGTCAACTGTACGGGAATGTGGGCGCGCCAAACAATGGAACAAAGTGGCGTTGCGGTCCCTAACCAAGCAGCTGAGCATTATTATTTTATTACCGAACCAGTGGCCGAGGCAAGTTCTGATCTACCAGTGCTGGAGGATCCGCAGCGCTGCGCTTATATCCGTCCCGAGACTAACGGCGGCATAATGATCGGCCTTTTTGAGCCCGATGCCGCACCGTGGCAAATCAATGCAGTGCCGCAGGATTTTAGCTTTGGGGAAATCCAGCCCGACCTAGAGCGCATGGTTCCGCACCTGGAGCGAGCTTTAGAGAGAGTTCCAGCCCTGCGCGATGTCGGGATTAGCAAAATGTTTTGTGGACCAGAGTCTTTTACACCAGACCTTGCTCCTATCGTCGGCGAGAGCGCCAATATAGATAACTATTTCGTAGCAGCTGGCTTAAATTCGATAGGAATTCTGACAGGTCCTGGTATTGGGCGAGCTGTGGCCGATTGGGTTGTAGATGGAAGACCAAATGTAGATATCACGGCGATGCATCCAGCTCGGTTTTCTCGCTGCGATGCGACCCCAAGCTTTCGCGCGGATAGAGTGAAAGAAATGTTGGGGCGAGTCTACGCATGCCATTATCCGAATCACCATGCTGAATCGGCGCGGGATGCAAAGCACAGTCCCTTGCACGAACGCCTTGAACAAGCGGGAGCGTTTTTTAAGCCGGTATCTGGCTTTGAAGCAGCAGACTGGTTTGCGGACCAAACACACAAGAGTGATCGAGACATATCGGTGAGCCATAGACCTGAGCAGGGTCCTCACTCGTGGAATCGAGAGGCATGGTTTCCCCAGTGGAAGACGGAGCACGAGGCTATTCGTAACAATGTCGGTTTGATCGATATGAGTTTTATGGCCAAGTTTCTAGTCCAGGGCAGAGATGCTGGTGCAGCGCTAGATTACTTGTCCACCTCAAACGTCGATGGTGCCTGCGGTCAAATAACATACACTCAGTGGCTAGATGACGAGGGCCGCATTCAAGCGGATGTAACAGTGGCCAAGCAAGAGCACGGAGAAGGGTTTTTAGTCGTCGCTACAGACACCATGAATGGCCGTGTAGAAGCATATCTGCGGCGCGAATTGAGCAAGTGGCCGAACGCCTTTGCAACCAATGTAACCGGTGGCCTAGCACAAATAAATCTGCAAGGCCCAAATTCACGTGAGCTTTTGCAGAGCGTTACGAGCACTGATCTTTCAACGGAGGCCTTTCCATTTCGCTCTTTCAAGCATATCGATATCGGATATGCGGACGTGCAATGCGCCCGGATTACTTACGTTGGTGAATTGGGCTACGAGCTTTTTGTTCCTGTTGAGCAGGCACGCCACGTATACGACCGTGTTAAAACTGCGGCAGATGCAAGCAGACACTTGGGGCTAAGCCATGTTGGTCTCAAGGCTCTAGGAAGCCTGCGAATGGAGAAAGCCTACCGAGATTTTGGCCACGATGTCGATAACTTGGACTCTCTTTTTAATGTTGGCTTGGCGTTTACATGTGATTGGACGAAAACAACTCCGTTTCGCGGCCAAGATGCTGCTGAAAGGCAGCGTCAACACTTTAAGGATAATGGGGTGCAACAGCGACTCGTGCAAGTTTTGCTGCTAGAGCAAGAGCCAATGCTGTATCACGGCGAAATTGTTTATAAAGACGGTGTTCCTCTCGGAACGATCCGATCGGCATCTTATGGCCATACTCTTGGTGGCGCAGTTGGCCTCGCCATGCTCGACACTCAAGGTTCGAACCTTGGGCGGATAGATGCCCAGCTATTGCGCACCGGAGAGTGGACAGTCAAAATCGCCAACAGCCATGTGCCGGCGCGATTATCGTTGCGCCCGATGTATGATGCCAAAAATGAACGCATCTATGTATAGCCGTGGGGCGAAGAGCTAGAGTATTTGAGTGACGGAAACATGACTTTAAAGCTTTAATTTCGTGTACACTGTACCTGGTACCACATAACATTATTATGGACCATTCAATCTACTGCTTTCGATTCAATTCGTTTCCACTCGCCCGCAAGGTACTGCCTGGTAGTCAACTTTACGAGTGACGAAGAAGTTAACTGGTAGCTTACGAACCTGTTGTATGATCAAATGATTAACAACTTCGTTCAAGTTGACCTCGTGACCGCGATATAAAACGTCTGCTCCGTCTCTTGACAACAAAAGTCGAACGATCCACTTGAAACTTTTTTTTTAATTGTCACCTTCTCCTTCTCCTCCTCCACCTCCTCCTCCTGTTCCTGTTCCTCCCCCTGTTCCTCCTCTTTGGGCGGAGGCACAGCCTTGCCTGCGACACGCGCGAGTGAAAAATTCACTCTGTGACGATACGCGAGCTTCGATCAATAAAGCATGAGTGTTTGCAGCACATCCAATGCCACTGGCACAAGCACCACTTATTCAACAAGCGGCAACATCTTTCCACGCAACGGTAGCGACGAGCCTAGCTTGCAAAGTTCTCGCAGATCGTCGGTGGTCACGGGTCAGCGCTCTCCTCCTGATTTCGATGATGCGATCGGGATTCTACGCGAGTCCTTTGATGGCGAGCTGAAACGGGTCCAGGTTTTCTACGAGGAGCGGATGGCCCGTGACGCTGCAGAGCGAGAAACGCTCATGGGTGGCCTCATGGAAGAGAATGCAAGGCTTATACACGAGAGGACATCGTTGGAGAACGAAAATCGAAAGCTGCAAATAAGGTTGGAACAGCTTGAAGCTTTGACAACCGACAAAAACAGCGGCCACGAGAGGAGTAAGTTTGGCAGTTATCATAGACCGCAAGAACCAGGATTAATACGACTTTCGAGTAATTCCGATAACCAAGTGATCCAGGAATCGCAGTTTGCGGCTAATGATCATTCGGAAGGCGGCAACAGCCCTAGATCCGGCCCGCTCTACCTTTATGAAAGAGAGCGGCACCGGGCTGCTTCGTCATCGATTAGATATAGCAGTAACGTGCCAACTATGACCGAAAACGTGCCCAAAAGCAGAACTGTTAGAAGTGGATCTTTTGGGAACGATTCGGTGGCATCTGGTCAGAGCTTTTCTGCTGCATCATTGCCATTTAACCAACAACATAATCATCAGCAGCAACCTGATCATTCTTATTCGCCTCCTCACACGCCACGAAGAATTTCAGTCGATAGCCAGCGCCATTCTGATCTTCTAGCAGAGATTGATCGCAGCCTTGCCGGTCCATCGGCTTCTCCGCGCTCTCTCCCATCAAAACGAAACGTTTCAAGCTTGACACCTACTCAAGCTACAATGGAGACACCTACTCAAGCTACAATGGAGGCACCGCCGAGCCAATCTCCATTTTACAGCCATGCGCAAACTGCCATAAGGGATACCCCTTTGCACGATAATCACCATCGGCCGCAGCATGAACGTTTGCCACCCCGGCTTGCGTCACAGGCGCTGGTGCGTGACGGGCGTAATTTCTTTCGTGATGCAAGGGCTTACCTTCAACAGCCTGCGTTCGAAGAGTTGTTGCTTGGAATGAAACAATTAAACCTAGGCCAACAAACTCGAGCGGAAACACTCGAAGCTTGTCGTACACTTTTCGGGTCGGATGGCTCAGAGCTCTTCAACACTTTCCAAGACCTTCTGGAAGGGAAAGTTGGGTGAGTTCATCTCTGCAAAGTCCGAGGTGAGCAGCTCAAGCTGAGACTACGCTGAACAAGCCGAGACTACGCTGAACAAGCCGAGACACCGTGCAGGTCTTACTAGACATCATGCGAAACTTGTTGACAATAATATAATTAACTTTCCGACCGACTTGCGCCAAAATGCACGAATACCGCGTCCATCCGGGACACCTGGGCAGAGGGCAAGACAGGGCTTGCCCTGACCAAAGGTTCAACAGTTGGGGGTTGACATTGTCACAGCGGCTGCCCAGTCACGCTCCGCGCTTGATCGCAGCAAGAATATCGTGTCGGGGGGGACATGAATTTTTTTCTCGCTGTCACCAGGGGGCGCACTTACACACTCTTTTTGGTTCGTGCTGATTGTGATTGCTCGGATCATCGGGCACAAACATATACCATCGGGACACAAGGTGGTCCCCTTGGCACTTTGGTCTGGGTCCAAAGTCTACGCTTCGACGGCTCGTCCGGCCTCGCGATGCGCAACTGCTCGGATGACTTCGACTGCCCCGTCGCGTTCATGTGCGACGTCAACAAGCAATGCAGCTGCAATATCTGGTTCGATTGGCAGGGTAAAGACTGCACAGAGCCTGGGGAGGCTACGTGGTTTATTTATGTTTTTTCAACGCTGTATGCAGTGGCAGGGCTTGTGGGCTTCTTGTGGATTTTCAAACAGATAGTGTCCGTGGCTCGAAAGGACACCAGCATCCTGACGAGGCGAAATACAGTGGTGCTTGCTCACGGTCTGAATGGTCTGGCGTTCGCGGCATTTGGGGCATGGCATGTTTTTTATTTTCTGGAAGCCTACACTCCAGAAAGTACCACGTTAAGCATTCGTTTGGCCGGGCCCGAATTTAATCGCACGTCAACCTGGGCCGTCGTTACCCGCACATTTATCGTTTCAACGCAAATTATTGCGACGCTAGCAACGTTGCATTTGAGTATGGCCTGGGTAGATGTCGGATATAAGGCTGATACATTATCCAAGGAGAAGCGCAAAAGCATGAAGATTATTTTGACATGTTTGGAAGTCCTCTTCATTATGACAATGGTAGGAATTTCGTTCACTGGGCAGCTCGAGCTTGCCGCTATTGTCATATCACCTTTCGTTGCTATTCTCGTAATTCTTATCCTGGTTGGTCGATCAAAGTTGGTGCATCAACTATCAAAAGCTGTGGCTCTGGTCGATCCTTCTGATATGGAAAGCAGCTCTGACTTTAATGATGCTGCCTCAACCAAACCAGTCCCTGATGCAAACAAATTTGCAGATGATCCATTTTCTCGGAGAAGGCAATTGCAGGGGTCTAAGGCACGCCATGAGATGCAACGAATTCGTACCTCTAGCTTTCACATCGCCTTGTCTCTAATTATCATTATCGGGTCTGGGATTGCGTTTTTCATGATGACTTGGCTTCCCAAAGATTCTTGGAAAGGGCTCAGAACCCCGAATGGGGCAAGTTTGGTTACCTATACTGTCAATAGCATTCCACTTGGACTCTTATATTTATTATGTGCAATCCACTGGTATACGCGGGTATCAGTCACAAAGATCATTGGAAGTACTAATGTGAATAAAAGGAACACTGGTCGTTTAAGCTCTAGCGCAATGACTGGGTTTCCAACGCAAGAATATTTCGGCTACGACAGCTCAGTCGGACACGAGACTCATAATTTTCAGTCTCACTTGGGAGAGTAAACGCTAGCTAGAATTGTGAATAAATTTTCTTTTGTTCTTGTTCCTCCTTCAAGTTGGTCAGCTCCCAATTGCAGAAGGCAAGGTGTTGCGGAATTCGTATACTTCATCTATGTCTACAGTTCCTATTATTGTCGAACATTCCGAGCATCGAACAAGACGTTCATCACGTCTTTCGCGTTTTTTATGGATAGTCGAGGAGCAACTTTTGGTACCGACCTTGTCAGGAATACAGTTGAATGCGACGATAGCATGATAAACATCTTTGCCATTTATTCTGTGGTTGCTGCGTTCAGAGTCGAAACAAACTGCAGTGAAACAACCAGGGCAGCTCAGCATGGCCGCTGATGTACTTTTTAGAGCCTTTGTATCTTCGTCCTTGGCGTGAAGCCTTTTATCCGAACGAAATGTTCTTGACACCCACTCTTTATCGAGTAAATCTTGATCTGGATCACACAGAGGGTCTATTTGACTCTCTTTTGGTTCACAAGTATCGCCCTCATAGCTCTGGTGGCTCGCTTCCCGCCCTTGCACGGGGTTAACCTGGTCTTGCGCAGCTCCAAAGTCACTCAGGTTTTTTGAAAAGGCATCAAGGAGATGTGGCTTGGAAACTTCAGCCTGTTCTCCAAGTGAAGCAGCTGACTTGAAGTGCGACATCAAAAAATCTAGTTCACGGGACAGCTGCTCACCTATTGGTACCCCGCACCCAATGTCCACCACATCATACAAAGCATTTAAATGTTCCTTCCCAGTTACTAGTTCATCTTTATCCACATTATTTACACGTTCATCTTTCGAACATTCAAAGGCGCTCTTGCTGTTCGAATCATTCCTTAATTCTTGGAGCCCTCTCTCTTCCTTCTCTTGGTCGCTATCGTCACTATAATCAGTAGCACTGTCTTCTGCATCCAGTTGTTCGATGGTCATAAAATCTGGCATGATGAGTGAGCCCGCATTCAACGCCACACACCAATCACTCTCTCACTCTCTC
>JACKZZ010005344.1_pt1 | contig 13776 bp, 6 predicted proteins | sample 8027871 | NCBI WGS metagenome assembly JACKZZ01 (sample SAMN15724774, study PRJNA655200) | protist metagenome | isolation source: fluorescence activated cell sorting (FACS) single amplified genomes of... | place: USA: West Boothbay Harbor, Gulf of Maine | collected 2000-07-19
TATTAATTAATTTTAAATTTTTTCTGTAGAAATTTTGAGTAAATAGTGCATTCTTTAAAAGTCAAAATTTTGATGCTTCAGAAAATTCACAATATTTGAATTTATTACATAGAGATTTTTTTTTTTTAATTCTTTTTTATTCTATTAACCCTTGGATCTAACGACTTGGAAAATTGGAAAAAAGTCATATTTTTTAATATGAACTTTTACTATTATTTCTAGAATATATATTGTCCTACTTGCCATATTCCTAAATACTTTTATGATTTATTTATGTACGATAAAACTGTAAATAATGTAAATCAAAATCAATATGAAACTGATACTATGATAAATCACCTACACAATTCTCTTTAGGACATGCTCCCTCACAATCATCATAATCATAGTAAACGTTTCTGACTGTATGGTCTGTTCCTGTTCTCAAATTCTTATTCAATAATGAAACCAACTTCTTTTTGTGCTGCGCTATCACTAACTGGCATTCAAGTTCCTAATAAAGCTTTAAATTACCAAAAAAGAAAGAGAAATTTGCAGCCACTGCTTGACTGCTTGGCGATTATAATAAAAAATATAAAAGTAATGATGAATGTAATAGTAAAAAGAACTAGTAGTAATACTAGTTGTTTGATCTATTCTAGATATTCTAATTATTCTAACTATTCTATATTTTCTAAATATTCTAACTATTCTAAATATCATATAAATTTTCATTCTAATTCGAATGCTATTACTCTAAAACAACGTTCTTCTCCTTATAATTTTAATAATTTTAGATTGAATAGTACTCAAAATACTTCACAAAAACAACAACAACAACATGTTAGTAAAAAAGAAATGTTTCAATCACTTATTAAATTTATTTGGCCTAAAGGATGGAAAAAGGATGCATTTGATATTAAATCAAAAGTAATTTTTTCTATTGCTTTATTAGTTGGTTCTAAAATATTAACAATACAAGTACCATTTTTTTTTAAAAATATTGTAGATGAATTAAATAAATATAATACAATTGAAACAATAACGAATAATGCTACTACTAGTATTACACCTGAAGCTTTAGCTGCTGTTCCAATTTCATTAGTTGTAATGTATGGTTTATCTAGAACATTAGCTACATTATTTCAAGAAATGAGAAATGCTGTATTTGCTAATGTTGCACAATCTGCTATAAGAAAAGTATCACGTAATGTATTTGAACAATTACATAAATTAGATTTAGAATTTCATTTAAATAGACAAACTGGTGCATTATCAAGAATTATTGATCGTGGTGGACGTTCTATTAATTTTATTTTAGGTGCAATGGTATTACGTATTATACCAACTAGTTTAGAACTTGGTTTAGTATCAAGTTTATTAGCATATAAATGTGGTCCAATTTATGCTGGTATTACAGTTACAACTTTAACTGTATATACATTATTTACAGTATTAATAACAAATTGGCGTACAGCATTTCGTAAAGCAATGAATAAATCAGAAAATGAAGCATCTAATAAAGCAATTGATTCATTAATTAATTTTGAAACAGTAAAATATTTTAATAATGAAATATTTGAAGCAGATAGATATGATAAATCATTATCAAATTTTCAAAATTCAAGTTTAAAAACACAAACATCATTAGCATTATTAAATTTTGGACAAGGTACCATTTTTTCTGTTGGTGTTACAGCAATGATGTATTTAGCTGCAAATGAAATTGTTAATGGTACAATGTCTGTTGGTGATATTGTATTAGTAAATGGTTTATTAATTCAATTATCTGTACCATTAAATTTTGTTGGTAGTGTATATCGTGAAACTGTACAAGCAATGATTGATATGGAAGAAATGTTTAAATTACAATTAAATAAACCAAAAGTTATTGAAACATCAAATGCAACATCCCTTATAATACCAAAATTAAATACAAATACTTTATTATCACCACCACCATATGCAATTGAATTTAAAGATGTTTATTTTAAATATAATAAAAATATTAATATTTTAAATGGTTTAACTTTTAATATTAAACATGGTGATACTATTGCTATTGTTGGTCCATCAGGTTGTGGGAAATCTACTTTATTAAGATTACTTTATCGTTTTTATAATATTAATTCTGGTAATATTAAAATTTTTAATCAAGATATTTCTAATATAACATTAGATTCATTAAGACAATCTATTGGTGTAATACCACAAGATACTATTTTATTTAATGGTACATTAAAATATAATTTATTATATGGTAAATTAAATGCTACAGAGAATGAATTAAATCAAGTTATAAAAATGGCAAATTTAGAGAATTCTATTTTAAGATTATCAAATGGTTTAAATACTATTGTTGGTGAACGTGGTTTAAAATTATCTGGTGGTGAAAAGCAACGAGTTGCTATTGCACGTACTATGTTAAAAAATGCACCATTACTTTTATGTGATGAAGCTACTTCATCATTAGATAATCAAACAGAAATTAATATTATGAAATCATTAAAAGAAATTGCAAAAGATCGTACAACAATATTAATTGCTCATCGTTTAAGTACAGTACAAGATGCTGATAAAATTATTGTTTTAGATAAAGGTAAAGTTGCAGAACAAGGTACACATCATGAATTAATGAAAAAACAGAATGGTTTATATGCAAAAATGTGGAATTTACAAAACTAAAATTAAAAAATAAACTTATGAAATATTGAATTTACTTTTTTTTATTATTTAAAATATATAAGTTTCATTTTTTATATTTTTGGTAACTTGATTCCTTCATTTAATTCTTTATTCTTCATATATTCTACACGTTGTTTTAATGATAATAATTTCTTTTTATCAAGTTTATAACCTTTTTCTTTCATAATTTCAATTTTATTTCTTTGATATTTCATTCTTTTTAACCAAAATGAATGACCTAAAAAATATTCATGCATTTTATCTTGTATTAAAAATGCTGGATATAATATTTGTGGATATTTTTTATCTAATTTTACAAAATCACTAAATTTAATATAACCATCATCTAATGATTTTTGATAATTGATAATAATTTTTTTAAATAATTTATTTGTTTTCCAATCTTTATTATGCATTAATGTTAATAATTCTTTTAAATCATTAATATTCATCATTTGAATTGCTTTATTATATTTTAATTTATAACATATAGTTAATATTTCATCACAATCAAATAATGAATAAGTACCTAATGCAACAATAAATTCACTAAAATCAAGACTACCATCACCTGAAATATCTAATATTCGTTTAAAGATTAAATCAACAAAACCAGTTCTTGGAATATTTATATAATTAAAAAATTCATCAATACCAATAGAATTTGAACCATCATTATCCATAATACGATATGCTTCAACTAATTGTCTTGTATCATTTGTACCCATATTTAAAAATTTAACCATATCATCTACACGTTTTTTAGATGCTAACTGTTTTTCTTTTTCTTTTCTTTCATCTTCTGTTAAAAAATCATCTTCATTTGTATCTACTTCTTTCTTTTTCTCCTCTTCAGAATTTTGTTCTTCTTCTTCTTCTTCTTCTTCTACTTCTTCTTCCTTATTAACAGTAGTAGTAGCAGCAGCAGCAGCAGTAATAGCATCTTGACGTTGTTTTATTGCATGCTCTTTTTTTAATCGTTTTAATTCTTTTGGTGGTAATGATAAATCATCAATATGAACTTCCACTTGTCCAAAAAATCCTTTTGGTAATAATGCTGTCCACATTTGATTATCAAATTCACGTTCTAATACATGATGTGCAACTTTATGAAAATATTTCCATGTAGGTTGTGGTATAGCTTCAAAAATACCACCTTTATCAACATGTCCATTTCTTTGAATATATTTCTCACGTCTTATTTCACATTCATCTGTATGATTCTCAATTTTATAACGTAAATTATTTAATTTTTCTCTTAAACCATTAATTTTATTTGTTAAATTTGTTTCATGTAATAACATTTTTAAATATTGATCATTTACATTAGTATTTTCATCTTCAATAGTTGCAACTTTATATGTTTCTTGTTTCATTTGTAAACGATTAAATTCTAATGTATATAATTCAGAATAATATGAAGTTAAACTATTATGTAACCGTAAATATGTTTTTATATTTTTTTGTCTTATTTTTTCATTTTGAATTTCAGCACGTAAACGATATATTTCTGTCCATAAAATAGTTTGATATTCATTTTTCCATGCACGTCTTTCAGCTGGTATAACATTATTAATTTTATTAATAGTCCAATTTAATTCACATTCTTCAGCTTGTTTTACTCTAGGATCATCTTCTTTTTTCATTAATTCCATTAATTGTGAATTATTTGATTTATGATAACGTGATTTACTTGGTATAGCTTGTAATCTTTTTCTACGTATAACAAATTTCCCATTTAATGCTTTCCATTTATCTAATGCTGTTGTACATTTATATATATGATGTTTAGATGTTTTATTATATGCTTTTAAAATACGAATACGATGTGATTCTTTTAATTTTGTATGATATTCTAACATATCAACTAATTTAGATGTAATACTTTCCATATTATTTTTAAAACGAAGTTCTAATCGATATCTATCATAAAAACATTTATCATCTTTATATTGTATAATATTTTCTTTTAATTTAGATATCTCCTTTTGAATCATTTGTAAAATGTTAACCCTATCTATAGTTTTTTGTGTTAATTCTTTATGAAATGATTTATAAAGAATTTGAAATTCATCTTTTAATAAAGGTAAAGATTTTTCACCACCTTGTATAGCACGATCAGCTGTTATTTCTAATTCAATTAAATATTTTAATTTAATATTTTCTTTTAATTTAATAACTTTATCTTCATCATAACAATTTGATAAATCTTCTTGATAATCTAACCATATTTTTCTTGGTTTCATACCACGTGTCATTGCTTGTAATTTTAATGAAGATATATATAAAATATGTTGTCGATGTTTTTCTAATGCTTCATTTGTAATATCTTTTTTTTCATTAACATTTCGTTTTGCTAATCTTGCTCTATATATAGATTGTAATTTAATTGCTGCTTGTTCTAATTCTTGTTGTTCAATTTCATATTGTTTACGTTGTTCAGCTTCTTTTTTTGCTTTTATTTCTTCACAACGAATAATTAATTCTTTAATAACTAATTTTCGTAATTCTAAAATTGTACGTATTGGTTGTAAAATTTCACCATATCTTCTAATACTTTTATTTGCATCTGTTAATTTAACAACTAAATCATCAGCTGTATCATATCCTAATTGTTTTGCAATTAATGGTACACGTCTATGATGTTTTCTATCAACTACATTATATGGATGTGCAATAACATTTGCAGGTAAATATACAGTATTATGTATTGGTTCATCACATACACCACAATATGCTAATCTACATTGAAAACACCATAATTTAGCTCTTCTTGCATTACAACTACAACATATAGAGATTGGACCTGTACCAATATCAGGTATAAATGTTTTTACTAATTGTGTATTAATTGCATCATGAGTATTTGATTTACCTTCTACAATTAAATTTGCTTGATATATAGCTTTACGTCTAGTTATATGTCTTGCTTCACCTGTACCTTCTAAATGTGGTTTTCTTGGAATAATTTGTGCACGTTTCCAACATCTCCATCTTTTTGCATATTCAATACATTCAGGTAAAATATCATTACTAAATATTCTTTTCCACATTTTTGTTTGTCTTTTTACTTCTGTTTTAAATATTGCTTGTTGTTGTAATTTACGATGTTTTACACCTTCAATACTTCTCCAAAATAAAATTTTATGATACCATTTTTGTATTCTTAATGCAGAAAAATATTCAATTCTACATTTTAACGCAATTTTTTCACGTTCAATTCTTAATCTTTCATTATTAACTAATATTCTAATAGCAGCTCTCCAATTATGTGATCGTATCATTCTTTGAATTTTTATTGCTGCATTACGATTCATTCTTGTAATATATAATAATTTATATGCTAAATATCTACGATATGCCATTTGTATAATAATTGCAGCATGTTCTGATTTTATTTTATTTATAAATATCATATATTTAATTGTTGGTAATGCATTTTTATATCTACGATATTCTTTTTGTATCATACATACTGCTTTATATTCTTTCTTTTGTCGTAATGATAATAATAAAATATTATATCTTTGTAAAAAATCATAACATAATGAAAAACCATAATCATTAAATTGATGTTCTTCTTCAATTGTTAAATAATGTTTATTATATAATTGTAAATCTGTCCATATATATTCATCTGTTTTATTAATTTGTTTTGTATAATCTATTGGTTTAGATTGATTTATAAAATAACGAAATTGATTATTATTTATTTGTATTAAATTTGCTTTTAAATTTGTATTAATAAGAATTTTAATCATAGAATTTAATGTTTTTGACATAATTTTTGGACAATGTGATATTTTTAATTCAATTAAATTTGGAAAAAAATTACATAAATTTAGAACACCTTTATTTGTTAAAGTAGAAATATTTGAAAGATCTAAAATATGAATATTTGGAAAATGTAAAGATTGTAAATTTGTAGAACTTATATTTAAAAATCCATTAAAATTTGAATGATTTCGAATACATAAATGATTTAATTGAGTACATTGTATTAATATATGTAAAATACATTCAATTGAAATAATGGATATATTTTTTGGAGGTTTTATTGCATATTTTGGTTGATGTTTACCAATTTCATATGCTTCAATATCTTCATCTGTATTAAATTTACCATATATTAATTCTATATTCATTTTTTCATCTTCAAAATCATCATAATAATATTGACTAATATCTAAACTATGAATTGTGGCATTTAAATGACATGCTATTGCACTAATTGTATTATCAGTAATATTATGATTATTTGCAATATTGAAAAGTTTTAAATATTTACAATTTGTTATAATAGATAATAAGTTTTCATCATAAATTGCATTTGTATTATAAGATAAATCTAATTCTTCTAAATACATACAACGTTTACCTAGTAATGTAATATATTCTTCTTTTAATTGTTTAATATTACTCATATAAAGTGATTTTAATTGAAATTGATTTTCTTTTGATTGTTGTCGTTGATTATTTATAGATTGTTGTTGTTGTTGTTCATTATTCTCCCAAGAATCATCACTTAATTCTTTTAAAAATTCAATTTCATGATGATTATATTCATCAATAATAGAATAATCATCAGGTTGAAATCGACTTGATCTTGCTGTAGTAATTTCTGATATATTTATTGTTAAAAATTTTCCAGTTAAGTTTAAATGACTAATATATAAATATTCTAAATTAATACATTTTGATAATAAAGCAGCAATACCTTTATCTGTAACATTTGTATGTGAAATATCAATTGAATTTAAATCATTACAATAATATGCTATAGCAAAGATTGCAATATTTGAAATATTTGAACATGCTTTTAAACCAATCCTAATTAATTTAATACAATTTTTTGCTAATAAAATTATATCATTTGATTTCATTTCATTACAACCATTTAATTCAATTTCTTCTAAATGATTACAACTTGTAGATAATTCAATTAAAAAATTAGATTTTATATTTATACAACCACTAATATTAATTTTTATTATACTAGATACACTTAACATAATTGGATGATTTTTTAATCGATATATATTAATAAAAAAATCACCATGTAATTTTTTATTATGTGAAATATTTAAATCTATTAATTCTTTACAATTAGAGATAATAGTTCCTATTCCTTCATCCGTTAAAGTATTACATTTTGATATATTTAAAACATTTAAATGCTTACAATATGTTCCAATTGCTTTTAAAGCAATATCATTAATAAAAGTATTTCTTAAATTTAAACTTAATAATGATTGACCACATTTTAAAGCAATTGCCATAATAGATGCATTTATATGATCTGAATTCATTTCACAAAAACTTAAATCTAAATGTTTTAAACAATTGGATGGTTGTAAACTGGTAACCATACCACCAATACCTTTGGATGTAATATTATTATCTTTACCACGTAATGTTAATGTTTTTATAGTTTTAATATTATTTGCTGCATTAATTAAAATATTATCATTCACATGAAATGCTGATAAATCTAAATGACTATTATATCTTCCATCCATTATCCAACCTTTTTCTAATATTAGACAATTTTGTATATTATCATATAAATACATAAATGTGGATAATAAAGGTGTATATTTTATTATAGTGTTTTGTAATTGAGGTGAAATACTTTTAATATTATCATCATTATGAATATGAAATCCTTTAATACAAAGATCTGGTTTTAATTCTCTTAATTTTAATGTTTCAACAGTTAATAACTTGGATTTATTATTATTATTATTATTATTATTTGATTTTAGTATTTGAAAAGATGATGATGATTCTTTTGAAATATTATGTTGCTTTTTATGTTGTTTTTTTTTCTTCTTCTTTTTTAACGGAAGTGGTATCAACTTTTCAAAACGAGATTCTTCTTCTTCTTCTTCATCTTCATCCTCCTCTTCAATTTGTATTTTAAAGTTAGAATCTATACTTTTTGATTTGATTTGTTTCTTTTCAGATTTTATTATAGGTTCATTATTTTTATCATATAAATCATCCCTTTCTATAAGATATGAATTTACTGGTTGATGTTCTAAAGTGATACTATTTGAACCCCAAAATATTGCTGAAATATGATTTTGTGGTAAAGGTTTTTGTTTACAGACAAATTTTTTTCTTTTATTAGTATCTAAAGAAGTCTCTTCCTCTTCTTGATTTGTTCTTATAGAATTAGAATTCATCTCTATATATAGAGAATTGACACTAGCTACTATAAATTAGAATAAAATTCAATATCTTTTCACTTTCAAAATACACATATCATCCTATTGAAATTCAAATACCTAACTGTATAATTTTAATCTATCACAACAATATCTTATTTATTATCTCAACAATGAATATAATATAATATATAATTAATCCACAACGATAAAATTTCTTACCCTAAATTTTTCAAACCCTAAATAAAAACCAACTCTTTGTTCATAATTAATTTAACAACTTGGATATTATTAATAAAGCCATACTAATTATACACTCTTAATTTTCATTAAAGATGTCACAAGGTCAAGAATATAAAGGTGGTCTTAGTAAACGTTTGACTATGGATGGTACAATTCATAAAGCATATAAAGTATTACTTCATTTAGTAAATCCAACTTATATGAAAGGAGATGCATCTATTCCACATACAATATTAAAGAATGCTAAAGGTATTGCATTTATTACTGTTATAAAAGCTGGTTTTGTATTTGGTGGAACTGCTGGATGTGGTATTGTTATTGCAAAGTTACCAAATGGTGAATGGTCTGGTCCATCTAGTCTTGCTGTTGGTGGAATGGGATGGGGTCTTTTAATTGGTGCATCAGCAACAGATTCAGTAATTATATTAAATACAGATTTAGCAGTAAAAGCATTCTCTGGTAAAGGACAATTGAAATTTGGTGGTAATATTTCAGTTGCAGCTGGACCAGTAGGAAGAGAAGCTGATGCATCAGTTAATGTTGGTGATGGTGGTGTAGCACCATGTTATTCTTATAGTCATAGTAGAGGTTTATTTGGTGGTATATCACTTCAAGGTTGTGTTATAGGTTGTAGAGATAGTGATAATAAAAAGTTTTATGGTAAGCATGTAACTCCAAGTGAGATATTAAGAGGACAAGTGACACCACCACCTGGTCATTTAGATTTAAAACGTTTATATGATCAATTAAAAGTAATTCAAAAATCGAAAACAGATAAATATTCATATCGTGATTCAACAATGAATAGTTTTGTTGATAATGATGGTGAGTCATTTCATGTACATCCACAACAAGCATCTCAAGTAAATATGCAACAACAATATGAACAAGCTATGAATTATCAACCAACAGCAGTACCTATTGCAAAAGAAACAAATTATAATCCATTATCTACGAATACATATAATAATAATAATAATAATGCTGCTGCTGCTGCTGCTGCTTCTATACCTATTACAATGAAACCATTACCAAAAAAACCACAAAGAAATAATAATAATTTACCACCAGATTGGGTTGAGGTATATACAGATAATGGTGAAGCATATTATTGGAATCAAAAATTAAATATTACACAATGGGAAAAACCTGAAATAAATAATAATAATAATAATAATAATAATAATATACCATTACCACCACCAAGAATGAATAAATCATTTAATAATGCTGTTGCTGCTGTACAAGCAAATCAATATCAGAATAATCATAATAATAATAATAATATTGAAGAATCAAATCCTTTTAGTATTACAACAGAAGAGAATGATAATAATCCATTTGATATTAAGGAATTACAAAATGCTTTACCAAAACCTCAGCAACAGATTCAGAAACAACAAGCACCAGTAATTCCAGTACGAACATCCTCACGTAATTTAAATATTAATAATGTACAAAATGGTAGTATACCACCAAAATTACCATCACGACCATCTAGTCAATTATCATCATCACAATCTTCTTCTTATCAAAATACAACAAATCAAGTACGTAAATTTGCTAATGCATCTCCAAAACATCAATCAAAGGTACCACCATCGCAATTTTCAATACCACCAGGAATAAATCAAAAACAAACAACAAATTCAAAACCACCACCTACATTACCACCAAGAAATAGTAATCCATTTAGTAGTAATGATAATATTACCAAAGCTGCATATGCAAGTGCACAACGTAGATCACAATCACCTGAAAAACAATCACGACAAAGAAGATATTCATTAGAAGATATTCAACAAGGTAAAGTACAAAATATTGTATCATCTAGGAAAGAAGAATATTTAACTGAAGATGAATTCGCACGTGTTTTTAGTATGTCAGTTGAAGAATTTGCTGCATTACCTCAATGGAAAAAACAAAATTTAAAAAAGCAAGTTGGTTTATTTTAATTTTTTTTATATATTTTTTGTATATAATTATTTTTTTTTAACAATATAATTTATTATTGTGTGTGTTTTATTAGCAAATGATACAGCAAGAATTATGTGATTTTGCAGTTTTATAAAATAATTTTGATCTATCTTGTAAATCACCTGATTTTTCAACTAAAGAATCAAGTTTTACACCACGTTCTAATACTGAATCAATAGTTTTTGACATCACATCCATCGTATCATCTAAATCTTTCTGTATTTTAGTGATTTTATCTGCTTTGCTGGGATCTTGATATTCTACTATTGCTTTATCTAATGATGGTAATGACATTGGTGTATCAACTTTAACATTTTGCCATTGATTTGCATATTTTTGTGTAAATTCATCTAATGATTGACTTATTAAAGTAAATGCTACTCTTTGAGGATATTCATTATCTGCTACTAATACAGCTCCAAGACCATCTGATCGAAGATAACAATGACAAAGATTCTCTTCATATAAAACACTTTGACGTTTACCTTGTGGTGTTCGTTTTAATACTGTTCTAGTAGCAAAAATTAAAAATTCTTTGACAGTAGATCTTTGAAAATAACCAAAAGATGACAAATCTTGAGCACTATGTAACATTATTGGTTCCTCTGTATCACCATTATATCGTAAAATTGCTATAGAAAGAATTTTCATATCTTTTTCTTTCTTCTTTTATAATTAATGTGTGTGTTTGTTTCGATGATGCTTTTGTTTTTATATTCAATTGAATTTCTTCTCTACCCACCCCCAACAATTCAAAAAAGAAAAGAATAAGAAGAAGAAACTACAATTCCAATGAACACTATATAAAATCAAAGAACAAAAATACAACACGTACTAAACTAAGAACCAGAACAACAGATTGAAAATTAGGTTTGATGATAGAAAAGTTCTGAAAAAAAAATACTTCAAAAAATTTCCAATGACTTTGTCAATTCTACTTAGGGTATGATAGGGTAGGGAAAAACTTGATTAACAAAATCGAACAAAGGAAAAGTTCAATGAATAATAAACAATAAAACAGTTCTACTAAAAACAAGGTGCCATATTTCTCTGCAATTGCAATTCAATTAATTAAGAATCATCATGTTTATAAGAAAATGTATTCCTCTTTCTTCTCATGTTAAGAATCGTTTCCATTTGTCTCATCATACAAAACATTTTGCAACTAGATCTCATACACCAGGTGGTATGGAATTTCGTAATATGGTAGTTGCAGGTGGATTAACTGCAATTACATTGGGAACCTATTTTTATACAATGTATCAAACGAAAATTGTAAGTTATTTTATATTTTATTTATAAGTACTAATTACTATTGGGTGAATGTTTTTTTTTTTAAATTATACTTTTCTATTTTCTATCTTTATAAAAGAAAATATACTGTTGATGAGACATTTTAATTAATATTTTTGATATAGAATACTCAAATGGAATTAGGAGCAGAATTTGAAAATGAATTACCAAGTAATGAACAAACGAAATAAAAAAACTTCTCATCTTTAGTAGTAAATGTAAATTTTATTTGTTTTATTTAATAAAAAGAATGAAGATGTAATATACTACTAAATTTTAAGATAAAAAAAAAAAAAGATAGATTTCTACTAATTTCATAATGAAATTTTTTTAAATATTTATTCAGTTTTTTCAGTATTTGATGGTGCTGCTATCACTGTACCACATTGAGCTGGACGTAATACACGATCTTTAAACATATAACCTGATTTAAGAAGTTGACCAATAGTATTTGGTTTTAATGTTCCATCAGATGGCATTTGAAACATTGCTTCATGTTTATGTGGATTAAATTCATCCCCAACTTCACCAAATTCTGTAATACCATTTGCATTAAATACTTTCCGAAGTTCAGTATTTGTCATAGAAACACCTTTATATAATGCATCTAAATGTGGATCAATTTCTGGATGTTCTTTGACATCTTCTGGGACACAATCAATAGCACGTTGTAAATTATCAGACACATCTAATAATTGTTTTGCAAAAGATTGTACTGCATAGGTACGAGCATTTTTTACATCACGTTGTGCAATTTGTCTTGTATTTTCACTTTCTGCTAAAGCACGTAACATATGATCTTTTGAGTCTTTTAATTCAGTAGTAAGACGTTTTATAATTTGTTCAGGTGTTTCCTTTGTCTCAGTTTCTTGATTTAATTTTGCTTCTTCATTCGTTGTTTTTTCAGTTTCTTTTTTTTCTTCGTTTGTAGATGATGATGATGATTCATTCATCTTAACATTGTCTTCTTCTTCTTCTTTATTAGAAGTAGTTTTAGAGGAATCAGTTGAAAATAATGAGTAATAAGATGTGGAAGAATTTGATAGTTCCATTTGAGATACAATAGATTTTCGTATACCATAGAAATGATTCACTGGTTTCGATTTTATACTATTTTTAATAATGATACGCCCTAATGATGAAATCATTTTTTAATAACTTTTTTTCTTTTTAATGTCTTTTCTTTTAGTAATTTTCGTATTATTCTTTTATTATTATGAATGACATGTGATTAAAAAAAAGATAGAACCATTCATCAACCTTTTCCTTTACAAAGCAGAGAAACCAGGGTAATCAATTTTTTTCTTTTTTTTAATTTTATAAAAAAAATTTATTAGAAATGAATATGTTTAAGGTTTTATTTATAGATATTACAGCTCCTATGTAACAAATATTAAAGAGACTCTTTTTATAATATAGAAGAAAAGAA
>JACKZZ010004141.1_pt1 | contig 13775 bp, 21 predicted proteins | sample 8027871 | NCBI WGS metagenome assembly JACKZZ01 (sample SAMN15724774, study PRJNA655200) | protist metagenome | isolation source: fluorescence activated cell sorting (FACS) single amplified genomes of... | place: USA: West Boothbay Harbor, Gulf of Maine | collected 2000-07-19
CCACAACTCATACTTATATATCCAGCTCCCAACGCATTTAACACGCGTTTAAACAGCGGTTATGCATTTGATGCCAAAAGCGTCGCAAACAACGGTAAACGCAAGTAAACCGCAAGTAACCACGTGAATAACAAATGTAATCGTATGTAGTTAGGTTTAATTATGGTATAGATAGTATATACGTATGTATAGATAGTGGTGTGTTTAGAGGGCTTTTCGGAGTTCCATTAATAAAAAAATGATATAAAATGAAAAGAATTACTGTAGAAGAAGCAAAACAATATATTTCATGTAAAGACGATTATCTGTCTGAAGGTATTAAGAATGCAAAATATTTCACTTTAGTTCCTGATGATGAAGGGTGGGATATTGTAAAGTATTATACTGCTAGGAAAACAAATATGTACGTTAATAGAGATGGTGATTTTGATTCGTGGGTTTATATTTTATCTAATCCTACACAACCCGGATTGTTAAAAATTGGTTATACAAAAAATACACCCGATGAGAGAGCTAAGCAAATTTCTAATGCTACGGGTGTAGCTTTACCTTATAAAGTAGAATGGGCTTTTCATTGTTATAATGGTTTTAATTTAGAACAAGAAGTTCACCATAAATTAGGAGAGTATCGTGTGAATGGTAATAGAGAGTTTTTTCAAATTTCTTTAGAAGAAGCAAAGAAAACCGTGGAAATGGTTGGAAAACAGTATATTTGATCGTATCTTTATAGGGTATTAGTATTTATAATAAAATAAAAAAACCATGATAAATAAACAAAAAGCAAAAGAATTTAGAGTTGAATTTGGAAAAGCCGTTGAGCAATTAGAAAAAGATTTTGGTCTTGCTATTGAATTAGGTGCTATTTCATTTAATGCTAATGAATTAAGAGCAAAATTAACTGCTAAAGTAGGTGAAGCAAAACCTAAATTAACTTCAAAAGATTTTCAAGTAGGTGATATTGTATTTATTGACCATAAAAAAGTTGATAATACTAGAACATTTGAAATTATAAAAATCAATGCCAAAAATGTTAAAGTTAGAGACCGAAATGATAATTCATTGATTGTAGTTGCACCTTCATTATTATATAAATAAAAAGTAAGTGCAAAGGGGGTTGGATGTTGCAATCCCCCTTCGTATCTTCATGGTATAAGAAAAAATAAAAGTTATGAATGAAATGTTATTAATGCAACCCCACTTAGAATTTGATTCTAGATTTTCCCATTTAATGGGACAACGAGTAGAAGCTTTGGATGAATCTGGAATGCGTCATGCTGGTAGATTAGGATTCGTTGGATTTAATAGTATCTTTGGGTGTTTTCAATTAACACTTGATAAATGTCCCACATTCAATATAGTTCCGTCATCAATTAAATTACATAAAAATCAATAATCAATGAAAAAAACAATATTATTACTAGCAACAATTCTATTTACTTTATCAGCAAAGTCCCAAGGGGAATTTTCAAGAGCATATTTAAATGTAATAACCAGTTATGAGGATTCTCTTAAATATTATGATGGGGCAAATGCATTTACATTTAATGTGGATGGTAACTCAATTATATATTACCCACACTCAGGACCTTCAGAAAGGTTTATATATGTTAGTGGTATTAATGAAGATGTAGATAAGTATGGAGATGAATATCAAATGATAAAAACAATTGAAGTTAGCACCTCAGACATTGTATACTTCCAATTATATAAAAACCAAGAATTTGGGTTAAATATGATATATGAAGAGCCAATTCTTCTAGTACATTTTTATAATAAAAAATAAATAATAAGTTATGAATCAAGTAAAAGAAAATTTTTTAAAGAACGTTAACAGCGATAGTATGTTAGGTATTGTAGAATGCATAACCATTGCTGAAAACGCAGGTTTATTGGTAGAAGTCGTACATACTGCGTTGAGCGAAATGCAGAAACACCCAAAATCATCACCATTGCTATGTTTACAGGTAGCTTTGGCAGATTGGGATATTTAAAATAATTATAATAAAACATAATATGGATAAGAAATCACAATTAATCAATGAAATAATTGATTTAAACCATTACTTAAATCAAATGTATCTTTATCACCCTGATAATCCTAATGGGATTGATGTGGTTGATGAGTCTATAAAAATTAAAGAAATAATTGCTAGTCTAACTGCTCAAATAGAAGAATTGGATTCTACTTCCAAATCTTAAGCGTTAATTTACCTTCACCTTTTATAACACGATGCCATTGATGTCTTAGGATATTGAAGGACATTGTGGGTTTTAAATCAAGTGGTAATTCCTCGTCATATTGGAATTGCCACCCTTGTCCTACATCTAGAATTTCAACTGATCTATCTTCATCATCACGATGCCACATTAATTCGATTGGATCAATATTCTCGTTAAATTCTCGGATAATGTGTTTATCTGTGATTTCTATGTCAGTGTAGGGGGTCATTAACTTAACCTTGTTGCTGTAACTTTTACAGCAGGTGTTGCCGGTCTTGTAGGAGTAGATCCGGGTGCTGAGTATCTTAATATCATATCTGTGTCATTGGTTGCCCAGTAGAATTGAACATAATCTCCTGCTTCTAATACTATTACAAGATTTCTATCTAATAAGGTTGCAGCAGTACCGGTATTTCCAGTTATGTCTATGTTGTTATTTGAATTTGGAACATCTACTCCATTTTTCTTTGCCCAAAAATACATGGAGGCGGTGCCTGAACTTGCAGCTCTGTTTATTTGTGCAATTGTGACAAACTCGTATAATCCAGGAGTTGATACTGTGAATTTAGATCCATCTACAACTGTAATACCGCTCTGTACTTGGGGAGTATCCATGTCAATAAGAGTTTCTGTATTAGCTAAAGATGAAGTATGGTCTGAAAGGTTATATGCAATAGCATATTGTGGATATTCAAAACCACTCCTAACATTAACATACATTGAACCTGTTGTGGTATCATTATCGATACAGTACCCCATTATAACGGTTAATGCTGGTGGTAAAGGTGGTTGGTTTATTAAAACACCATCTGCTGCTCCTAAATACAGAGTATCTCCTGCGGTGAAGCTGCTCATGTCTACATTTCTAACCATACCTTGGGTAGTAATATATCCAAGTTCACCTACTCCTATATCTTCGGTTACAATTCCTATAGTATTTTCTGAAGCACGTCTTGTTAAATTGTCTGCTAAATTAATAGCAGGGAAACTACTTACTGAACCGCTAACGTAAACTGCTCTAATTTCAGATTCTAATAAGGAAGAAGTAGTATTGTTATACGCATTTATTACTATTTCTTGTCCTACCTGAAGTGTTACGTTACCTTTTTTTAATGTAAGGTCTAACGTACCATCAGTATCGTTCCATCTTAATCTACCAGGTTTACCGGTTACTGAAGCTGTAGTATTAAAATCTACAAAATCTGAAATCATACCGCTAGAGGTAATGGGTAGATTTGCATTAAGTGTATCTTGTACTGTTTGTTGTTTTGTAACCCCACCTTGAACATTAACTAATAATTCTGTTCCATCTAAAGATGTAACTGCGGGTAATCCTGAAATTGGTAAGTTAGCCATATTTTATGTTATTATTATGTTATTATTATTTTATTGTTATCTTCTTGTAGAATATCAAATCCATCTTCTTGTAAGAGAAAACCTACATCTTGAATTACTTCGTCTGGTTTTTTCCCTCCCCCACTACATTCAAGCCAATTTAACTGTTGAATGTAACATTGACGTTGATATTGTAATTCATTTAAATATTGATTATATTTTTTTACCTGCTCATTGAGAGGTAAACTACTCACTTCATTTAACTGAATGAATTGGGGAAATAATATTTCATTAAATATATCCATTACCAAAAACCGTTAAAGTTAGATTTAAGTCCTAACAATTTAGCATATCGAGGTAATCTACAACTCCAATATCCGGCTTTTGTTTTATCCTTTTTTGTTGAACATTTATGTCTTGCTGCAAAAGCGTTTCTTGCTTCTTTATCGTTAATTTTAGCTCTTAAACCACCTGAACCAAAACGTACTGTTTTGATGTTTCCGGTTTTAGGATCCTTAACATAAACCTTATATGCTTTACCACCTGAAGTATCACGCATTGGTTTATTTAATTTTTTAGTATTTTTCTTTTTAGCGGCTTCATTAATAGATGTACTAGTAAACAGTAACATATCGTCTAAATCCTTTGCAAACTTTAATCCGTTTTCATTAACTGATTCTTTGACAAGAGCTAATATTTTATCCATAACACCACCTATATTCTTTTTAACACCAGAATTAGTAGTATATCCACCACTTATAAGAACACTTCCAATATCTTCAGGAGTTATATTTTCTACACCATTTTTAATTGCCCATGGCCAGGAACCTTTTTTCAATCTATTTGCTACTTCTTTTGCGATGTTATCCCAATCAACTTTACCTTCATTAACTGATTCTTCACTCATAGCTATTTTTGCTATAGCGGATTTTTCTCTATCAGGATAAGATGTCCATTCTTTCTTCTTTTTAGCTAATTTTTGGGCTATATTTTTTGGTAAATCACTATCTATTATATCACCTGTTCTAGTGTCAATTACTTTAAATTTTTCTTCAGCTTCATTAATAGATGTACTAGTAAACAGTAACATATCGTCTAAATCCTTTGCAAACTTTAATCCGTTTGCTTTTGCGATTCTTTTAACTTTTAATATAGTGCTATTATTTACATCTTCTATATAGTACTTCATGTAATTACCTGGTTTTATATCATAAAACTCGGCATCATCTTGATTAATATCTTCTTCTGCGAATGTTCCAGCAATACTACCTAATTCATTGTTGAGTTTTTGAGATAGGTCTTCATTAACTGATTCTTCATTTAACATAGAAAGACCTAAACGTTTTTTAATTACTCCCAAATCTTCATCATTGTTATATCGTACATTAACAAATTCTGGGTTGTAACTTTGTGGGGAAGTTACAGGTATGTAGTTAATTTGAATATATTTTTCTCCTCTTCGAGTTTCTTTATATTCAATGTCTAAATATTTAAGAACTTTTTCAAGTCTATAAAGGGCATTATCTAAATCCTCACTATTTACTTCTTCATTTAACATATTGTCTATTTCATCACGTACCCATTCTTTTTCACCTGGACCTAATTGATCATAATCCATTCCAAACTCCATGTTTGCAATTTCATCTTCAATATCCATATCTTCGTTTAATTCGATTGGAAAATCTAAAGGCACTTTAGTTCCATCTTCTAATATACCGAAATGACCTAAATGTGTTTCTGTTAAAACAGCTAAATCATCTTCGTTTGTAATTTCTAAAATTTCACGAGAATATAATGAACGCGCTTCAGCCCACAAATTAAAATAATTAGTTGAACCAGCACGATATAAATGCTCAGTTAACGGTTTATTATTATCCATATGGTGTTTCAAACCTTCGGATAATATTTGTTTAGGAGCTAAGCTCTCATTTAACATTAATGGTGTAACATTAACACCACACGAATCACATCCACATTTACACATATTGTTTTATTTTATTATAAATATTAAGATGCTTTAACAAATACTGATGATTCATCTCCTTGGGATGAAGCATATCTATTAAAGGCATCTATAATTTTACTTCTATTTTTTGATTTATCTACAGCATTAACTAATTCTAAAGCTAAATATTTAGATATTCTCCAAGCTTGGTTTGATTTTGGGGTAGGTCGAGCGTTATAATTGGATTCAAAATCACTAGGTTCTAAACCTTCAGTTTCATCCCATAATTTTTTAAACCTAGATTTAAAGTTAGCATCTTCTTTTGATGCTTCTTGTCTAATTGTTTGAGGGTTAGAAACTTCTACTCCATATTTATCTAATATTGATTTAATATACCCATAACCTACTTTACCTGCTGCTGCCCCCGTGCCTTCTAATTCACCCATAAAGCTAGTATCACCACCAAAATTTCTAAATTCCATACTTCCACCATCACTAAATGTAATAAAAGCTTTAGCGTTTCTAGGAGTAACTGCTATACCTTCATATTCAACCGGGGATGGTTTTTGGGTATTTGTTACTTTTAATTTAGCACTTTTTTCTGCTTTTTTAAGAGATACACCTACTATTTTACCACTATTATATTTTTCTAATAATAAGGCATTTATTTCACCTAAACCATCAGGCCATTCAATATTCATTTCATCTGGAGATACCATCCATATATCAGCAGGGTTCCATTTATTTATGTCTCTAATACCAACACCTTTTAAAAGGGGTTTAACTGATGCTTCTAAATTTTTCACCCATGTAGATCCTCTATTTTGAATAAAAGGACCAGAATATTCAGAAGCTAATTCATTAGCAATATTAACACTGGAATTAACCCACCCTAAGTCGGTTAATAGTAGTTTTTTCCCTTCTTCAAATCCATCACCATTAACTTTGCTTTTTGAGGATTCAATATTTTCTTCCGTTATATCTTCAGGTATTATATTACTTCCTCCAGAATATCTAATAGCATTTACTATACATTGTGCGTTTTCTGCTGCTGTGGTAATATCGGACCCACCTCTACTTCCTCCACCACCACCAAAATCACTTGTTTTAGCTAGTTTAGAGGTAGAAATTTTATTACCCTCTTTATCGATTAATGTTATCCCTGTTTTAGGTATTTCATTTTTTAAAGCTCTGATAACTTCATCTTTATTATCAACTATAAAAGTAGTTCCATCAACTAATTCTAATTTATCTTCCTTAGTAATTTTATCTATTAAAATTTCAACACGAGGGACTTTTCTTCCTCCACTAAAAGTAGCGTCTTTTTCTAATTCTCTTTTAGTTAAAGGAGTTGCTTCTTTAATTAAGCTAAATTTTTCACCTAATAATTCACTCATCAATGTCTCCAACAAGAAAACATCCTGAGCATTATTCATGTCAGGATATCCTTTAGGAAACTTATACGCAATCCTATTTAAATATTTTGTAATGTTATCCAATGTGTTTTATTTTAATTTTAAATATAAAATTCTCTATTTTTATCTAACCATGCTTCAAATTCTTCTTTAGATGAGATGTTACTAACACCACCGGCTGAAAAGAAATCTTCAATAACATCATCTGCAGAAACTTTAGCACCATAGTATTGATTAATTGCTTCTATATTAGGTGATAAAAAATCTCGGCCAAATTCTTCTATAAAATCTTCATCATTGCCATAATCATCATAATGTTTATCATACTGAGTTTTAAATTCATCTTGATCAACAGTAACATAATCAATAAATTTTATTGAAGCTTCAAATAATTTACCTTCAGCTAAATATTTCCTTAAATCGAAATTGTCCATTTTATTTTATTTTATTTTATTTTATTTTATTTTAAAAGAAAGATTCTTTATTCTGTACTATGAGATTAAAGTCTAATTCAGAATGATCTTTTCTAAGTTTAGTTAATGCCAAATCAAAAGCTTCATCAAAATCTGAACGATATTCTAAATCTAATCCTTCTTCCCCAGCGGCATCATCAATATATTCTCTCATATATCCACCTTCTTCAGTATCTAGAAATGGATTGAAGGCTTCATTTAATTTAGATGAATCACCGTTATGATTAATTAAGTATACTTTACTATACTTTGACATAAAACTGTTTAATTCATCTTCACTATTAATAGCTTTCCAATTTTTAGAATCTGTAAAAAATGTTGCAACATAATTTGAGTCTGTATTGGGGTAGTTATCATTGAATATATCTATTACTTTTTTATTTTTAGGTAAATTACCAGTTATAGATAAAATAGATTTTAAAGTATCCTTTACTTCCTTATTATAAACTATAAATCCTATTTTTTTAGGTTCAACAAACCCAGGTGCTAATTTAGAATCATCTGAAACATACAATACTACTCCACCATTTATTAAATCAGAAGCTTGATCTTCTTTTAATAGCCTACCTTCTGTTAAATATTTTCTTAAATCGAAATTATCCATTTTATTTTATTTTATTTTATTTTATTTTATTGTTCGTCCCAATCTTCTTTAAATGCTTCCATTTCTTCAACAGCTAATTTAAACACTTCTTCATATGTGTTAAATGGACCTTGCATTTCAAAATCACCAAAAGATACATACCCATCTAAATAAAATCCACTATTATCTTTTCTTATTATGATCATGTCTTTATGTTCTTCATCCCATCCTTCCATCGGCGCATCCCATGCTTTAACAGCTATTTCACCATCTTCTTCGCTATAATGTATGTCTGATAAGTCTTTGATTTCAGTCCAGCCACTAGGTGCTTTCATTTCTTCTTTTAAGAGCTTACCTTCAGCTAAATATTTTTTTAAATCAAAATTATCCATTTTATTTTATTTTATTTTATTTTATTTTATGATTCAACAGTTTCTGTTTCTGTTTCACTTGCATCCATGGAGATGTCTTCTGCACCTTCAACATCAACACTTTCTACTTCCTCATCTTTGGCTCCATATCTTAATATACGAGCAACTGCTTCTGTAGCACGTTCTTCTTCTGGAAGGTTTAGTAAGTAATATTTTTTACCTTCAACTTGAGCAACCCAACTTCTTTTGTTGTATATGAGATAGAAATCTTCACCGTTTTTCAAGTTTATACGGAATGTTGTAGGACGGGGAGCAACCCAATCAATAGAGGCTAGGAATGAATCAAAATCCGCCGTTAACAAGTCAACTATAACTTCTTTAAGTTCGGGGAATTTTGTTAACTCATCATATTCAACAGCTTTAGCTTCAACTTTTTGTCGAGCTTTATATAAGGTTGGGATGATGGTTTTGATTTTAGCCTTTAATTCTTCTGATGTCATATTACATTGCTTTTCTTATAATGTTTAGATTCTTTAAATCTTTAATATATTCATCGGTTTTAACTAAAATAGTTCCTACTTTTTCTCCCTTACCATCTACCATTTTATCTACTACAAGTCTTGTTACTTCAGGGTTGAATGTAGGATCTGTATCTTTAAAGTTTGAATTATAATATTGTGTTTGATGTGCTCTATATTCCTCTCCACCTGATTCAAAATCATGATATTGAACATGAACAAACATAGGAGCAAATCTACCCATTCTTGCTTTAATAGGGCTAGCATCATGAGCTTTTAAAGCTTCAATAGCATCACCTTCACTTGCTACACCATTAGGAAATAAATCTTCAATAGCTTTCTTTGCAAACATATCTGGTGATATTATATTTGATATTATTTCTGAACCTTTAAAGTTATTATTAGTATATTCTTTAAGTGATTCTTTTTTTTCTTCATCATTATCAAACATACGTTTTCTTTCTTCTTCACGCTCATCTTCGTCTTCAATAGATTGGATATATTCTTTTGCTTTTCTATCTTCTTTTACGGGTTTAGAAGCAGATAATTTATCTAATACTCTTTTTACAAGTGCTGCTTTAGCATCTTCATCAGATGGTAATGTATCTATTTCACCACGTTTTAATCTTTGAAGAGCATCAACTTTTGCTTCTAAATCTAAATTTTCTTCGAAAGCACCTGATGCTGATTCTTTTTCAATAGCCATATCACCCATTTCGTTTGGTGTATATAGTTCTTCTTCTAATTCATCACTACCACTCACAAAAGCATCAATAGCTGGTTCTTTCAATTCGAATTCAAGATAATGTTTAGCTCCTGCTATCATATTTTCAGCAGTAGTGATTTTTGATTGCCACCATGATGGGAAATCAACTTCACCCATATCTTCTAAACCATCCATCATTTTGTATAATTCCATAGCATAACTACCAATATGGTAAAGTTGAGCTTTAATCATACCTGGTTCGTTATCTTGATGTCCTAAGTCGATATCTTCATTTAAATCTGCATCTAATTCAAATTTCATAAACTTATCTAAATCATCTACACTTTTTAATTCAACTCTTTTACCATCTTTATCTAAACCATATACTTTAGACCCATCATTACTAGGATTCATAAGTGCTGATTTAGCTCTACGTTTAGATACTGATGATACCATATCTAGATCTTGTCTAGTAGCTTCATTTAAACCATCAAAATCTCTTTGTTTTAAAGCAGCCATAATAGCATATACAGCATCTTGTTCTGTATAGTCATATCGTTTAGCCATTGCTTTAATGAAACGATTTAATGTTTTAGATACTTCAGGGTTAAGTGATTCATTAACATCACCTTCAGCTATTGCTTGATCATAGGTCATTTCTTTTCTACCTGATAATTTAGCAATTGCTTTATCAATACGATTTAATTTAGCACCATATTCATCAGCAATTGGTCCACCTTCTGGCTCTGCTTCTTGCTCCATATCACGCATTAATTGTGATCTTTCTTTTCTAAGAAAATTTAGTTTAGCTAAATTACTACTGTTATAAGCTTTTTGAACAGCTTCACCATATTCTTTACCAAAATCCGGTTTTTCATCCTTAGCAGCTGCAGCTCTCATTTTCACAAGTATTGGATCATTCATCTCCATTTCTTTCATTGATTTTTCAATAGCGGCTCCACGTTTTTCCTCATATGATGAAAGTTTACCATCTTTGTTTAAATCGGCTTTTGATGGGTTTTTTAGAGATGATTTAATCATTTCTCTTATCTTATCTGGATTCATTGATTCTGATTTTTGTTTTGCTAATCTTGTTGCTCTACCATACATTACGGCTTCGGCATCTTTACCATAACGTTTAGTAAGTTCACGTTTGTTTTTTTTCATATCCATTACGATATCTTCCCGCTTCTTAAGTTCGGATTTGGTAAGTTTACGTTCGTTGAGCATATTAATTATTATTTAATTAGTCCTGCTAATTTTTGCATTCTAGTTACTGATTCATCTAATTTCATTCCAACTTCAGCATCTTCAGCTGGTGAATCAACGTTTACATCTATTTGAGCATCTTCTTTAACTACGTGAGCACGTGTAAAGAATGTTAATGTATTTCCAATTTGGTTTTCTAATTTTTCATCTCCCAATTCACGAGCAGATTCTAAAGCAGCTTCTAGGTTATCTTGGATTTTACCTACAACACCAGTTAAATCAGATTCAGCATCTTGTTTTACTTCGATACCTTCTTTCTCATCATCTACCGTTACTTCCACTTCATCTTCAATTTCCACTTCTTCTTCTTCTCTAAGAGTAACTGTATACCCTTCAGGAGCATATTTTTTATACAATTCCATTGCTTCTTCTTTCATTCCAGCGTCAGCAATTTTTTGCATTTCCATTTTAATCATTCTTTCAGCACTATTACCTCTACGGTATACTCTACTATCATCAGATTTGTCGTAATACCAATCATGAGATTTTAACATTGATTCTAGAGACTCAAGTGGGGACGATTTACTATGTCCCATTTTAGCACCACTATCTAATACACCGCCAAATGGACCACCAAGCATTTCTTCTACTCCATCTTCCATGTCTTCTAATAGTGAAGTTCTAATTATTTCTTTTAATTCGGATTTTTTCATTTTATTATTTTTGTTATAAATATCAGTTTTTCTTTTTATATTCACCTTTTTTGGTGTTTTTTACAAATTGTTTACCTTTACGGGAACCCTTAACTTTTTTTCTAGCAGTAGCAGCACGTTGTGCTTTGGTCATGGATTGGGCTTTTTTCCGAGGTAGACAACGTTGTGTTGGTTCATCTTTATCCATAGTACCACAAGGACCTTCAATTGTTCCGGCTGTATTGATTTTAACCCAATCTTCCTTTTCAAACCAATCTCTTAGAGACTCTTTAATTATCTCTTTTATTCTTTCCGTTGTCATGTTAAGCTGCTGATATTGTATCTTGTATTAATGTAGCTAAATCTTTACCTTTTAAGGCTGCTTTTAAACCACTAACACCACCTGAAATTAAATTTGATTTTCTAACTGCTGAAAATGCTTCAGTTCCAGCTTTAGCTCCTAATCCTAGGAGTAATAAAGCAAATAAACCATCAGTAACCATGTTTTTGGTTTTTTCATCTTTAGTAAACAATCCAACTACACGTCCAATTGGCTTTTTAAAATCACCTTCTAATTTATGAGTAAAATCATATATCTTTTTAGCAGCTGCTTCACCTTTACCAAAATTATATTTTTTAAATAATTTACCAACATATTTAGCTATAATGTTAGTTAATGTGGTTCCTGCTAAAACATAAGAAAGGATAGAAATTGGATCAACTGCTTCGTTGATATCATCTTTCTTATCCTCTAGTTTATCTTCGACTGCATTTGCTAATTCCTTAGCTAAATCGTCTATTTCATTTTCCTTGATGCCTTTTTTAGGCCATTCAATTGAACCTTTACATACTTTAACTCCACGCCCTGATAGATAAGCAGATGATTTTTCACCTGCTCGTTTACGAGCTTTAATATAACGTTTCCCTTTAGCACAAAGTTCTTCGTTAATTTCTTCCATTGGTTTAGAAAAAAATTCTTGGATGATTTTAATATCTTCCATTATTTATCTTCTTTTTGACCACCATATCCTAATTCAGAATGTAAAACACCCATCCACATATCGAAAACATGGCTACCATATTCATTTTTAAGAACATCAGCAACTGCTATAGCAAAATCTTTATAAGACATTTCGCTATCAATTTCTTCCATAGCGACATTCATAGCTTTAGCTAATTTTTTAGATACAGGTGTGTCTAAACCTGCTTCAGCTAAGTATTTTTTCTTCATCCAAGATGACATATTAAATTCTGACATAGTTGTTTTATTTATAAATATACGGAAATTTGTTACTTTTTCATTTTTTCTAAATGTTCTATGGTTTTATCCAACGCTTCTAATACACGTTTTTCATTTAAACCACCTACCCATTTTTCAACATCACCATTTTCACTGATAAATGAGCTATTATTTTGGGTTAATTCTTCTTCTACATATGCTTTAAAGTCTTTAATGAACCCATCAATATCAGAATTTAGAATATTTCTTTCATATTCTTCGAATAATCCTGCTTTTTTCAATTCATGTTCAAAGTCAATAACACAATCAAAACATTTTTTATGGATGTTATAATAATCCTTATCAAACCATTTTTTCATTGGTTTTTTACAGTTAGGACAGAAAATAGGCATAACGTGTGCCTTTTTAGCATTATCAAATTTAGTGATATTTTGTTTAATACCATTTTTGATAGTCCATTTTCTACCATCTGCTTCCCAAACATCACCTTCAGCGTATATTTCTTGTTTTTTACTATAACCTACACCTTGGTTGTTCTTTTCACCATATTTTCCTTGTACAAGATTTCGTAAACGAGTTACATCTTTTTTAGAAAATTCTTTTTTTAAAACATTATCTTTACCCATTATATTCCTAATTCTTTTAGTTGTGCAATTGTATTTGCTGCTGAAGTATGCAATATACCAATACCACCTTGTGAACGCCATTCAGTTATATTTGATGGACGATCATCAATTAATATTTTATTCTCACCTGAATAATTTTGTTTATCTTTAGCTCTTGCTAAAATTAATTTAGTACCTGGTAGTTTATTTCTAACCCATAAACGTTTACCTAAACGTGAATCTTGAGAAAGTGATGGAGAAGATAATAAAATTGGTTTATATTTTTTAATATAATCCCAATATGTTTTTCCATCTTCCATCCAGGGCATTCCTACCCAAAATCCAACACCACCATCATCAATTAATCCCCAAAATTTCTCTAATCCTTCTTTCTTATCATACACTGATGGAGAGATACCACCTGATAATTTTTTAAATTGGGCGTCAAAATCAGTGATAACCC
>JACKZZ010007600.1_pt1 | contig 13773 bp, 9 predicted proteins | sample 8027871 | NCBI WGS metagenome assembly JACKZZ01 (sample SAMN15724774, study PRJNA655200) | protist metagenome | isolation source: fluorescence activated cell sorting (FACS) single amplified genomes of... | place: USA: West Boothbay Harbor, Gulf of Maine | collected 2000-07-19
TTATCATTCTTCTTGTCTACATTACTACCATTATCATTATCATTATCATTATCATTGTCACTGTCACTATCAAAAATTTTCTTCGACTGCCCCAAGCCTGAGCCCGCTCTGACAAAGTTTGCATAAAGAGGATTATTTGGTAGGGTAGGATCACGTGTGACACGCATATTCGAGTGAGAATTGTATCCTAATCCTAGTAAGTGTGAATGGTGGGAGGTGATTGAGGAGAGGGTGTGAGTACTGTGTGATTAAAAGCTTCTACAAGCAATCTAATGGAATACATTGTTGTTTTTAAAACATGCAGTGAAGACTTTACCTCCAGATTTGCCTCGCGGCACGAGACGTGACAGCATGTCGAAGAGGTCTTGTTGCTTTGATTCATCCATCTCGTGTGACTATCGATTATGCCTGAATATAGACGTGAAAACTAATTAAGTAAACCAAAAAATAAGAATGAAAACTAATTCTATTCCTCTTGTACTATTACACAACACCTAAACAAGGCAAAATGGACTGTACATCAGTTTTAGGTTAATTATGAATAAACCGCCAATAACTTGTTTAATATAAACAAAAAAAAATAGATATATTTATTGAAAATTTCGGGAATTTTTAGCGTTTTAAAATTTTTCGCTGAGATAGTCTTAGTCTTGTACATATTCGTTAAAATATGACTCTAGAAAGTCTCTCTCTCTCTCTCTCTCTTTCTCTCTCTCTCTCTCTCTCTCTCTCGCGCGCGCCTCCATGGGTTGTCATCTTTCGAATATAGGAGTGTAATTTTTCTTACACTGCTTGAGGAAAACTTCAGTAAGAGTAAATCCCGGGAGTTGAAAATTCAAGAACTTGATTTACGAATGCGACACCTTCAGTCTCTGGTTCTACGATTGATGTAATTCACGGGAGTACTTTTCTTGTTGTGAATCATTCCTGAGTAGTATACACCTCACTATAGCGTCAAACACCATAGCATCCCGTATATGAAATATCCAACCTCTGAGATCTAATTATAGTCTGTAAAGCCTAAGAAAGCAATCAAGGTCTAGATATGCTATATATGGGTAGAATATATGGACAGTTCAACCGTTCCTAATACTATAGTGCCCTAGAAATGAATATTCAACATATGGACCCATTGATGACCTAGCGTCAAACACCATAACGCACCGTATATGAAATATCCAACCTCTGAGATCTAATTATAGTCTGTAAATCCTAAGAAAGCAATCCAGGTCTAGAAATGCTATATATGGGTAGAATATGTGGACAGTTCAACCGTTCCTAATACTATAGTATCCTAAAGCCGAACTATTCAATATCCGATACTAATACTATAGTAACCTATCAAACAAACTATCTAAATTCTAAGGATAGAATCAAGGTCTTAGAATACTATCTGTAGGTAGAATATACCCAGAGATAATAATTGGATCAAATATTTAATACTCTTTAACAAAATTCTCTAAATATCACAATTACTCACTCACACCAATCCCTGCATTAGATATATTGATCATACGAGTAAATCTCAAAAATGCATACACTTTGACTTCATTATACGAGTATCCGCGACGTAGAGTTGCAATTACAGTATTATCTCCACGTTTCAAGTCAATGATAGGATCATCCTTGAACTGAAGCTCCAATCGTAACAACTTCCCTTCACGAGTATCAAGCCCTGAATGTGTCTCACTGTCACCTATGACTCTTTCAAAATTGAACACATGTACATTTCGCTCACGATTATACGACTTACTGGTAATGCTATTTGCCTTATTGCGATTGAATCGGTTCATGGCAACTAATGTATTCACATAAGACATGGCAGGTTGGGAATTATCCACACGATGGAAGATACGACTACCAATACGGAATGTGAAATTATCAATATGGGATGAGAAAAAATTGACACTATGATGCTTCTGAGAAAATCGATGATTGTCCATCAATGTACACATCAATACGGTTCTCAGATTCTGTAATTGCTCCGTAAAACTAAATTGCACATATGGACTCTCAGGTTGAATAATGTTGAAACGATACGAATTGAAAAATAGAGATAAACCCTTGGATGAAGCAACTCCTTCTCTTAGACGATTCATGTACTCCGTACTTGCCCAGATGACACTGGCATGATAGGTGAAATGACGAATCGTATACGTCAAACTACCGACAGTATCATCAGGATCACCTCGTTGATAAACAGATTTTAATTGTTTCGAAAGTGGGTCCCCACCATCCATTGCGTCAATATCTCCTTCCTTTAAAGGCAGTCTATGATTCACCGATTGCAATACACTCTCCCAGTCGCTCTCATTTTCATGATCCCAATGAAGAGCTTCCATAGCAGAGCTCATTGTCAACTCAACTTTAATTCCATTGAAAAGAAAGAGCGGAAGATACAAAGAATGTTGTAATAAACCACTCAAATTTAATGCAAAAGTATAGGTTCGCCAGCCATCCGTACCTGCATTCCAGTTCAGATCTCTACGCGCTGCTTCCATGTTTTCTTCTCTTGTATTTCCCAACATGGAACTCTGTCCAGAGTACCAATTCGTTTCCAAATCCTCATTCGATGCACTCACGTATTGGATCATACTACTCAGAACATTGTACTCTTGAATGTCTTCCAAGATTTGATTACCACTAGAAGGTAGACTTATCGTTAGTCGCTTGAATAATGATGTAATATCTCCAGAGAGGCAACTCGTCCACTTATTGGTCTTCAATTGAATGCTGAAGAAAGAATTTTTTCCATCCAACAGACAGTTTCCTGATATATGGAAAAACACCTTTTGATCACCACTCGTTGATCCTATTTCTAATACATGCGATAGATTGCTAGGATATGTCACATATTCCACTTTATGAACAGAACTGTCGATACTTTTATTGGTACCTTTGTAAATAGCACCACGTGGAACAATTTCTTGCAATTGAGATTGAATGTCACTCATGTTATGTATACTACTACATAAGAAATTAAATATTCATAAACTATATATAATTTCTCATTGATCTTCTTGAGCCAATATATCAGAAATAGCTGTATCTAGCTGCGCAATAATATCTTGAATGTGCTTTGCATCGCCATTTCCTTCACGTAATAACCGTCGGTAGTATGAACGTCTTGCACAAAGACGAATCCGTGGTCGGTTGGCTTTGCGCCATTCACTGCGTTGTTGTCTACATTTGATTGCATTTTCGCGACGATAATTACGCCAATATTCCAACTTTTCGGGTGGATGTTTAGTGAAAACTTTCAACATATACAAATAATATAATTATCTTTTTAAGTCGTTTTCAATCGAATTATCAAGAAAGACACTTAAAGACTAGTTAAAATCACTTATAGAATATAGATCAATCCCATAAGAGTTTCCAAAATCGAAAAATGAGAGATTAAATTCAATCTGAAGTTACGGTAATTAAGCCACATAAATATCCTATATTTCATCAGATATTACGTATATTGTCATTTAAATAACACAAAACATCTTCAATTAGCATGCGCCACGCATTAACATAAGAAAAAAATCAAATCCATCACTAATTCATGAATTTGGCTATGGTGGGAAATGGTGGGAAATGGTGGGAAATGGTGGGAATTTTTTGACATATATACATGAGCTGATTCCTACATGGGGCGGCACACCCCCAATCAAAGCTGATTTTTGGATTCAAATATGATTTATAGGTAATAAAAAGACATATATCTATTATATAGTAACTATGAAGTGTCAATCATAATAAAATTAAATGATTATATGCTATTTAATGTAATGAATTATCAAAAATCTAGTTCATGCAAAAACTAGGCACAGAAAGACCATGAACGAGACCATGAAAATGATTTTACTCTCTATTTTATCAATATATTGATATTCCTTTTTAAATATATTTATACGATGCGTTCTAAGTCATTTGCGTTCAAAAACGACTTAAACATTTGTTTTTATACATTATTATATAATCTAAAATGCGTAAAGTCGTTCAAGTCAACGGAAAAAATATTTATGTATACCGCAAAGGACATGAGAAGAAGCATCTCGGGCGTACATTTGTCAAATATTGGAAGGACGGGAAGGTTCAACTTCCATTGGATGGAAACCATAGATTGCAAGTCGATAAGACTGGAAAGATTCGTGTATTTACAAATCCTTCATTGGATCGCAGACGAATTCCTCATCGAATATTGGGTTTGAGTCGTCAAATACATAGAAAAAATTACTTAGACATCAAAAATACTTTGAAGGAAAAGATGCCTCACCTTTTAGAAGATCGATCCATTCTACAAAATGTTTCTATTACTAATCATGAGTATGCCACCAAGTATAAATTGCGAAAAGAGAAAATTCATGTACATCCAAACATTGAACATGTTTTATTTTGGGGTCAAAATAATGACAACGCTCTGACTAGTATTTCATCGTTCATGAAACGAGTCATACGTAGAATTCAAATCACTCATGGACTCTCAGATAACGATAGAATTCAACTTTTTATGAACACCCAGAAGAAACCAATTAAAACAAGCGTCACAAAAATAAGTACTTTGATCAATAAACTAGAGGAAGAATTTCTAGATAAAATTGAAGAGGTACTACAATCACAGGATGAATTAAAATTTGATGGGAATACGATCATTGAAGTACTACTGATTGAAATACCGCAAGGTGCTGGTCGTTTATACGCTCTTTCACATGATGAGTGGAATCTAAAGAAATGCCTGGTGCATGTGCAAAATGATGATAATATGTGTGCTGCTAGAGCCATAGGTATATGCTTATCCTATTTGAGGGATGGACCCAGTAGTAGTCGATACAAGAACATGAAACATGCAGGTCGGAATGAGCAACGGAAATATGCAAAAGACTTGCATGATAGAACCAATGTACCCGTTACTACCAATGGAGTTGCTCTCGATGACATGAGAAAGCTAGCGGTAGCCTCAGACTGTGAAGTTAATGTTGTTTGCTGGGAAAACAATCATCAAATTATACATACATGCAATAAGAATGCCAAGGATAAAATTTATCTCCACAAACATGGCAATCACTATAATGCTATTACCAAGATTCATGCGTTTTACAACAAACAGAAATATTGCCATGAGTGCAAGGTTGGGTTTGATAAGGATCAAGATCATAGATGTAAATTTACTTGCAAACTATGTCTTCGTGATTGTGGACATGCATCTCTAGAAAAGCATGCGTGTAAGCTCTGTCATCGTAATTTCAAATCGAGAAAGTGTTATGAAAACCATTTAAGTACTGTGTGTAAGAAATGGTTTGAGTGTAAGAAATGTATGAAATTAATAGATAGAGATGGAGGTACTATCAACCCTGAAAACCATGTATGTTATACCAGAAAATGTCCTGGTTGTAAAGAATGGGTTGACATGAATACTCATCAATGTTACATTCAACCAAACGAACTACCCGAACCAAGCAATAAATATATATTCTTTGACATCGAAGCGATGCAAGAGACACAATTTCATGATGCAAACCTCATTGTAGCTCAATATATGAATGGTGAACAGTGGGATTTTTCAAATATGACCACATTTTGTGAATGGCTCATACACAGAAAACATAAGAACTACACTGTGATTGCACATTATGGTAAAGGGTATGATTTTCAATTTGTGGTGAATTACTGTATTAATCATAATATACGGTATAAATGCATATATGATGGAAGTAAAATCATGTATTTACAAGTGATGCATGGACTGAATTTACGATTTGTAGATAGCTATAATTTTATGGCAATGCCCTTAAAGGATATGCCAGGGACATTTGGTCTTACTGAATTGAAAAAGGGATACTTCGCATACTTATTCAATAGAAAAGAAAATGAAAAATACCGTGGAAAGATGCCTCCCATACAGGATTATCACCTCGAGGCTGTGAGTTTATCAGAACAAGATTCAATCAGAGCATGGTATAGTCATCAGAAAGACATTTATCGCATGAAATTGAATTTTTGGAAACATGTCTTACTTCACATAGATCCTAAAACAATAGAACCTGTGGAATACGACCATCAAAAAGAATTACTGGCATATTGCTCCTCTGATGTAGATATTTTAAGGCGGTCCTGCCTTTGTTTTCGAAAGCTCTTTCTGGACGTTGCAAACTGTGATCCATTTCAAAAGATTACCATTGCATCCGTATGCATGAATATATATCGTTCAAGTCACATGCCATCTTCTACAATAGCTGTAGTAAAAGAAAATAGACAAAAATACAGTAAAGCGAGTATGGAATGGTTGGAGTATGTATCAAAATCAGAGAATATACACATTAGACATGCATGTAATGAGGGAGAATATCAAGTTGGAGGTAAATATTTTGTGGATGGCTATCATGCAGGGTCAAACACAGTATATCAATTCCACGGTTGCCATTGGCATGGTTGTTTGAAGTGTTTTGAGTCACAAACGGAACATCCAGAACATGGCAAAACCATGCAACAACTCAATGATGAGACCCAAATGATAACCAAGAAGATCCAAAAACTTGGATATAATGTGGTTGAAATGTGGGAACATGATTGGAATCATTTGAAAAAACAAAAAGAAGTGAGAGATAGTATAAAACATGTGGATACTCACAGTGTCACACCATTGGATCCTAGGGATGCATTTTTTGGAGGACGTACGGACGCTCGTAAACTACATTATAAATTTAAAGAAGGTGAAAATGGAAAGTATGTGGATATTTGCTCCTTGTATCCCACCGTAAATTACTATGATGAGTATCCAATAGGTCATCCCATACATATTAAAGAGAATTTTGAACCATTGGACGAAAGACCCTATTTTGGATTTATCAAGTGCAAAGTCATTCCGCCCGAGAATTTGTATCATCCAGTACTTCCTCGTAAGTTGGATGGTAAATTAGTATTTGATCTCAGACCCATGGTAGGGACTTGGTGTTCACCTGAAATTTATAAAGCCTTGGAAGTAGGTTATCGTATAGAGAAAATCTATGAAGTATGGCACTTTGAAGAAAAAAGTACTGATCTATTTAAGTCCTATGTAGGTAAATTTCTTCAAATCAAGGCTGAATCTTCAAATAACATGAATGAACGCGATAAAGAAGCATATATGGAAATGTATCGGAGAATTGGGGTCCATTTAGACAAGGATCACATAAAAAAGAATCCGGGCTTGAAAGCTGTCGCGAAGCTTTGTCTCAACAGTCTATGGGGAAAGTTCGGTCAAAGGCAAAATAAAACCCAAGTTGAAGTTGTTTATAGTGTCAAAGAATTGTGGGACTTGTTACTGAATGATCAACTGACTGATTTTGATATTTCTGTAGTGGATGAGAATCGTTTGATGGTGGCTTATCGGGTGAAAGAGGTGTGTTTACCTAATAGTCACAACACAAATATATATATTGCGGCATTTACAACATCCCATGCTCGTCTCAGATTATATCAGGAGCTAGAAAACCTTGGAGAACAGGTTCTGTACCATGATACAGATAGCATCGTATATGTCAGTCGTCCTCAAGGATATGAAGTCCCAACAGGTACTATGTTAGGAGAATGGGAAGATGAACTTGATGGTCATCATATGGTCAATACTTGGACAAGTGGAGGTCCTAAGAATTATGCATATGAACTATCAAATGGATCTAAGACATGTAAAGTAAAAGGATTCAGTCTTAAACGAGCGGAAATAAGCCAATTAATCAATTATGAGTCAGTCAAGAAGTTGGTATCAGAACGCTATCATGATGAAAATAGAGAGAGTCATGTCCTAACATGTCAGAGTATGATCATAAGAGATAAGAAACACGCTTTATTAAAAACGGTAGAACAACAGAAAATCCTAAAAGTAGAATATACAAAAGGAGAAGTAGTAGTACGAGAGGATGGAACTGTGGAGACACTGCCTTTTGGATATCTGACATAATAATTTTATATCTATGAAATAATATATAGATATGAATTTAAGCGAAGAAGAGAAGATTGCTAAACTAAAAGATGTATATTATGACCCAAAATCAGGACTAATAAGTGCAGATCGGCTATATCGAAAATTAAAGAGCGAGGGTATTTCAAGAAATGAAGTCGAACAATTTTTAAAAAAGCAACAGGTTCGACAAGAGCATTATCAGCGTAGGAAACCAGATTATTATCCTATTTATAGTGTAATGGATGGGTGCTATCAAGCGGATTTAATGTTTTATCCGCGAACGAAAAGAATCAATAATGGATATGACACCATTATGACATGTATTGAAATCACAACCCGAAAAGGGTATTGCATTCCGATGAAAGGGAAGAAGACGGATGAGGTCCTTGAAGCATGGGAATTACTTCGAAAGGAGACTGAAAACGCCGGTATGCCCATTAAAGTGCTAACGACGGATTTAGGGTCGGAATGGATGTCAGATGCTTTCGATGATGTTATAGTAGAAGGTCAGGTTTATCACTTCACAGCCCAAGAAGGCGATCATCACAAAATGGGAATGATTGAACGATTTAATCGAACCATGAAAGCATTGCTAAGTAAATATTTCACAGCATACAATACAAAAGGGAAATGGATTGATGTCTTACCAAATATTATATCCAATTATAATAACACCTTTCATCGTGGAATTCAGTGCACCCCCTTGGAAGCGGAACGAAATCGAAATATTAGAAAACAAATACGTGAAGCCGCAGCATTCAAAACATCTCTCTTAGATACGAAAAAGAATCTCAATGTGGGAGATAAAGTAAGGGTTTTAAAGAATCGAGTTTTATTTGAGAAAGAGGGTCCACGATGGAGTAAACAAGTGTATGAAATTGAAGAGGATGATATCACCACTTTCAAATTAAAAGGTCAAGATCGGGAATACAAACACTATGAATTACTAAAGATAGAGAAAATTGAAAAGAATCCATATGCAAGAGTTTCCAATAGTTTTGATGTAGAACAAAACCTGGATCAAGCACGACGAAATCGCGAAGGTCCCCGAGAACCTGTGCAACATCGTCCGTCCACTAGATTTGAAGAACAAACTCGTGTAGGACTTGCAGCAAAGAAATGGTCTCGTGGACCGTCTGAAGCTCAGAAAGAGGAGATTTCAAAATTGAAAAGACAATTGGTGGATACTCAATTCGTTGATGATGGTATCAAATGGAAGATCATAGATGTGAAATGGAATGGAAAGTATCGTCAGATTATGGTCTATTACTATGATGTTGATAAATACAGCGACGTCCCCTCTTTGAAAAACCAAGAATATACTCCAATACATGTGATTCGTGATATACTGAAAGAAAATAATCTACAGGAAAATATATAGAATGAGTAATCAAGGATTCAGACCAAGAAAGTTACATGGAACCCTTTCCTCCAAAATACGAAAATTTCAAGAATTGTATGAAGAAATCATACAGGAAATTGAACCCAAATCAAATTCGAGTGAATTGAGATCATTGTCGCCCAATACCTTTACGAGACTAGTTCATGAGAATTTCACAGATGCTATTCCAGAAAAGGAAGCACCCAAGAAAACATTATACAGTGATATCACCTAGAAGAATATCTAGTTATAGGATATAGATGTCATTGGAATTGAAAATTCATGATATGGGTGGTAAGCGAGATAATCATCCATTGAAACACACCTTCTTGCCAAGTTTACCTATGCGTATGCTCATCGTGGCTCCGTCCAATAGTGGGAAGTCCAATTTGTTGAAAAATATGTTGCTTCGTCCAGAATTTGGGTATCGTGGCTATTTCACAGATCCAAAAACGAACGCATTAAATTATTTCGTCTTTTCTAGGACGCTAGGAGCCGATCATACATTGGATAGTCTTGTGGACCAACTTCCCAAATTTCATGCCTATCGAGAATGGGATGATACCATTATTCGTGATATTATGGAATACAGTCGTTCGAAAACGGACCGCGGTGTATTGTTGATATTGGATGATATGATTACTGATGCAAATGCATTCAATAAACGATCTGGGAATCTACTGAATGAACTTGCATTCATGGGACGTCACCACAAAGTCAGTTTCATCATCACTGTCCAGTCCTATACATCCATTCAACGTCCGATTCGTATCAATACTTCTGCGATTATCGCTTTCAATTTGAAAAACAAGCGAGAGGAAGAAGCATTTCTGAACGAACAAAATATGTGGGAGAATATAAGAGATCTGTACATGATTGCCACATCTCCTAAGTATGGATTCCTCTATTTGAATAAAGAAACGGGAAATGCTTACTCAAATTTTGAAAGATTGCTTCATTGATCTTCAACATCTGAATCGGAGGATGCAGTATGGATTTCCCATATACTGGATTCTGCATCAGAATGGGGTTCATTGATTGAGGACAATTTGCTTTCCAAATCTTGAATGTGTAAAGCATATTTGGTCATTTGATTGTCCATGAGCTTTTGGTATTTACTGAGGGATTCTTTCACTTGTTGGGTTTCCCATTTTTGATTGATTCTATCCTCTTTTGCTTTGATTGTAAGTGTTTCAATCGTCTTTTGGAGATCGCTAATTATATTTTCTAACTCTTCGATTGTGGTTGCTTCCGTATCGCATGGAGAGTCATGATATTTGTTTGACTTTTTATTTTCTTCTTTTTGAAATTCTTCATATGTGACACTATCTGCCATTGTTATATATGAATAATCTAGATATTTTATTTTTTGGAAGATTCCAATTTATCGATATGTCGTCGTATTGCTTTACGAATTGTATCGGAACGGTTCATTCGTCGAGGAATGTTTACACCGAGATCTCGTAATTCATCTAAATCCTCGGCATCCATACGTGTGCTTTCATTCGGTATAGAATCTAGTTTGGATTTCAATGTAGTAATGATATCTTCTTTGGGTATATTGGGTGCAACTTCATTCACATGATTCCATAATTTGTGTATATATTGATTGAGATTACTCATGTTGGTGATACTGTTGAGTTTCCGCTGATGCCATTCTCTTTTTGAAATTCCTTGATTAGTATGAGTGTCAATGAAATGGATCGGTTCTCTTTTATAAGAAGCTTCGGGATACTTTAGTGGTATTGTATCAATTTCTAAAGGATCAAATAGTTTAGGTTCATTTCTGAAATCCATTACTGGGTCCTCTTTATGAAATGGTTCAGTGTAATTCATTTTCTGATAGAAAAGGGATGGTTCATGGGCGAAATGAATCGGTTGGTAATCATCATCTACGACACTTCCATAATCGGGTAATCTATTTTTGGTATACCATTGAGGTGCTGGTTCTTTTATTTGAGGTATGTATTCGTTACTGGATTCCAGGAATCCTGCTCGGTAATTGATTGGATAGTTTGGTTGCATTATATTGTAGTCTAGATATTTTATTTTCTTAATATAAATTATATAGTAATAATGGAAAGTTTGCATACGAAAGATTGTAATCATTCAAAAGTTTCGAGCCCAAACTTTGAAAGTTTCGAGTCGAAAGATTCAGATTTGGATGAATCAACTAATGAAATCTCGGAAAGTTTCGATACGAAACTTGGTAAGGATACTGAAGTTTCCGGCCGAAAGTTTGAAAGTTTCGAGTCGAAAGATCCAGAAAATGATTCGTCGGCTGATAGAATTCTCAAGGTTTCGGGTGGAAACTTTGAAAGTTTCGATACGAAAGATTGTAAGGATTCTGAAGTTTCGATAGAAAACTTTCAAAGTTCCGAGTCGAAAGTTTTGAAAATTGATGGTCGCACCAAACCAAGAAGCCAGAAACAGATCGATACTTTCAAGAAAAACTTCAGTAAAAGTAAATCCCTGGAATTGAAAATTCATGAACTTGATTTACGAATGCGACATCTTCAGTCACTGGTTCTACGATTAATGTAATTCACCGAGCTGCTTTTCTCGTGTTGAATAATATTCTGATTCTACATATACTATTCATAAAATTCATAACAGCACTATACTTTGATTCATTATGTAGATCCTCTAGTACTCTGAATATTCACAAGATGGTCGATGGCGGTTTCAGCCTGCTGTAGTAATTCTTGTAGACGAGCAACTTCACCCTGAAGTGCATTACGCTCTTGAGTCAAAGACGCTAGTTCTGGATCAGTAGGAATATTAGAAGATTTTAAAACCACAAGTTCCGATTTTACGCGGTTTAATTCTTCACGTAAAAGTTTAGCATCAGCTCGGAGGGTTGTTTCGGCTTCTTTCAACGCCTCGTTTTCCTTTTCAACTCGTATTTTATCTGTTTCTTGTTTTTTCATTTCATATTCCAATTTGATTTTCTCGGTAGCATGACGCGCTATTTCTTCAACCAGTGATTCTATTTTTTCTTCCAGATGCAATTTTTGTTTATTAATAGCAAAATTAGATTCCTCTAATTCTGCTTTTTCCAATTTCAACTGGTTCACATCTGCTGTGAGTTGGGACTGAATCCATTCGGCTTGTTTCATCTCATTTTGGATTTCATCATACTTCTTATCGATCTTATTTTTCTCAACTTGAAGTGCCTCTAAGTTGGCTGCAAGTGCTCTGGCATCTTCGTGTGTTGCTGTCAAATGGTCTATTGCGTTTTCCGATTTCTTCAAAAGACCTTTCAGTCTTTCACTTTCTAGTTCAATATTATGTTTTTCAGATTCTAATGTTTGTTTCTCAATGTTCAATGTCGCCAAATCAGAAGCAATAGTATCATTTTGCTTCACTAAGCTTTCACGCTCGACTTCTATTCGACACTTTTGTAGCTCCACTTCATCATACTTCAGAGACAATTCGCTCAATTCCTTCTCTATTACTTGAAATTTTTCAATTAGATTGTTTCTTTCTTCCACTACGACTTTCTTTTCTGATATCAAGCGATCATTCTGAGAAGATAACTCGTCTTTCTCAGATGTCAAGTTATTTTTATCAGATACTAGTCGATCTTTTTCAGATTTCAATGAAGTGTACTTTTCTAGTAGCTGTTCCATGTCATCCTCCAGTTTCTTATACTCTGTCCCAGCATTATCTTCTCCTTTATCAGAACTCGCTTCAAGTTGACATATTTCTGATTTCACCTTATGAAGTTGTTCTTCTAGATCCAACTTCTCTGCTTCAATCTGCTCCTTGCGTACCTGATCATCTGCATGCATTTTCGTAAGGTGGTCTATGGCCTCCTCAGATATTTTTAAGAGTTCTTTGAGACGATGTAATTCATTTTGAGAATCATTGAGGGATTTATCAGCTATATCATTTTCATGTACAAATTCCGTATTTGATGCTTCTAATATATTGTGTTCCATTTCGTGAGGTGACTCATGAACTGTAATTTCAGTATTCAAATCAGAATTTTCATTTGTCATTACCATACTGGTGTCTTCATCAACATTGTTGTCAGTTTCCTTTAAAGACTTCATCAAAGCCAATTCAAATCGAAAAAAGGCATTTTCATTTTCAGATGATTTCAATTGTGCACTCATTGCTTCAATTTCACCTCTCAATTTGACTATTTCTACGCTCTTATGAAGAATAGTAGCTACATCATCATTAGATACTTGGGACGCCACTTCAGATTCAACCTCAGGCATACGTATGGCTTCGGATTCATGATTAGATGGAGATCTCTCATCATCACTCTCTTCTTCAAGACCTTCAAGTTGTACAAAATCTGCATGCAATGGAAGACCTACCATATGTTCATTACTTTGATTCTTCGTATTTTCATCTTGTGATATGCTATGATAATTTTGAGCAAGCTTTTTCAGGGATATAGACTTTGGTATCAAGGCAGCAAATTCTCTATGACTTTCAGGATGTTCAA
>JACKZZ010018493.1_pt1 | contig 13772 bp, 8 predicted proteins | sample 8027871 | NCBI WGS metagenome assembly JACKZZ01 (sample SAMN15724774, study PRJNA655200) | protist metagenome | isolation source: fluorescence activated cell sorting (FACS) single amplified genomes of... | place: USA: West Boothbay Harbor, Gulf of Maine | collected 2000-07-19
CCAGGAAACAAGACACTGACGCCGCACGCTCTGGACTTGTCCAACCTGGGGGGTGGAGGTCCTCCTCACCTGCGTGCCGTTGCCGATGCGGAGCACCGGGATCCGACCACCCACCAGCCCTTCCGGTTCCAGAGGCACCCAATGCTGGGACAGAACCTCGTGGACGACCTGGTGAGTCGGGGCACCTACCGGGCCGACGAGATCGGCCTCGCGGTAGCCGGGAACCACGGTTTGCCGGGCGGCGGGACCTCGGCCTTGCGCTCGCCCCGGCGAGCGAAGAACAATCCGATGGCGAAGTTCCGGCTCAACGTGTTTCAGATCAAGTCGACCCACAAGACACAGGAGGAGTCCGTGGTGAGCAATTGGTACGTGCATGCCGCCGGGGGCATGCCGAGAGATCACGGGCTGGTGCGGGCGCGGTTTCGGGCCCGATTCAATCAGTACGCGCAGAAGGCGATCAAGCTCTACGTGTCGACGATCCAAGCGAAGTGGGGCCTGGTAACCAACCTGGAAAACGACTTCGCCACCTACCAAGGTGTGGACTACGTGACCACGCGCAACCCCGTTGATTTTTCCGACTGCTGGGTCGTGCGCAACACGAAAATCGGTCGAGAGGAGAACAAGCGCTACAAGAACTTATGATACGAAGACACAGTAGAGAGCAGTACCATCGAGCATCATTTTTGAACATGCCACCCAAGAAGTTGTTGTCATGATTCAACGCCAATATCAAAACGGCCGCCTTGATACAGGATCCATTAATCACTTCTTAAAGCTGTGCAACATACAACGAGCAGTGAGCATGACAGTTTTGCTTTTCAGTATTTGTGGGGCATTTTTTTATATGATGCATGATTGATACTGGCGGTTTTTGAAGCGATAAGACATGGCTGCTGGCGGGCACAAGATCGGCGGGCTTTTTTGGGTGGCGGCGCCGAATGCGGGGTACGTGTCCCGAGGCGGGCCCTGGGGCAGCGGTACGCGCACAAACAACTCCCTTGCGCAGCAGGACATGGACTTTTTTCTCGCCGTATCCTGAGTAAAATCGTACCCACACCAGAGTCAGCATGGGGATTTTGCAACACAAACCTAGGAGTTTTGTGAGTCACGCATGACAAGTTGCACTATGCAGTGTAGTGCAGGTTAGCAAGTGCAGCCGCATCACAGATTCGTCTTCTCATCCTGTTCACAGCATCACAAATTCCAAAACACGATTGGAAATGGCTCTCATGGGGATGCGCATTACAAGTTTTCCTGTCTTTGCAAATCTGCATTACAGCTCTTGCGTGGGTACGTTTTTATTCAGGATACGCCGGCTTGGAAGCCGCCGTAACCGCGGTACTGGACGCCGCGATCCAGGAGCAGATTGTTTTCGGGAAGGCGACCACTGTCCTGGTATTCAACCAGTTGGGCGGCGGCCTCTACTGGCCCAAGCAGTTTCTGCCGAACGGCCCGAAGAAGGACCCGCAGCCGGGCCAGGCGTCGTACCGAAGCATCTTTCTCCGTGCCTTGGCGGCGGAAGTAGTGGCGCCCGGCGGGCAGCGGCTAAAGAAAGCCCAATTTTTCAAGGACGTTGTACTTACCGGCTTGTGAAGATAAAAGCAGAAGAACAACACCGAAGAACTCCAAAATCTTTGGGGCAGTGAAAGATGTGGCGCCCGGCTTTTCTGTCACGAACTGCTGCGCGCCATAATAAAACGCTTCGTTTATTGTTTTGATGTTTTGGTTACGTGGCGAAAGACAAAGATAGGATGAAGATGCTAAAAATGTCCTCTTACTTATTATCTTTGGTGTAGAAGCAGTAGTAGAGCTGATGGCGTTGCTGTTATTCCTTTCTGGTAGCCAGCTGAAACAAAATGGACTGTCACCATTGGTCGATCGTGCAACTGCTTACTTTTTTATCTGATCTCTCTCCTCATCTTTGCTACCCAACTTTTTCTTTTTGAGCAGTGTGTGTCCTCGAAGTGAGAAAGCAGAGCCATTTCGTTTTTGGATCCGTAATTGGAAATGGCACACTGTATGTGAATGTTAAAGTTTTGGACTGCACAAAAGTAAGATAGCGGGACCCCTTGTAAAAGCACGTGTCCTCTGTTGAAATGTTGGATTTGCGTGTATGATTCTGCAACAACTACCCTGAACCTAGAGCTTGTATGATTCTGGAAAAACTACCCTAACCCGAAAGCTTTACTCAAATCTATTTTCTAAAATTCTTCACAAATCCGGAGCTACTGGACCGGAAGAACTATTTGAGCAATTGTAGCGTACGACCATACAATTGCATTCTGATTTGCTCCCTATAACGAGAACTCCATTCGTTCCCGCAGCAGCAGGCGATGGAGTGCTTCTGCTGCCCCGGTCGTGGGAGACGAGACCGGCATCCGCTCACATAGAAACTTACTCGCATCACCTGAGGTGGCATCGCATGGTTTCCTGCGCGAAGACGCGAGCAGGAGCACACGATCGCTTTTTCATTATCCTGTAAGGTGTTCTTGTGATGTTCCACATTTTTGATTTCTGTTCTGTGCTCGAGCAGAACTTTTGATTCTCATCACCGCACATGAACTACGTTTAGGACGGTTGTCGCAATGAACCGCGTCAGGGATGATCCAATACATACGTAGCTACAAACGAACAGTGGTCGTTCGCATAGCATTCGTTCGTACTGACGTACTTGCACAGTCTCGGTTGAGCACTAGCTCGTTTCTACATTATCAATAGAAAATCGTGCCAACATTCATTTTCACATTTCGGTCCATCCGTTCTCTCTGCGTCGTGTATCGTATGCTCTCGGTTGTGTGAGCTTCGCCACTTTCGTACAGTAATTGCGCTCCTCGGTTTCGTACTGTAGAACTGTTTTCTCGTACGCACTTGTTGAGCCGTTGGCGGATTTCTTGATCCATATTTGCGTGAAGGTTAGAACAGTCTACTGATTTGCCATGTCTATTTTCAGATTCAGCGAGGAGCTTATCTGTGCAGTGAATTTCCCACATCAACAGTTCCTCATGCACAGTCAAACTCGTTGTTGTTTCCCCACGTTCTTGTTAGTTTCTTGCCTTCTCAATAGCATCAGTTTTGATTATCAGTTTTGATTAGCTTCGCCCTACTGATTTATTGCATGAACAACATGAAAAGGTAAGTTGCCAATTTTTTTAAAAACAAAGTCAAACTGCGCCGAACGATCTACGACGAGCAGGTCTACCACGAAGAACGGACGAACTTTTGCGTCGGATTTCTCGTCCCGACCATTTCCACATCAAGTTCAACAGGTAAAACTTTGCGCTGCAGCATCCCCCGCCGTCCGGTGTTCTGGAAGGTGAAAATAACACATCAACACCCGATTGCTATTGAAGCAGGACTACATGATCAACGGACGCCGACGCAGTTTAACCTGAAAGAGGATCGCGCGTCTGCACGTCGGCTGAAGCCGCTGCCAGCGCAAGAAAAAAATTCCTTTACCGGTAACGAAAATTATACCGCCAGAGTCAGACCCGTAGAAGTCTCAGCGCAAGCCCGACAGCGACAGTTTCAGTCACACTTTGGGGTCTCGGCGATGGGGCTTTTCCGTTCTGCGAAGGAGGTTTTCCGGGTGTTGCACCTTTTGCACTGTGCAGTGCGCACTGTGTGCAATAATACCACGCTGGAGCTGTTGCACCATGTTGCGGACGCCGCTTGGAACCCAGAAATGCAGGATTTCGAGTTGCACTTCGACACCTTCGGGCCCTACGACGAGGACGACGATGCGGAATGGGAGCGTCGTGAAAAGGGAAGCAACGGGGGTTTTGCGGAAGTCTGGATACCCGCGGGGTACAGCACCACGCGGCGAACGGAGAGCTGGGACGAGTTTCGTCATGCCGCGTCGCGCGACGGAAGGCCCGCAGAAGGTTCGTCGTCGCTAGAGGTGGTACAGACGACGACGAATAAACGAACCGCGACATCCTCCAGAGGAAGACATCTTCACAGTGGCAGGCGCAAACAAAAACATCACCACGACAAGCGCAGCAAAAGGCGAAAGAGCACGCATACCCACAGAGAACGACAAGATGCGGAGCACCAAGAACGTAAAAAGGCGACGAAAACCCACCATGTTGTTCCGACTGTGGACGACGGGAGCAAAAATGCAACCGAGAATTCCGGTCTCCATGAAGTCGGCGGGGCCGCCGGTCGTGCTGGTGGTGAGAACAACGAATTGCATCAGGCACGGCCCACGTCGAGAAAAGAAAAGGATGTCCAACTTTTTGAGAAAACAACCGACTCGCACGACGGCGAAACGCCAAAATCATCCGCGGAGATGAGGCACACACAGGATGATGAGCCTGAAAATCGGAACGAAAGTAGGGCTGAGCGTGGTGGTTCCGCTGCATCCGATCGTCCCGGACAAAACACCACCAGAGGCATGTCTTCGCAACTCGCTCTGAAAAACAAAAACGCCCCTGCCGCACGCAAAAAAAGACACGGCAAGCGACGCGCGTCTGCGAGTGGTGTCGGGAAGCGAAGCGGGGGCCGCGGTGCGGAAGACCGATCTGCCTCGATCAGAGAAAGGCGGGGAGACCGGTTCGAATTCTTGCAGACGAGGGCAGACGAGAAGAAGGCTGAGCTTATGAGACGCAGAAGTGTGGTTATCCTCGTGCCTTGCATTAGAGATACGGATACAGTTTCACTCTCACGGAACAGGCACCTTGCGGCTTTTTCTTACATAAACTTCTTTGGAATTCGGCGGTTAAGTACTGCGTTTTACTTGTTCGTCTTGGCCGTCCAGGAGACATCGCTGGTGCAATTATTTTTGTGCTGGCTGATTTATTCGTACAACATGTGTCCAGCTGCGCTGTTATTCGAAAAGAACAACTGCTATACGTGTGCGCTTGGAGCAGAAGCTTGATGCTGCATATGCAAAAGTGAAACTGGTGAAAGGGTTGATGTCATGAATGTATGAGGTACTTGGAAAACACTTTTTCAGTTGATAGAGATGAAAATCGCCACATCGCCCGCTCCGGTCGCAGGCTTGGACCACAGGCTGGGAAGAGCCCGTGGCGACGTTCGTCGCAAGCCTCAAGATGTGACGCGCGAGGATGATGCAGCCAGAAGCACCAGCTCGGATTTCTTGCAGACGCTGTCCGGGAAGCCGACGAAAGGTCCGCGGGGAGACAAGGAAGAATTTTTGGCGTCGCAGCGGGAGGACCGGACCCCAGTCGCAAACGAACCACATGGCATTCCGGTCGAAAAGGACGAACTACGTGTGGCCGAAGATGAGGTTCCGCGAGTGCTGCAAGAGGGTGGCCAAGTAAAGGGTCGGAAAGCAGAAGAGCCGGAGTGTTCTTTTTTATCGTGTTCCGGGGGGGGACATATCATCACGAAAAAGCAAAGCTCGATACCGCAAGTCGCACGAAAGTTTTGGTTCTGGATACGCTCCATTTCCCCTTGCATTCGGGCAAATAAGGAGGTTATTGATTCCATAGTTGTGGCAGCTACAATATATTTGGTATATCCCGGCGCTCAATTATTCCTGTAGCGCGAGCCTTTCATTTGCATTTGCTTTTGTGGGCGTTCTCCGTTCTTGAATGCCCCCGCGATCGATCAGCGTGTTCAACGTGGATTTCGTTCGGCTGCGGGGCGAGAGTGTTTTTCTTCATATGTATATTACGATGTTCCTTCACCTCCTCTGCAACGTCCAGCTGCTGTGGCCGGACCGCGCCCAGGTGCTGCGACTCCACCTCTTGGTGGCGCGCAGTCAAGCAACACGGGTACGCCGCAGGGGCCGACAACCACTACGATAAAATTGACTGTACCGCCGGCACACCCCGGGACTAGCAATACGCGGCCCAGTGGAGTAGATCCCGCGGCCGGAGATCCCGCGTCGACAGGAGGAGTTGCGCACCCGTCTTCACCAGTGAGCTTTCGTCCGAAGAAAGAAAAGACAGGCGTGCCGGGCCAGTTGGGCTGCGAGTTTGTGTCGTATGGGAGGGACGAGGAGTGGCGCAAGATGGAGCAGGGGTTTCCAGAAGTCCGAGACTGGCAAAAGTTTCCCCACACTCGTCGTTTAGTTCCTCACTCGCTGGATTTGACAAAAGAAACGCTCCATCCTACTTTGTTGCAAGACGTGCACCGGCGGATGCAAAAACAAGAACATAATCCTCTTGTATTTCAGAGCCGATGGGTCAATACGCCCGCATGGAATTCTCCTCTTGATTCTTCTGGACGGCCGACTCTAACGTACCAGACGCCACTTGAGGGTTACAAGACACAAAATCTAGTGGCGCAACTGATAAGCCGTGATATTGGCAATGACATACCTGCGAAGAATATTGGTCTTGTCGTTGCTGGAAATAGTGGACTACCGGGAGGCGGGATAGCGGAGGTTGGAGAATTTGGGGCTACGGTTGTGCCGGATAACATCAAGGCTGGGAAGTGGGTAACGCAGGAGGAGTCCCTTGTTTCCAATTGGATTTGGTACCAGGTTGCACACAAAAATTATCGAAATGCAACTAACTCTACCTCCCTGCCTACAAGACTATCTCTTCTACTCAGGATATTTATGCATGTAGTGCAAGCAGTGATGCTATTAAATTTGGAAGCACGTAGGGCTAGGGACTATGTCTGAGTCTGCATGGATATTTACGTCAGAGCAAGCGGCTAGACCGCAACGTTGCAGTCCTGATCTCGGTATACATACGTGTGTGTGTGTCGCCTACTAAATGAAATGGAATTCTCCTCTTCTCGTCGGGAAGAGAAGAAGGAGGAGAAAAGCAGAGTGATCGTGCTCGCGATTTTCTTTGGTTTCGGCGATTCGATCTCGTAAAGGACTCTGAGGGATGCATGTCTTGCGGTTGATGGCAGGTAGGCATTTTTTCCGTTTCACAGAGGGTACCATTCCAGGCGGAGAGACTCTCAAAACTTGGTGACAGAGCTGTATGAGTCCACTATCCACGGTGAATGGGGCCTGAAAAACAACCTTCCCACCAGCTACGACACAATTCAAGGTGTGAACTATAGATCCACAGAAAATCCCGTTGACTTTTCGGATTGTTGGGTAGTCCGGAACACGCGGATTGGGGACGAAGAGGAATATACAACACACGACGGACGGACGAGGTGGGGCTATAAATCGGTGTCCGACAACAGTCACTTAGGATCACAGATTGGCGGCCTCTTCTTTATTTCCGCGCCCAACGCCGCTGCAATGCTATCGAATTCTGGCAGCACTAAACGCACTTTGAATTTGCGGGCAACGGACTCGAAACTCGTGGTCGGACCAACAGAAACAGGAAAGGAAGACGTGATTTTTTTCCTCGCGGGGCTGGAAGCAGCGATCACCGGAGCCATTGACGCAGCCATTAAAGAGCAGTTATTTTTCGGTAAACCCATATCCGTCCTAGTTTTTAACCAGGTGGGTGGTGGAATCTACTGGCCGAGGAAAGGAGAAGCATATTCAGTAGGTGACAGAGGGCAGGAAATAGCCATACCACCTAAAAGCCGGGAAATGAGAGAACCTAAACCAAACCTAGATACATACAAAAACATTATTGATCATGTTCTGGACGGAACGGTCTTGGTGCCGCCAAGAGATATGGGGGGCAAAGCGTTTCAGGTGAAGAAGAAATTCTTCTTCGACCACATCCTAGTGACAGGTCTCTAGAAGTTCAAACAAATTTTCGGCCCCGGATAGTAAACTTTAGGTACCGTAGTTGATTTACGTTACTGTTGTCGGTGTTTCGACGGTGCACCACTGTTTTGACGCCTATCTTTTTTCTTCGTCTTTACGCACGACACTATAAGAATTAGAACAGTCTGGAGGTGTGATGTTGAGATTTTTATGTATAGTACGCCAGATGTTCTTTTGAATGCTTTTTTTTTCAGCCCGATAGTTAGTTTTGTACGGTTACCTGCTAAACCATCGAAGAATATTACTCTACATGAGTTCGTCAGCATTATGTTAGAAGCATGAACGGGAAAAACGTGAAAGAAGCCTGAAGTAACACATTTACCTTAGCTTCAGCCAAGTGTTTCTCGTGAAACTACTTCTCATTGCGTCTAAGACGCGAAGGGCTTGTCTGACTCTGTCTCTGCGGAACCAGCTTTCGACCACGCCGCATGTTTCGTGATGCTGTCCATGCAATCGCGTGCATTCGTCAGCGTCTTCTTGCTGTGCGACGTTTACGGTAATTGTAGAAGAGCGCTCATCTTCGTGTAAAATGAAGTACTCAGAAATGCTGCCTCGAAAAAGGTTCGGTCAAGCGACTTCCGTCATCGTTCCGGTCAAGCGACTTCCGGCATCGTTCGGTAGCCAGTCTGTCCGTCCGTCTGTCTGTCGTGCTGCTTCAGCCACTTCTGCTTTTAGACGTTCCTGCGCAAAAATATCTATTTTTATGTACTAGCAGACTCGTGCGTCATAATTTCTAAACGCCAATTAGCGTTCTTTTCGTGCTAGAATAATAAATTCGTTGTTGCGCCGCTTTGCGCAGATGCAACTGCCCTGTGATGATGCGAGGAACTCAGTCAACTTCCCTTGCACCTACTTCCCCACAACAGTTCCCCATTCAGATTTAGACCCGTTGCTAGTAACATTTGCTTTTTTCAAAAAACCTAAAAATTGTAATTACAACTCGTATAATTATTCTCAGGCCAGGAGTCGCAACATTAAATAGAAACAGTTGCGTCGCATTTCGTCAGATCATTTTTTCCCCCCAAGTCCATTAGACACCAAAGGTTTCTGTGCCCCCCTCGTCGGTTCCCGAGGATGGGGCTTTTCCGTGCCGCGAGAGAGGCGTTCCGGGTGTTGCACTTTTGGCACTGTTTTGTGCGAACCGTGTGCAACAATACCACTCTGGAGCTGTTGCACCACACAGCGGATGCCGTTTGGGACCCAGGGCTGCAAGAGTTCGAGCTCAAGTTCGACACCTTTGGTCCGTACGACGATGACGACGATGAGGAGTGGTTGCGCTCAAAAGTAGGCAGCAGCAACAAGCGCTTTGAGCAAGCGTGGATTCCCGCCGGGTACAGCACCACGCGGCGAACGGACAGCTGGGATGAGTTTCGTCATGCCGCGTCGCGCGACGGAAGGCCCGCAGAAGGTTCGTCGTCGCTAGAGGTGGTTCAGACGACGACGAATAAACGAACCGCGACATCCTCCAGAGGAAGACATCTTCACAGTGGCAGGCGCAAACAAAAACATCACCACGACAAGCGCAGCAAAAGGCGAAAGAGCACGCATACCCACAGAGAACGACAAGATGCGGAGCACCAAGAACGTAAAAAGGCGACGAAAACCCACCATGTTGTTCCGACTGTGGACGACGGGAGCAAAAATGCAACCGAGAATTCCGGTCTCCATGAAGTCGGCGGGGCCGCCGGTCGTGCTGGTGGTGAGAACAACGAATTGCATCAGGCACGGCCCACGTCGAGAAAAGAAAAGGATGTCCAACTTTTTGAGAAAACAACCGACTCGCACGACGGCGAAACGCCAAAATCATCCGCGGAGATGAGGCACACACAGGATGATGAGCCTGAAAATCGGAACGAAAGTAGGGCTGAGCGTGGTGGTTCCGCTGCATCCGATCGTCCCGGACAAAACACCACCAGAGGCATGTCTTCGCAACTCGCTCTGAAAAACAAAAACGCCCCTGCCGCACGCAAAAAAAGACACGGCAAGCGACGCGCGTCTGCGAGTGGTGTCGGGAAGCGAAGCGGGGGCCGCGGTGCGGAAGACCGATCTGCCTCGATCAGAGAAAGGCGGGGAGACCGGTTCGAATTCTTGCAGACGAGGGCAGACGAGAAGAAGGCTGAGCTTATGAGACGCAGAAGTGTGGTTATCCTCGTGCCTTGCATTAGAGATACGGATACAGTTTCACTCTCACGGAACAGGCACCTTGCGGCTTTTTCTTACATAAACTTCTTTGGAATTCGGCGGTTAAGTACTGCGTTTTACTTGTTCGTCTTGGCCGTCCAGGAGACATCGCTGGTGCAATTATTTTTGTGCTGGCTGATTTATTCGTACAACATGTGTCCAGCTGCGCTGTTATTCGAAAAGAACAACTGCTATACGTGTGCGCTTGGAGCAGAAGCTTGATGCTGCATATGCAAAAGTGAAACTGGTGAAAGGGTTGATGTCATGAATGTATGAGGTACTTGGAAAACACTTTTTCAGTTGATAGAGATGAAAATCGCCACATCGCCCGCTCCGGTCGCAGGCTTGGACCACAGGCTGGGAAGAGCCCGTGGCGACGTTCGTCGCAAGCCTCAAGATGTGACGCGCGAGGATGATGCAGCCAGAAGCACCAGCTCGGATTTCTTGCAGACGCTGTCCGGGAAGCCGACGAAAGGTCCGCGGGGAGACAAGGAAGAATTTTTGGCGTCGCAGCGGGAGGACCGGACCCCAGTCGCAAACGAACCACATGGCATTCCGGTCGAAAAGGACGAACTACGTGTGGCCGAAGATGAGGTTCCGCGAGTGCTGCAAGAGGGTGGCCAAGTAAAGGGTCGGAAAGCAGAAGAGCCGGAGTGTTCTTTTTTATCGTGTTCCGGGGGGGGACATATCATCACGAAAAAGCAAAGCTCGATACCGCAAGTCGCACGAAAGTTTTGGTTCTGGATACGCTCCATTTCCCCTTGCATTCGGGCAAATAAGGAGGTTATTGATTCCATAGTTGTGGCAGCTACAATATATTTGGTATATCCCGGCGCTCAATTATTCCTGTAGCGCGAGCCTTTCATTTGCATTTGCTTTTGTGGGCGTTCTCCGTTCTTGAATGCCCCCGCGATCGATCAGCGTGTTCAACGTGGATTTCGTTCGGCTGCGGGGCGAGAGTGTTTTTCTTCATATGTATATTACGATGTTCCTTCACCTCCTCTGCAACGTCCAGCTGCTGTGGCCGGACCGCGCCCAGGTGCTGCGACTCCACCTCTTGGTGGCGCGCAGTCAAGCAACACGGGTACGCCGCAGGGGCCGACAACCACTACGATAAAATTGACTGTACCGCCGGCACACCCCGGGACTAGCAATACGCGGCCCAGTGGAGTAGATCCCGCGGCCGGAGATCCCGCGTCGACAGGAGGAGTTGCGCACCCGTCTTCACCAGTGAGCTTTCGTCCGAAGAAAGAAAAGACAGGCGTGCCGGGCCAGTTGGGCTGCGAGTTTGTGTCGTATGGGAGGGACGAGGAGTGGCGCAAGATGGAGCAGGGGTTTCCAGAAGTCCGAGACTGGCAAAAGTTTCCCCACACTCGTCGTTTAGTTCCTCACTCGCTGGATTTGACAAAAGAAACGCTCCATCCTACTTTGTTGCAAGACGTGCACCGGCGGATGCAAAAACAAGAACATAATCCTCTTGTATTTCAGAGCCGATGGGTCAATACGCCCGCATGGAATTCTCCTCTTGATTCTTCTGGACGGCCGACTCTAACGTACCAGACGCCACTTGAGGGTTACAAGACACAAAATCTAGTGGCGCAACTGATAAGCCGTGATATTGGCAATGACATACCTGCGAAGAATATTGGTCTTGTCGTTGCTGGAAATAGTGGACTACCGGGAGGCGGGATAGCGGAGGTTGGAGAATTTGGGGCTACGGTTGTGCCGGATAACATCAAGGCTGGGAAGTGGGTAACGCAGGAGGAGTCCCTTGTTTCCAATTGGATTTGGTACCAGGTTGCACACAAAAATTATCGAAATGCAACTAACTCTACCTCCCTGCCTACAAGACTATCTCTTCTACTCAGGATATTTATGCATGTAGTGCAAGCAGTGATGCTATTAAATTTGGAAGCACGTAGGGCTAGGGACTATGTCTGAGTCTGCATGGATATTTACGTCAGAGCAAGCGGCTAGACCGCAACGTTGCAGTCCTGATCTCGGTATACATACGTGTGTGTGTGTCGCCTACTAAATGAAATGGAATTCTCCTCTTCTCGTCGGGAAGAGAAGAAGGAGGAGAAAAGCAGAGTGATCGTGCTCGCGATTTTCTTTGGTTTCGGCGATTCGATCTCGTAAAGGACTCTGAGGGATGCATGTCTTGCGGTTGATGGCAGGTAGGCATTTTTTCCGTTTCACAGAGGGTACCATTCCAGGCGGAGAGACTCTCAAAACTTGGTGACAGAGCTGTATGAGTCCACTATCCACGGTGAATGGGGCCTGAAAAACAACCTTCCCACCAGCTACGACACAATTCAAGGTGTGAACTATAGATCCACAGAAAATCCCGTTGACTTTTCGGATTGTTGGGTAGTCCGGAACACGCGGATTGGGGACGAAGAGGAATATACAACACACGACGGACGGACGAGGTGGGGCTATAAATCGGTGTCCGACAACAGTCACTTAGGATCACAGATTGGCGGCCTCTTCTTTATTTCCGCGCCCAACGCCGCTGCAATGCTATCGAATTCTGGCAGCACTAAACGCACTTTGAATTTGCGGGCAACGGACTCGAAACTCGTGGTCGGACCAACAGAAACAGGAAAGGAAGACGTGATTTTTTTCCTCGCGGGGCTGGAAGCAGCGATCACCGGAGCCATTGACGCAGCCATTAAAGAGCAGTTATTTTTCGGTAAACCCATATCCGTCCTAGTTTTTAACCAGGTGGGTGGTGGAATCTACTGGCCGAGGAAAGGAGAAGCATATTCAGTAGGTGACAGAGGGCAGGAAATAGCCATACCACCTAAAAGCCGGGAAATGAGAGAACCTAAACCAAACCTAGATACATACAAAAACATTATTGATCATGTTCTGGACGGAACGGTCTTGGTGCCGCCAAGAGATATGGGGGGCAAAGCGTTTCAGGTGAAGAAGAAATTCTTCTTCGACCACATCCTAGTGACAGGTCTCTAGAAGTTCAAACAAATTTTCGGCCCCGGATAGTAAACTTTAGGTACCGTAGTTGATTTACGTTACTGTTGTCGGTGTTTCGACGGTGCACCACTGTTTTGACGCCTATCTTTTTTCTTCGTCTTTACGCACGACACTATAAGAATTAGAACAGTCTGGAGGTGTGATGTTGAGATTTTTATGTATAGTACGCCAGATGTTCTTTTGAATGCATTTTTTATCTATAGCTGCTCCAGGTGCCTCAAATTCAGTGCGCGAGACTCTACCTCTAGCTATCATCAATCTGCTAAAAATAAATACAAATTACAGAGGTCTTCATCCGAGGCAGGCCTTCAGCCACGTGCACGTTCGTAGTTATGCGACTCCATGCGTACAACTTCCTTTTTACAACATTCAGCTCATATGCTGACAAAAAGCAAGCACGGTGCAAATGAGCATGGCAAGCATAAATTTGCATGGCATACACTGATTTTGAATCGTGGAACCAAAAAGATTTCTCTGCCACTGTTTATAATGGCCCCGGCTAATATCAGGCGGCGCACTTTTGTAGCGATTATGCAACAGAAACCAGGACGCGGATAAAGGCGGGCATACATGATTGTTCGAGTCAATGGAACTGATGGAGTGCCCTCTCTTGATGCAACCCGACATCATTTAAACTTCCCCCTTGGGCAACTAAACGAACCAGGAGCGCTGGTGTTTTCGTTGTCACCGCTGACTTTATGATACAGTAATGCGAGGCAGATCATGGGTTGAAAACGAGCGATAGAAGAACCACTCACGTGTGCGGGCTTCGAATCAAAAAATAAGAGGGAGATGAACACGAGTTCAAGAAAGATTCAGTTAGCTGCAGAGAAGTCAGATACCAACTACACTTGTCCATCTGCAGCCGCGTCCAATGAGCGTAGTGTCTCTTCTTTCCATAGTGATGCGCAACATGGTGCGTGATCCAGTTGCTAAC
>JACKZZ010019020.1_pt1 | contig 13767 bp, 12 predicted proteins | sample 8027871 | NCBI WGS metagenome assembly JACKZZ01 (sample SAMN15724774, study PRJNA655200) | protist metagenome | isolation source: fluorescence activated cell sorting (FACS) single amplified genomes of... | place: USA: West Boothbay Harbor, Gulf of Maine | collected 2000-07-19
TGAAGTATAGTATAAATAAAAGTTCTGATGAATTATTCTTTCTCCAATCAAGAGCTGTTTGCTCCAGCTTGCCGATGTGCCAAGATGTTGATTGTACTACTGGAGACGATTTTTGATTGTCTCGTCTGGCATTGCTCCACGATCTGATTTACTCAGTTCTTGAGCAGCTCTGAACCGCCACCCTCTGTCCAGAGGCTGCGTTCCCAACAAAATACCATGTCACTGACAAAATTGTGGTTGATACGCCCGTGTCACATGTGACTTTCTCCAAAGAACGGTCCAGACATAATTGTAGTAGATTCCACTTCGATGTTCGCTCGCGCCCAGGGTTTCTTCGTCATCGTGCGTCCAGATTGCCTTCGCCGCCCCAGCAGGAGCATCACTACCACAAGACCAAGAAACAAAACGGCGACAATAAACTCCTCCTCGACACCGATGCCTGTAGTTGAGTGTGATGCAGTCACTTAAATCATGCTGTCCTTTGGATCGCTCCCTGTCATCGTCAATATTTATCATAGTCAAGTCTGTCGGGACTCACTATTGAACATCCGACAGCTCTCAGGAGGTCTGTTTATTTCTAGCACCATTCTGGTGGTCGTGGCCAGTCTATTTTTTTCTGTACTATGGACATGGATATGACTATAAGTGTGGTAGCATCGGATATTAATATTGTAGAATGTTCTTGTACATGTTTTATCTGTCAAGTAATTACTTACCTGCAAACTTGGCACCTGAAGATTGTGTCACAGTTCTAGGCAGAGTACTTTTAGATCCACAGAAAGATGGGGTGGCACCTATCCATAAGAGAAATGGGCCCAAGAAACTAACTCTAACAATCACGCAATACCAGCAGTCTTGGTGGAGCTCGCAAGGTGCTGAAAATCCGTGTGCTGATGCAAGTGTCGTGGAGAATCAGTAGACCCCCAATGGCCGATTTGCACAAAGCTCTCTTGCCCTGCGCTGGCATAATTGGCTCTCTGGCAACAGCACTCATCCTGGACTAGACAAGGAAAACAAGGGGCGAACCAGGCGTACACCGGAAGTAGGCAGTTGGATTTTTCGTCGGGACAACACAGACTGCCACACAGACCTAGCTGGCAAAAGCGAACACAATATGTGACAGCGCAAGCTTTGGCTGCTAACTGCAGCTCCCATGGTACCTCCTCGCCAGGGCCAATGGGGTGAAGAAAATAGTTTTCCCCGACGAACGCTGTCAATGCCAAGAATATCACTAGAGTCACAGTCTGCCAAGGGACATTGCTGCACCACTCACACGACATAGCCATCGCGACTCGATCGACGGAAGACCCTGACAGAATAAGATCCGCTGCTGGTTTTTTGGTTCTCGACTTCCTCGACGGCCGATCTGTCTCAAGATGAAACAGCACAGGGGAATGGAGGGATCGAATAACTAAGAGATTTCCTTAAGGACGAACGGCGAGTTCCGAAATCTGGATCGAATAAGCAGACTTATAACTCAGGGAGTCCTTCCACCTGCTTCGTTTTCGTAAATTAGGAAGACAACTGAGAGTGTCTGAATTAGAATTGCAATGGGATCGACTTCACTGAGCGTTATATACTTGGGAGGACGTGACAAAAAATATTGAAACGATGATTTTGACTGATTATGGATGAGCCTAAGATTAATCAAGGTTGTCCCCAATAATAATTTTAAGTCTCGAATGTTATAAATGTGATTACGAGAATCCTTCTCTGTGCATGATCGGGGAACATTGGATTTGCTTTTTCAAGACTGACAATCTCGGTCTGTACAACGAGGTCCAGATGAGACGCTTCTCTGATCATGTCTTGTGTATGGCGGAGAGATGGTGATATCTGTTGGCACAATGCTCAGATGGCTTGGTCTCCTACCAGGAAGCTGGCGAAAGGATGATGATTTCAGTTGGCACCAGGCTCAGATGGCTCGCTCTTCCTATAGGATACATAGCAGATGGATGATGAGTACCTACTATCTGAATGATCAGATGGCTCACTCTTCCTAGCATATAAATAGCAGATGAAGGGCGATAACCTCAGTTGGTATAATGCTCAGATGGCTGGCTCTTCCTATCGGATACATAGCAGATGGATGGAGAGTATAGTCTCCATTGGGCCAATGCCCAGATGCCTCGCTCTTCCTAGCAGATAAATAGCAGAAGGGTGATAACCTCAGTTGGAACAATGCCCAGATGGCTCGCTCTTCCCATCAGATACATAGCAGAAGGATGGAGAGTTCAGTCTCCATAGGGCCAATGCCCAGATGGCTCGCTCTTTCTATCAGATACCTAGCAGAAAGATGATTGTCTCAGTTGGAACAATGCCCAGATGGCTCGCTCTTCCTATCAGATACCTAGCAGAAAGATGATTGTCTCAGTCGGAACAATGCCCAGATGGCTCTCTCGCCTACATCATGTGCATAGGAGAAGGATGATAATTTCGACTCTAGCACAATGCCCACATGCCTCCCTCATTGGACGACCTGCCCGAAGAGGCCTCAGCGCCATCACCAGCAGAACTGTGTACATCATCAAACTCTGAACAGGTGGGGATTCTGATGATCACAATGTCTCCTCGCAGACCTGGAGCGCCTCGCGACCGATTTTCTCAGTCATGTTTATCGCACGACATTCTGGATCTCTCCTGCCCAAAATATGTTAGCTTAGTACGTCCTGTCTCCTCACAACAACATTCTCGATCGCCAGATCCCCTCAATCGTAATCAATTTCTTGCTGTACATTTGTAGAAAGCCAATAGAATCGTAGTTTTTTCTGATTGTATCACGATGCTCCAGCAGACAAATCATTAGGAATATAATGGCGCAGGTACGTAAGTACTTAATTTCAATTTTATACGTTTTTTTTACAGAACGCTTGGATTATAATTGTCTGATCTCACAACGAATGAGTGTCTGAGTGCCCCAATTCTCAATGAATGGATGTGTCGGAGATGAATGGAAAATGTACAGCCCGCTCCGGAAGGTGCAAATGCAATTATGGTGTGCACAAGAAAGCAATGGATAATCAAACAAGCTCTGACCAACAATTTGAGTTTGAATTTTCTTCCAACCTAGATTTTCATTTTATCCACAAATACAGATACAGATAGTACAATTTTCCCATCACCTATACCGCTTTTTCAGATCTGTGCGTGTTCTTTCTATTATCTGCCAATTTGCCAACCTTCTGAGTAGATTAAACTCCAAGACTCAATTACTTCTTACTCTTACACTTACTGTACTTAATCCAGAGTGGTTCGTATAAATTTCGATCAGGACATCGACAAGAATGGTTCATATCATCGATCAGGATATCGATAGATCCTTCGCTTTTATACTCTTCAAATCTGCCACTACGACGAATTTCCGTTTTTTACTAAGTAACTATGTCCTTTTTGAATCGAGGAATAAATAGTAAATCTATCATTTTGGTATCGATCAGGGTTATTTTCCTCATAGATTTGATACTAAGCACAACTCAAGATTGGAAAGATAGTGCGTACTTGAAACTCGATTCTTTTGATTTTTTCACGAAGAGGTACGGTTTTATGGAGTCAGAATGGAAGTATTGACAATTGAATACTTCTTGCTTAGTTCACTGGTCAGCAGCTTGTAAAGACTTCAGAGCTCTCACATGTTGTGCTTGAGAGAGCAAAAAGCTACTTAACGTTAACTCGATACCCCCATCAATATATTCGTCGACATCTCCTTGGAATTTTCGATCAGATGCTAGATTTTCCGTGGACATTTTAGGAGTAAACATCTATTAATTTGAGTTGAAGTCTAATACGACAAGTCTCGACTCAGACTTAAGTACGCTGGAGGTGCTATAGCTATTACTCCGTCTTAAACCCACAATTTACTCAATCTTAATACTTACTTATACTTAACTACGTATCTTTCCAGCACTAAACAGTTCCGCGAATTTTTAGGTCACATTGTTTTCCGGACGATGGGGTGACGACGGCATAGTAATTCCCATCGGTTATTTTTGAAAAGATTTTGTGGAGGACGACGTTTTCAGCGTGGACGTTTGGATTTTGTGGAGGGAGTCTGCACTACGAAATCGGAATACGCCGTCCAAAATCTTGGGCGTCGCGACATTCGTGGCTGTATTGATCGCCGAAGATGACAATATCGTCCCGTTGGATTCGGAATGCACATTCTTTAGACCTCCTGTCTGCACCTTCTGACTGTCTGCTGCATCCAGAAGCAGACTTGGCTGCGAGGGGGTTTTCTGAAGAAATGAACTTCGTAAAGGCAATTTCGGAATATTTATGTCGATTGAATTTCGATTGCTCCTCTGTATTTCTTTGCCAGTAATATCACTAGCAGTAACTTCTGTTCCCAGAGCCAATGAGACGTCTTTCTCTTTTACATCATCAACGATCCATTCGGGGAAATCTTCTGATGGGCGGGACTCCGCCTCCTCGGGTTCTTGGTGTAGCAAGTTAGATGCTCCCTCCGCTGAGGAGGTTGTTGAGGTCGCTCGACGATTACTCACTCTCTTTTTCATCGAATGCAATAAGGCATGATTGTGTTGTTGTTCTAGCGACAATGGAGACGTTAGAATTTGCATCATTCCCTCCGTGGTAGGAGGAGCTGAAACCGCCGCGTTACCGCTTGGAATAGTCGCTTCCAAGGAATTCAAAGACGCGCCGACTTCGTCAGTGAACTTTCTTGCACTTGCGCTGCTTCTTTCAGGTGTTTCAGGGGGACCTGATGTAGCAGAGCCTTGTAGAGTGCGATCCCCAGACGAGTATGGGGTGATGCGCGCGGCACTTTTCGACGCGCTTAGGCTGCTGCACCTCTCACTCCCCCGAGAATTGTGATTAGAGGCACTACGTCGACGTGTCAATGCGGTCTCAGTGTCAATACTTTGATTTGATGGCGAGGAGTGCAAAATAATATCGTTGGTCCGTCTGTGAATCGCCTGCTTTGAAGGAGTCCCATCCATTTTTTTTGCGGAATTTGGCAATTTTGGTGGTTTGTGTGTGGATATTTTGTTGGAATTCCTTTTCTCTGTAGTAGAATTATGATGGCCAGACATTCTTCGACCCTGGAGGACGTGCGGAGGTTCCTCGTTTTGTATTCGCGTGGCCCAAGTCTCGAGATTCTCCGCATCAGCTTGTTTTCTTGGATTTTTTACATCAACTTGCCCACTCCGGCTTTGACTCCTGTTTTGACTAGATGGAGATGGACTCCTTAGAAGCGTTTTCAGAGGACGATCTCTTTTGTGCGTTGCACTGGCTGAACGATTCCGCGAAGCCACTCGCTCAGTTTGATTGGACGTTGAGAAGCTTCGAGAACTCTTCGTCTTTGTCTTCTTCATATCTTTCTGACTTCTTGCACTCCGTCTACGGCGACGGGAATCGGACTGATTTTCCACATTTGGATCGTTACGAGCGCTGTTCATTCGGGCAATAGAGCCAGAAGAAGGCATTCCAGTTATTTCTGATTCTGTGTTGATGTGTGTTTGCTTTCCCTTCCCTGGCTGCTGTTCATGAGAGAAAATATCTTCCTGCTCCTGCGCAGACATGTCTTCCCACCTGGCATCTTCCTGTTGTGTCGTAATTATTGTTCCTTGATGGTCAGCATCTAGAAGATCTGCTAAAAAATCCTCCTGCTGTGACAATATCGCTGTAGGCATTGTCTGATCCATTTCTTCCACGGCAATTATTTGCGGTGATCTTGGCGTCATCGTCTTTTTAGATGAGCTGCGGCTCCCACTTCTTGATGGGGCTTCTCTTTCTCCATCACTTCTACAGGGTGCATCTGGCATCAAACTCTTCTGTCTGTCGACATCAACGGCCGTTCTTGCATCTCCTTCTGGTGAACCTCCAGGTGACGAGGACGGTTGCACCAAGACAGTGGACCTACGACCGGTACGTAGGATTTCGGCGGACGATGTAGCGCTGGTAAAGAACGGTTTCTCTGGCCGTACCAGATGCGGTGAGCTCTCCAAACATTGTAGGTGTCGAAGAGATGGTGGCTGGATAGACAAATTGCGTCGACGTGGAAGGATGGTGCTTGTTGGTTGACCTTCAAACTTGTTCAACTCAAGATCTTCTTCCCGCTGAATAGAAGGTTGTTCCTTACTCTGCCGAGAGGACGGTATCACGCAGGAGTGTTCATTACCTGCGTTCGCGGATATCGCAGGACTGGATGTCGGTTTTTCATTACTCGTACCCGTCTTAGCATTCGGATTCCTGTCTTCATTTACGTGATCAATTATTATACCGCCTCCAGACTGCCTCTCTCCCACGTGTACTAGGGAGATATTTGGAATAGTAGGGACAGACAAAGTGCGATGGGGCAACGTGAGGGCACCTTGTTTCAACAGAAACGGACCACGAGACAATGCATTCTCTGTCTGTTGAGACCCTGCTAGATCATCTGCGTCAGAGATGTTGACCGGTTCGTCTCGGCAACATTCCTTCTCGACGCCCTGAGAATGCAACAGACTATTCTTACCCTCACGTAGAGACGGAGGGCAGTTGGCAGTCGCCGACGTTGGCCAGATATTATTAAGAATACCAAGATTCTGACTTCCGTGCCTCATCAGCGGCGGCATTGGAAAGAGAGTTTTGGAAATCTCCAAAGGTCTGAATAAAGCACTCGAGGAGCTACTTGCCCACGTTGGATATTGCGGCGTTCCCACATCCGAACTCATTTTCGAGTCTTGATGTGTCCCCTCTTTCAGACTGTGGGGACTTGCTGCGGTTCCCAATAGATCTGGACTGCCAGTGATGTCGTTTTGTTTTTTCTCCTGATGAAGATCTGTACCAATTTGATTCTCGCCAGAAACACTCGTTTTGGAGGCGTCAGCACGACGGAGCGCTCCATGTACTGCGAGAAAAAGCTCATCTGGTTGCCGTGCAATTTCTTCTACTCCCTTACGGGAAGGATTCGGTGTACTGGAGAGGCGCTCTACTTCCGGTTGGTCTTTCGGATACGATAGACTTTTGTTCTTCTGTCTGTTCATGATGATACCATCCTGTGAGACGGTCGTGGTCCGACGGTCCGGCTGTGACCTCCTCTCATCATCGGTACTTTGGGCGTAATCACGCGCATCGGACATTGGATAATTGCTTGGAGTCGGAGTAACAGGGAGACCACCCGCTCGGTCATCACCATGTTTCTCTACAACGTGACTCTTCAATTTACTAGGCCGTTGATATTGCGATAATATACTATTGCCTCCATCCGATCGAGAAACGCTCGTCAAGGCAATTTCTCTGCCTTGGGAATCCATCTCTGCCCATTGTGAGAGATCCTCCATGTGTTCTCCGGAGATGGCTGGGGTAGCATTCTCCAGAGCATCGTGTAGTGGATGTGCAGTATCTCCAGGAGCCGCCTCACGGTGCGCAGACTCTTTCCAGGGGGTGGCTGTGACTGTGGCGGGCCCTCCAGTGCCAGGAGAGGCTGGAGACGCCGCCCCCGAAAGAGAATGCCTTCTTCGTGACGACATTAATCGGGTAGAGCTCCCACGGGGTGATGATCGGATTTCGTTTGTCAACATTTGCTCGTTGATTTCGGGTTTCTCAGCAGCGTAATGTAGATGAATCATATCCTCATGGTGAGATTTCTGACGCTGCTGAAAATCGGCTTGCAGCTTCGTCATTGGGGAACCCACAAGGGTATATCGGTCTTTCAAATTTCGAGTATGTTCCATCATATCCGTGACAATATCTGTCGAGTGAGGCGGCGTTTTTGAGACTGTGTCCTTCAGATCTCCGCGGATTCCATTCTGAGTATCTTCTTTGTGTACAGCCAGGGATGCGTTGCGTAAGAGCTGACTTCCAGGGCGGGTGGATGCGGACTCTAGTAAAGATTGTTTTCCCCCAGTGGTCGGTGCTGCGACACCACCTGTCTGACTAAATCTGGCGGCGATCGCTTTATTGATTCCAGAGGAGAAGGTTTGCGACGGGATATTCCGAGTGAGAGACTGAAAATAATCGACGCCGCCGGTCGCTGAAAATCCCTCACCCGCCCGTAGAATCCTGTTGTAGCTGATGTTTTGGATGTGGGGGGCCCGATACTGAAAGAGACTCAGTCGATCTTGCGGATTCGGTCCTTGAAAGGAGAAACGCGTTTGGATAGGATCTTGCACTCCTGGACCAGCAGTTTGCTCTTTCGCACCACCCTCCTCTTCCTGCGGAGGTGAAGGACTGCTTTGTCTGGTCTGACTTCCATCGTAGGGATCGGATCCTTGCATTAGTATCAAGGATTGCCCACGATCACTCGCGGACAACGTACCGCCTAGTCCTGATAGACTTTTCTTCTGAAGCGTCATCAATGGCTGCCCTTCATCCAAGACGTATTTGGGTGGCAAGTTGACTCCTCCATTTTTACTGGTAACACCTTCATCTACAAGAGGGGATTGTGCGTCGCGCTTTGGGGAGTCCTGTCCAAAGGCAGCAGCGGTTGCCAGATTATGATACTCCTTGCTCTGCCTTTGCAGTAGAGTCGGATCCTTGGAGGCGGCTGACGCTGCAAGATAATTTTCTTATGTTAATCGCATTTTTCAGGTCTAGGGCCGCAGACGGAGCTGACTGTACCTTCTCATACTCACAATCGTTTCAATGTCCAGGAAGTTTCATTGGCTCGTTCTTGTATAGCAAAGCATATTATAATCTACTCACACGTCGCATTTATCCAATAAAATCTGTCCTTTTTTTTTTTTCAATATGCCTTTGGCCAAATATTGGTAGTTCTTTTTCCTCCGCTCAGGCTCACTGCGTGGGTGTGAGGCTCCCGAAAAGCTCAAAAGGAGTGCCGCGGTGTTGTTGTTCAGTCTCCTCAAAAGAATGCTCTTCCTCCTCTGCAGTTCTAAAGATTGTCTGAGCTAAAAAATCCGCAACTTTTTTATAGCCGTCCTTTCGTTTAAATAGGCTGCAGACAGACGCACTGCGCTCGGTGTTGCTTTCACCGAAAATCTGTCCTATGCAAGGGCGATCTCCAATATCACGAGCATTCTCAAGAACCGAACGCATTTAGTGCCTATCATACTGGCTTCCTCATCACTTTAGCAAAACTTTCACGGTCACGCAAAGCGGAAGCGGTTCAAATGTAGACGTAAATTGAAGTGCGCTTTCCATCTATCATGATCACGAAATTTCTCAGATGGAATTTATTTTTTCTACACATACCTCGAGTCGCAGGACTTTTCTGGCGATCGCTTTCCTTGTCTTCGTTTTTCTCGGAGGGAGGCATTTGTGCCATCGACAATCGCAGGGCACGTGCAAAGGACGGGTTGGGACGTGATAATCGTCCTCCGACCGCTGAGGAAAGATCAAAATCGAATGATCCTTTCAAGAGACCTTGACCTTTTGCACCTTGATGGGTAGAATCCCGCTGCTTATTAGTCGTCGCCAATCGACTGTTTGATGTTGTACTACTAGTGCCCCTTCTCGTTGACGTTCCACGACCTGCCGCGCCGCTGCTACGATTGTTGTCTACGATTAAAGAGGGTTTCATATTGATTGTATGCGACGTGAAATAATTGTGACGCTGTTCCAATAGATGATCCTGGGCACCTCCCCAAAATCGATTCGAACGTTCCTGCAAGAGTTTTCTTTTCTCAAATTCGATGTTCTTCGCTGCCACCTCATCTTGAAAATACGACTGTAACTTGGGGTTGGCGGAATGAGGATATTTCCAGCTATTGCTGTCAGGGGACACCTGGGAGTGAGAGAGATATGGAATGCGAAGTGGTCCTCATCTTTTTAATATCGCAGAAGTAGTCAGATTTCAATCTGATATAAATAATACTGTATGCCTGAAACGAAATGTATCATGTGAGGATTCATTCCCATACAAGAAGTCATATCTAGACTGGAGATGACCGTCTAGCCGAAAAAACCTCATGGATTGCCGAGGATCATACCATGCAACAGGTAGACTACTGCGATCTGCCTGCCGCTGAGTAGTACTTACACAGTCTGTCCTCTTGGGATGATGCAACTACTCACGTAACTGCTACTACTAACATTAGGCTTTTTTAGTACGATTCGCTACTGCCAGTAATTCATTGCTAAAATTCAGAGCGAGTAAATGATCATTTTCTGACCGTGAGTCTCGGCACAGAGGATGGATAATGTCCGCACGCAAACCGACCGGACCGTTGTTGCACCGGACTTTTGGGTGGGCTGTCTTGCATGCATCCTACGAAGAGGTTTTTTGGCGAGCGTAGTAGGGATTGCTCGTGTTCTGTGTTCCCCAGGCCATGCGGTGACCATTCTAGTGCGGTATCTCCAATTCGATGCTTCTCTTGCGCGAAACTCTGCACACGATAAAACATCACATCGTCGGCGCTCGTGTACTTCGGCTCCCGCACGGTATCCAACACGAAACTCAAGATTTCTAGCGACAGATGTCGAAGAAATGCGAGGTTTTCTTCTTGCTCTAAACGACTCGAAGGGTATTTGTTGCCAAGTCCAGCTGTACTGCCACTACTACTGGAGGAAGACGTGACCCCAAGCCGATTTTGGGCGGCATACAGTAATTCAGTGAGAGCAATTTCGTATTCCAGCTCGGTGGAACGAACAGCGAGAAGGAAATCGTCCAATTGCAAAACGCCAGGAACTTCCTTTTTGATGGTATTGAACAAGATCGAAGGATGGATCAGAAAATTGTACCTGAAAGGATTCGACAGGAGCGGAAGAGTCTTTCGATAGAGGCCTGGTACTGGCTCCAGTCGTGGCTTGTAGTTAATTTTGTTTACAGAATTCATCTTCAGAGCCCATCAATCTCTGAACTGGGTGGTCTTAACTTGGACTGGGGGTTGCACGCGCACCTGGATCGATCCTCACTTGTTGCTGCGCTAAATTTTTCGAAATTTAAGATGCGACACCGTGTTCTTGCCAGAGGATACACAGGGAAATTGCATAAATGTCGAGGCTAGGTGATTCACTGAAGTATACACATCTAATGAGTGACGAATGCTGTTGAATTCAGCCACTAATATTGCTTCCTTGCCACTTCGAAAAGTATTCCCACCAACGGCTTTCCTAATAAAATATAATGGACACCCCAGGATCCCTCGACTAAAAAAATCCGCATGCAACAAACAATATTAACTACTGACATTACATGTAGACAAATAAGTTAATAATTAAGTAATTACTTCCTGACAAAGAGCTCCATATCCGACGACGTGACACGTCCAGTCTGGCGTATATCCATCAGTGCGAAGAGCTCTCGGCCGGTCAAATCCGAAAGTTCTGGACAATCATCGATCCAGGCATGAAATTGAGACAGCACTGTCCCCACACGGGAATCGTGGAGAGGGATCCCGTCGCGAAGGATGGTTCTTGAATGGAGGCTGGCCGGGAGCTCTCGCTTGAGGACGAGAAGCAGATACCCAAACACGGTGGGAGTGATAGGTCTGGAAAATTGGGTAGTTGGTCATTGGGGAAAAATTTGCGGAAAAGAAACATAAGCAATGAGAATATTGGGGAGAGATAAGTATATAATTACACGCAGAACGAACAAGTCTAAGATTTTCTTCTGGTGATAGAGGTTCCTGTGTTTTTGTCAGGATTATTTTGGTCTCTTGATCCAATAACATTTTATTTTTTAGGAACCAGCTTTTACATACTTACCTTCCAAATCTAGGTTCTCTCTGTACTCTACTCTTGTTCACATTTCAGGATGCTAGAGTGAGTCGAGTCGCAATATTCAAAGACGAAAACCCTCATACATCGTACAGCATCTTAGAGAACAAGTTACAGTTGGCTAGTACGGGGCCACCAGCACAGAATAATTCTCTTTTGAATATCAATTAATAAAGTTTTTTTCATTCATCCCCTTATAAAAATTTAAGCGCATTTGGCTTTTTCCTGACCGCAGAGTTGTGCTTTGTGTGCTCACTCCAACGCGCAAAGCCAAACTCCGCATATGAATCACATGCTTTTTGAACTCTGACAGTACTTTCTTCGACTCTAGCAATTGCAGATCCCGCAGTCGTTTGCATCGGTTCGCTTTTCCGAGCTGGAACCTGTGACAGGAATATTATTCTCTCGGTGTCTCATGATTATTGGTCTACTCCCACATTCGTTGCGTTTTTTCAACCACATTTGTAATACGTAGTTTGCCACACCCTTTCATCTTGCGGCATGATCTTTTCTACTGAGTCAAAATTCGGAGACGGAGTTCGATCCTTCCACTGAGTCTAGTCCAATATTTCGTCGCCAGACCAAAGGTCCATCTAGACGCAATAACCAAGGTCCATATAGAGTGAATAATGATAGCGAGATGACGACAGTTGCCATTCACAGCATCAGCAACATGATAAGGACTCAATTTATTAAGTACTTATATACTTTCAGGTGTAACTAAACACGTACTTTTGCGTCATCTTTCGAACCAAGGAATACTGCTGTTGTCTGTGTAGATCGAGTTTTTCTCTCCAAATTCCTATCTGTTTATCTTGCTCTGCTCTCCCTTGGTCCACTCTGTTCAGGAATTCCAGTCGCAGGGTGTCATCGAACTGAACCTTCTCGTCTGCCTCCACCTTTTACGCAGAAAATTTTTTCTGATTTCCACTGAGCCATTTGGACTGCCGATGTGAACTAGAACTATCGATGCTACAGACAAAGATACTTACTCTCAAGACCTCAGCTCGTTTTGCATTAGAATAAGGCGGGTACTGTTACTTATAATCTTGTGAGTTCATTGCGCTCTTAAACCCGTGCATTATGCTGTGGATCTAGTGCGGCAGACGAGCCTTGTTCACATACCCCTCCATCCGCCCCTCTCTTTCGAGACCAATACACGCTGAACGACTACTCTATAAGAACGTCTCGAAATAAAGTAGCTACGGTACTCGTCTTTACAAATATTCGGATATAATTATACCTGAGTTATTTGGCGCATGAGCTGCAGCAAATTCCGCTGTCCCATCGACGAGCAAGTACGGTAAACTCTCCCTGCAGTTCGAATCCAGAAATTTGTGATGTGAGAGAGGCTTGCTGGAATGAACGCCATCAGAATTCGCAGAAGTTGCAGATGAAACTACTAGAATTTTATACTAACTAGGATTATACTAACTAAGAGTATGCAAAAGGAGTCGGTCCCTGAGTGATGCCTGCATTCTCACTTTGCTATCCCCAGAGTCAGGGCGAGAGAGTTCAAAAAGTAGGTTATGCTTTTAATACGCTTCGAAAACTATTTTTGATAGATTAGAGTTTTTTCCGAAGGACAAGGAATAGGAATACTTTACATTTTACTTACCATATGCATCTAGTAGATTTTTGCTTTTCCGAAATTTTTTATTTTGGAGTTCAATCTGCCATCTTGTTTCTGCGTCTTCCAATGCGATCTCTTTTTCGTGCTCGACTTGTGCAATTTTGTCTTCGATCACTTTTTCTTTATCGTTCAGCTGCTTCTTTAATTCTGAGCGTAAACACACAAACTCCTTCTCCACATTCCCGCCAAAGTCCTCCATCACTGCAGCCTGCAAAAAGCGAACCCACCGTATCAAAGCTCGTTCATATTCCATCTCTAAACTCTCGAGATTGTCAAAAATCTGCTCCACAATACCATCGTCCAACACTTTAGAGGTGTCCTCAAACTGCCGGATCGCAATCATCGTGTCCATATTGAAGCGATGAATATAAATCTTGTAATGGAGCGAATGATACCTGGGGAACGATTTACAGGTATTGATTAATTATAGTGAAGGGGGATTCTCTCATTTATTCATAATTTAAAGTAATATGACTCCTGATACTAGTAGGGGCGAAACAGCGAATGTATGAAATTTACTA
>JACKZZ010009404.1_pt1 | contig 13765 bp, 3 predicted proteins | sample 8027871 | NCBI WGS metagenome assembly JACKZZ01 (sample SAMN15724774, study PRJNA655200) | protist metagenome | isolation source: fluorescence activated cell sorting (FACS) single amplified genomes of... | place: USA: West Boothbay Harbor, Gulf of Maine | collected 2000-07-19
ATTAATGGCAACACATCCAGTTTGCGCTGCATTTGGTTCAAAATTTTGTGGACAAACGCTGCAGAATTCTTGATTTATAACTGTAGAGTATTTGCCTGGGGGACATTGAAAACAAGTGTCTACCGTTAAGGGTAATAATTTACGACCATCGGTCCGTACCGAAACCTCTGGCTCGTCAGGTCCAGCTAACCTTCGGGGGGCTTCTTCAAGACAGGCATTACCCGTGCAATCCGCGGCATACCTTATATAAGATCCTGGTTGACAATTTACTGCAGAGGCAAACATTCCTGACATTGTAAAAAATGCCAGAGAAAGCAAGGAAATACAAATGTGCGTAATAATCATGACTAATTCAACTTCAACACAAAGCGTGGTCCAACCACTACGTAAGCAAACAAAAAAAGACTCAAACTCTTACCAAGGAGCCCTGCGATTATTAGCGCACTGTATGGAGAAAAAAAGAGGTAGGTTGTCTCCACCCGAAATTTTGGGGTCACTTGCGTCGCGAAAGGATCCAACATCAAACAATGGACATTGTTAACAAATTTACTGCGTCCTCGTTTTTTTTGCCTTTGCGGGATATAAATGGGTGGAATATACCAACACCCCTAGACTGTACATTGTCACATGAACTTGAACCCGCAAAGCAGTGCAAACGATGCAGTCCTAAAAAGTTCAAGCAGAGGAGGCAATTGATCTTCCTAAGGAATTTCCAACATCGAAACAATGGACATCAAATCTTTTCCAGGAACGATTTTGTTTGGGCTAGACTGCACAACTTGTGGTAATAAATAGTCGATTATCCTCAACCGTATGAGGGGAAAAGAGAGAAGTAGAGTTGGTTGGTAAGACTGAAGCACGTAAAAAATAAAAATACGGTATAAACAAAATACGAAGTAACTCCTAGAAAAGAGAACAATATATAAGGTACGGTTGTAAAGGTAACTTTTTCTCTCTTTCTGTGTCTACTATCAATAACAATATTCTTCAATAAAGCAATAATAAATTAAGCAATGAAATTAAGTTTTGGTGTCGGATCAGCAATATTTGCTTGCTGAAAGAATTGCATTCGTTTTTTGAAATCTGGTAAATCTTGGCTTGGAATATGACTTGAATCGTTTCCGAGCTTTGCAAATTCAAAAGTAACTTTACTTCTAGATAAACCAGGTGTTTCAAAAAGACTTTGGTCGCAGCGATTACCAGTAAGATTGATATGTAAAGATCTATATTTCGTATCTCCATTAGATGATGACAAGACTTGTAATGATCCCGTCATGAGTTTTGATATAGCATCTGTAATTTCATTAAATCCTATATCCAATACATTAATCAATTTATTAGATAGTAAGAATTGCTTCAATGTTGGGCCAATTGTATTGTGAATATCATTACCAGAAAGACAAAGTAATCTCAAATAAAACCCACCTGACATTTCGCTACCCACGGAATCTGACTGCGGAACAATAGTACTACTGACAATGCTTATCGTAGGCAATCCAGAACTGAAATCTCCTCCTTCAGCAACACCACCTAACTCTTTCTCTTCTTCAATAACAACTGAACCAGTGTATTTATAAGCATCTAGAATCTTTTGTGCTCCTATAGTACCAAGCTTACATAAATTCAATTTAACTTCACGCAATCTCATTTTCTGTAAATGACTTGAAACTTCTTGTGCACATAGATGAAGGTCATTTTCAGAAACATCCAATTTTTCTAATGATATCTTTTGAATAAGAGATTCAATTAAAATATCTGCACCACCTTTACTCATTTTGCAGCTACTAACATCTAAAAATTTCAATGGTAATCGAACTATTTCTTCATGATCATCTGACAATAATTTTGCTGTTTCTTTACTAACATATATCGAATCTACAACTTGTTCATCTTGATATGAATAACTTAATAAAAATTCATCTGCCAATAATTTAGCACCATCATTTCCAAAATAATTCGATGATAAATCAAGCCATTCAAGATGTTTTGTAGAAGCTAAAGAACCGCCTAATTTTTTCATATGAAATGGTGTAAGCCCACATCGTGCTAAAGATAAACGTTTAAGTTGACATTGACCTTCATGAAAAACACCAAGAATAAGTTCAAAATGATTCACTAAAAGTTTAACATCAGAAAGTGTTAAAATTTGAATTGATTTATTCAATGTTTTTATGGATCGAATAATATTTTTTAATCCTTTTGGTGGAATATTCTCATTAGCATCAATTGCTAAATTTTTAAGAGTGTCAGTTCGACCAAGCAAATTAGACAATGTTACAGCACCAGCTTCACCAATTCCAACATCACGTAAACATAAATCTGTTACACTTTGATTGAAAGGTTTACGTAATACTGCTTTCATCGCAGATTTTCCTTCATCATCAGCAGCATCAGCATCTTCTTCTTCTTGATGAGAATCATGATAAGGTTGGGATTTATGAATATCTTTTGAAAAATCTTGAGAAGATTGTGTCTTGAAAATATCATCAGGATGTGAATGTAAATCTGATTTTTGGTCAGCATTAACCTCCACAGCAGCAGCATCAGCAGTTTCAAATTCTAATCCAGGTTTTACCATAGCTAAACATAGTTCATGAACACCATTATCACCAATAGGATTACAAGATACGTCGAGATAGCATACAGATGATGTTATTTTAAGAAATTGGGCAAGTTTAGCAATACCAATCTCACCAATACGGTTATTAGCAATATGAAGAATTGTAATTTCTGTATAAGGAAACATATCTTCTGGTGGTCCATCGGCTAATGTTTCAAAAGTAGGCAGTAAAGCTTTACACATTGCATATATACCATTATCACTAATAAAATTGTCCATTATATTAATAGAACGTAATCTTTTTGCAGCACCAAGAGAATCTAATGAATCGAAAAGTGTAACAGCAAGATCATCACTTAATCGTTTTCCAGAAATTGCTAGATCACAAAGCATATGATATGTTTCATGATTTGAAACATATTGTGGAACACGACAAATAGGGAGTAATTCATCAATACCTTCAGTAACAAGAGAAACAAGAGCAGGATGACCAGCAACAGCAACTTCCATTTCATCATATTGAGCATCAGGATTACGAGACCGACGACGTCGTCTTCTCATACGTGCAGCAGCATCACTTGATGCACTTATTTCTAATTGCACAAGTTTTGATTTCTGCAAATGTATTTCTTCTCTTTCACGACTTATCTTTTCTTGCATTTTAGCTCTAGCTTCACGAGATTCAATGTATGGCTTTCCGGTATTACCAAAACGTGTAACAGAAGTTTCTTTTTCTTCATCAGTTTTTTCTTCTTCAGGACCTATTTCTATCAAATCATTATCATCATTATTTTTACCATTTTTTTTATTAACTTTATCCATTTTTAATACACCAAAACTTTCGTCTTTTTCTTGAAGATCATTAGAAAAGGATACACTTAAAACAGATTTTGTAGCACTTGCTGGTCTTGAAGTAGTCAAACGAGTAGCACTTGTTGGTCTTGATATAATAGGAGAATCTTTCAATTTTGTAGCACTTTCGGGTCTTGATAAATGAGGCGAATCAATATTTTGTTTCTGAGGTTGTTCAATTACTTTTTCGTTTTTTTTTTCTTGTTTAGAAGCAATCTCAAGACTCTGCATACGAGAAATAAAGGGTGATGTCTCAGAAATAACGGTCCCATCTTGACTTAAATGTGATGTACTACGTTTAATAGAATCACTTCGACTTGCATTGAATTTGCTTTCTTGATCATCATCAATAGCATTTTGAATACAATCATCACAAAGTAATAAGCCTAAAGTATTGATTTTAGAATATTGTATAAGTGCCCACATATATGCTGGAGATATACACATTTCTGGAACAGAACCAATTACCATTTGCAATGCTTTTTTCCATGTAACACCAAATCGTTTAATAAAATATGCTGCAGCAACTGCACAACTTCTATTGTCACCACGTTTTGACCAAAGTAAAGTTCTTGTCGGGTTTTTCTTTTCTAGACCTTCTTTTTTCCGCTGACTTGCTGTTTTCGTTTTAACAGCGTCATCTTGAGGTCTTTGAGGTCTTCCGTAACGATCAACTGGACCTCTATATACTTCAGGTAAATCATCTCCTGCTTCATGAAGTTCGGGGTTTATTCTTTCGATTTCAATCCAATCAGAACAACGATCAAATAACATCAATACATTCCTAAGTGCCAAATCTTCTTCGACAGGTATTGGATCTTCAATGACTTCCTCTTCTTTCGCAATTACCTTCTTTTTCTTCACTACTGGTTTATGCCTTGGTACATATCCTTCTGGCATAACTATAGAACTAGATGTTGTTTTTTCCTCCTTTTTTTCATCATCAACAACATCATTTTTATTCTCATCAACATCATCATCATCATCGTCATCATTATCACTATCATATATCTTTTTTGCAGTTCCTTTATCACCAATATCTGATTGAACAAAAGCTGTACTAGGTAGTTGATCTAAAGGAGTCGATTTAAAACGTTTGATTTCTGCAAATTTTGCTACTTGACAACGGTAATGGGGAGGCCTTGCAGCTGGATTTTTAAGATTCTCAGTACAATTCAAAACTAATGATATCCCAGATGGAATAATAGTTGACAATTTCGCAGTATCTTTATCGCCAATAAACAAATAACCTGGCATAATCTCACGAACAGTAGCAGTAGATCCTATATTATAACGTAACATTCCAATATCTGGATCTTGTTCACCCATTCCAGGAATATGACATGTAGCAAGATTTCCTCTACATTTACCGCACCATAAATCAGTTTGGAATGTCTTTAAAGGTATAACCCTTTTAGCTGCATTCGAATCAATATCATCATTAATTGTAGACACATTAGTATCTAATTGTGTTTTAAGTGGAGTTTTTGGTAGGCCATGTACAATGCCTCGCAACATAGGTATCTTTTGTACTTCATTCCATTCGGGTAAACCATCTCGCCATGCTAATGTTTTATCAGTAATATCACCAGTTTCATACATAAATTTCAATTCTTCTGCAATGTGAGGACCAGTAGCACCGTAAACTTCACGAGGAGACTTAATATAATACCAACTACGTTGTTCGCCATATTCCAAACCATCCGCACTTGGTGTGATCATACTCTTTGGTGGCATTGGTGGAATATTAACAGGTAACACAGGATCTACATGTTTCTGTGAACTAATACGATCATGAATTATCTCTACAGGAAGAGCACCTTGTTTCGCATTGTTTTCCTTTTGTCGTGCCATTGTACTAGCTTCCCATGAAATATCCCCTAATGCTAAAGACAATCTCCCTTGCTCTTTTTCATCAAGTGCTCTATCAGGGCTTTCAGAACTCATTTTTATAACCCAGAGTGCTCCCAACAAGCCGAAAGAGAAGCTTTTTTAAAGGAAACAGCACAGCTCCCGCAGGCACCCAAAACAGCAAACAGGCAAAAGAGCATTTTGGGGTCCCAGCTCGATTGATTTTAATAATTTAAGCTCGTTGAAGGTTATGTCTAATTTTGAAGTTGGTGAAGATGAAACGGCGCCAGTCGAGGTTCAGCAGCATATCTCTATTCTTGGCAGAGTGAGTGCAGTTGTAAGTGAGGCCTCTGCATTAGGTTCTGTAGCGTTGGAAAGTGTGAAGCGACGTGTTTCTACAGTTGGTAGAAATACAATAAATGAAGCAGTTTTGGAACGTGTAAGTGAAATTACAACGAAAGAAAAATCACTTTTTGATGGGGGTGGTGTGCCCCCTGCAAATGTGGAAGATTTATCCTTTTTTGCATCTTGTTCAAGTAAAGCTGAGAAAAACCAGGGATGTTTTTTCCGTCTCGCTGTAGAGCAATCACATATAACAAATGGTTTTGTTCTTCAAACCAAAAGTGCAAATGGTGGTAAGTTTAAGATGTTGATTTTTGATGTTGATGGAAATCCTCTCGTCCGTGAAGATTCACAAAAGAGTACTACGGGAAGTTTTTCATCGGTCTCTTTATTTATGACTTCATTTCCTACTTATCTGTACAATTCGGAAGGTCATTTTAAAGAGACACGTGATGGTGATGTTCCTCATGTTTTCAATAGTTTACAGTGTTTCCGTAAGAGTTCTTTTTCATTGAAATCACCTGGTCGAATTCTAATTGTTATTTATGGTGATAATATTATTGGTGGTACGAGCTTTTCACTCGCTGCACTTCCATGTCAAGGTAGTATAAACTACGAAGAAATTGTTACAGTTGATCAAACAATCGAGGAAACTAAGTTGAAACTCGATGCTCAGAAGATTCAATTTATTGCAGCCAAAGAGGCATATGAGGAAGCAAAAGCCACATCTGTCACGATGAAGCGAAGAGTTGACACCCTTCTCGAAACAAGAGAATCAGCATATAATATCTATTTAAGTTCAACAAGCGCTTTGTTTGCTCTTGATGACAGTCAGGCATCTACAGCTTTCGCTGCTAGTAAACCATCAACTATGACACAAGTTTCTGAAGGTGCTCAAAAGCTTGCTACTAGTGGAATTGCTGTTGCTAGTTCTGCTGCTGCAACTGCTTCTGCTACTGCAGAAACCGCAAAAGAATACTTTAAATCAACTGCAGCAACTGCGTCTGCTACGTTTAAATCCACTGCAGCAAATCTTAAGAATTCGTGGACAATTTTCCGTCGCGGTTCTGGAACAGATGCAAGTGGTGGCGATGGTGGTGGTGGTGGTGCTGCTGCTGCTGCTGCTGCTGCTGCTGCTGCTGCTGCTGCTGGTGATGCTGGAAGTGCTGCTGCTGGTGATGTACCAAATGCATTTAAAGATTCTTCTGTACCTGAAGAATCAAGTAAATCTATTTCAATATCTGGTGCAACTGCAACAGCAACTAGCGCCGATTCTTTATTACCTGCCACTACACCTTTTGTTGTGGAACTGGATGCTGATGAAGACGATGAGGGGCTATGAAAAGTGTGAATGATATCAATACAATTTTTTTCTTGTAGTTAATTTATAAATTTCACTCAGACATACATATTCTTTTTAATATAAATACTTCGTAATTGTGTGTGGCGGTGGGGGGTCGATCGACGGGTCATCTCAGCTCGATTCTCTTATTGCAGGCCGTGGCAGACAAAAGACAACAAAAAAACCCGATTATTTTAAAGTTACAGTGATTTCTTTTTCAAAAGTTTTTTTTTTCTTCTTAGTTCTCGGCGCAAACGTTTTTCTTCTTTAGCAATGGCTTTACCTTCCTTCTTGGCCTTGGGAGTTTCACCAAATCGAGCTGAAAGACGTGGCTTTGATAATTCAGTAATGCTATCATCATCTTCTTCTTCATCATCATCATTTTCATCACCATCAATGGACATCGAATCAGATAATGTAAATGAATTTGCATCATCATTCTTTTCATCATCGCTTAAAAAAATATTCCCAATATCTACATGTCGTTTTACTGGTATTCTAACATTGATTTCATCTTCTTCATTATCAGAAAGAGAAAAAACTCTGTCATCATAAGAATCTCTTTCTGGTCTTCTAGGTGTTTCAGTAGGAACAGCCTCATTATCAACATCCATAATTGAGATTGCATAAGCAAGTTGTGCATCATCTTCATCACCATCGTCATCACCACCGAAACCAACATTTTTATTGTCATCCTTGACGCTATCATCACTATCAGAAAGCTCTCCGAATTTAAGTGCACCAACAGCTTTAAGCTGCATTCGCACTTTCGAAGCTATATTATTAAACGAAGGTATCTGATCAATACGTGGTGAAGTTGAAGTAGTAGCAACATCAGCAGCAGAGGCAGCTGCAGAGTCAATGGTCTTTTTCTCGTCACTATTTGGATAAGGTCTAGTTCGAACCATATTCCTTACCATCGTTTGTTCTTCATCAAGTGCTTCTTCGGAATCAGATAATGAAAACACATCAGCTGACATACCACGATCAGCATAACGAGGAACAGATTCACTTGGATCTGGAGTAATATTATACGAAACTAATACTTCAGTTGAACCCATTTTGACCCTATCTGAGTCTGACACGCATTTCTCAGAATGTACCATATTATCAACAGCAGTCTTGAATTTAGCTGAATCAAAATGATTATCAAACGTACCACCATCATCTTCATCGTCATCACTATCATGATCAACAATACCATAAATATCATCATTTTTCTCAGATTCGACATCTGACAAATCTGCCATTACAGCATCGAACTCAGATTGATTATTATAATCTTCAATCCCAATACCATAATCATCATGAATATTATAATCATCTTCATGAATATCGTATACATCAATATCATCATCTGACATTGCTTTATCAAATACATCGTCAGTGCCCAATTTCGAAGCAATGAATGATTTTCGAATGGTAGTGATATCTTCATGAATGGGAAAGTTATAAATATCAGAATCTTCACCATCATTACTAACCGCATCATCCATATTTACTTGTTTTTTTGGTAATACACCGGATTGAATAAGCTTTGCACGAACTGAAGATAAGCTGTGTTCATCGATATATGATACACGGAATTTATTTGCAGTCTCTTCATCATCTTCTTCCGACTCGTATCCATGTAAACCATGATTTTCAATTGAAGCTGTACCAGCACCATGTGTATCAGTAGAATGTTTCATAACTACAGCACCATATGGTGTATGCTCAAAATCTTCTTGTGTTGTTACTATAACATTAACACACACAATCAAAGCTAGAGTAGCACAGGCATAAAATCCAAGAAATGCATATAATATCGCATATTGCGTGTATGAGTCTTGTTTTCCAAAATAAAGCAATGAGAAAAGAATACCCGCTGCTATAGTTGGCAAAGATGACAAAAGAAAACGCTGTAATACACCTGATAATCCACCAATATAAAGCCCAATGTGTATAAAACAACTTGTTGGATCTAAAAATAGTAGTTTCAATGCAGTAAAAAATCCAAAAGATGCCTCATCTGATAAAGAATTAACATTTTCACTTTCAGGTATAACTTTATTCTTTTGTTTCCGTGATGATTTTGAGGAAGATTTCGATTTTTTAGATGATCGATTATATTCACCATATCCATATGGCTTCAATACTTGTTCTGGTTCAACTTTTTTACTTTTTTTGGATTTTTTACTAGGAGAAATAGAGTCTGGTGCAGCACCACGGCTTTTATCATATAAACCATCTGTACCTCTATTCATTCCATCACCAGTAAGATTAGCTTTGTAAGCATTTGCATACTCATTAAGTGACGTCCCAAGACGTTCAGGAAGCGGGTCGCGGAAACTAGTAATCAGTGCAGCTTCAGGTAACCAATGCATTTCTCGGGCTAAACGTACACTTGCAAAAAGGAAATCAGAAGCACTAAATGTTTGGTGATGACTATCAATCATTGATATATGAGATGCATCAGGTGCAGGTTGGCCAGTCATTCGACGAGTACTTGCAAGTAAACGAGAGCGAACACTACGAACTTCAGAAGAAATAAGTCGAGGAATCGCATAACCGAGTACAACAGCTTCTAACATCCCATCAAGGCATAATAAATATATCGTATACCAAAAACACAACTTAAACCAACCCCATAAATAGTTCCAATCTTCCTTACTCGCTTGTGATACTACAAAAAGCATGGCTGTAATATTTACTGCCAATAACCCTAAAATAAGAAGAATTTTCACTATTAATGGAACTGACATACCAAGCTGGAAATGGCGATAACTCTTTGAGGAATACACTTTCGCAGATGGAGTGTCGCGTCCTAATAAATCACAAACAAACATTCGCATTAATTCAATACCAAGTGCAGAATCAGACAAATGTTTAAGTTCGCGTTTTTTAGAATCAGCAATTGTTGCAGCCTCACCGAGGCTCTTAATAATCATGTCATTATTGCGCCATGTAACATCAGTTATTTTTCCTGTTTCTTTACTTGAAAATAAAGGTAAATTTAATCCCCATTGTTGGAAAAAAACAGGGGCGATTTCAAATCTCGATGAAGAAGTAAGCGATAAATTAATATACTCTGTTAGAGCTTCATTTAACTCCGAGAATGTGGGTCGAGCCGAAATTGGAAGTCGTGTCAAGTCAGCTGTAGTGAATGAAACAGATACTACTCTTGTAGGTGCGCCCCTAAGAGTACATTCATGACGATCTACAATCATACCAGAAGATCTCTTTTTCTTTGAAAAAATTACTGCTTTTTCGATCTCATATACAAGAAATGAAGATGTAGATCTATAAGCATAAAGTGCAGCTTCGCGAGCTCTAAAACATTCATAAGGAAGTTTGACTGAAACAAACATATTATTTCCATCAAATAAATGTGATTGTCGATTAAGACCATTATTATTGTTATAAAGCTCGGCATCTTCTGTTACCATTTGATTCATTTTATTATGATCAGTAGAATGAAGACCAGAATAAAAAACAGTTGTCATGGGCGTTTCTTCATCATGTAACGAATCTTTTGACTTTTGCCTCAAACTATTGAAAAATCCAACCTTTTTTGTTACAGGTACTTCTTCTTCGCCTTCAGTATTAATAAACTTTTTATTCGAAGGGGCATTCTTGCGTGACAACTTCGTAGATGCTTCAATTTTTGTTTTTGACGATAAAGCTTCGTCTCCAGTATTCTCTTCTGGTAGAGGCGCTTTCAATATATCGAACAAAATCCCTAATATAATTTTAATAAAAGGTGTCGCCATTATTGCTGCAGTCATAACACGGCAAAGAGTAGCAAGAGACATTGGTTTTGATTCAAATACACAATGCACTTTTACAAAAAGCAATAACGAATCTTCAACAGGCAGCCATGAACATTGAGAACGTGCAACTGAGAAGTGGCCTTTTGTTAATAAACATGATTCTTCATCAAAATGGCGGCCACAAGTGACAGCATTTTCATCTTCGTCATATCGAGCAAGTATTGAAAGAAGTGTCCAACATAATGTTATTACTGTAACCATCTCAAACGCAAACAATAGACGATCTTTTAATGTTTTACCATAGATCATTCCAAAGGCATAATGGTGCAAGCTCATCTCAAACATAAATTGATTTTCAGGTGATTCGTTACTGAATACACCAGGAAATAATGTACTAATGTAGACATTCATTTTAGCCTGCAAATCATTACGCAATGTTATCTTATTGTCATCTTTACCTTTTTCTTTATCTGTTGCATCTTCTTCTTTATTTTCTATAGGCTTTACAAAATACTTATAACCAAATTGAAACGAAGAATCTTTACCAGACTTGATATCATCCTTGTAATAAAGAATTTGACATGCAATAAGAATGATACAAATAGCTGCCCAGAGCAAACTAAATGTAGTAGGGACTGCAATACCATCTGGAGGAATAATAAGCACAGGATATGCTCGGTATTCTTGGAAATCATTATCACCATAAAGATATTCAATAACAGCAACTTCTGAATCTGTTGTTATTGCTCTGAGCTGCCGATTATTTGTAGAAAAGTCGTCGATACTAGAACTCTTATACATCACATCTTCACTGGTTTCTAATGTACTTAATAAACGACGAGATCCCCCATTTGGACATAAAGAACATGAGCAAGTCGTAACTGTAGACGTATAGTTAAGAACCTCACACATGCCTGGTCTTCCTTTTATAAAGATGTCTGAAGAACAATGAGGGCGTCGTTTCTGACCACAAGAAATCTTGACAGTTCCGTGAAGAATTCCATCGCAATATTGGAAAATCGGGTCTCCGTAGCACATTGTCGTTTGGTTATAAACCACCCCCTTAGTGCATTCATGAGTCAGAGTCAGTCGCTCAGTTCCATTTACCCACCCAAATGTTTGTTCAATAGCATTCGGAATAGTGAAAACAACACGAGACATTTCTGAAAGGCAAGATAGGGAACTATATGCATTAGGCACCGTGAGAACATTGACATCAGATAGCAACGTATCGAGTGTTATATCACTACCTGCATCATCTATAAAATAAGAAGAAGTACTGGAGTCTTCAGAAATAATTTCTAACATCAAAAACGATAACCAAGAATCAATAGCAGTCAATGTCAAATGAGGAGACTCGCTATCTGAATCAACAGTTATGCGACCTGTCAGTGAATTAAGTCCGTAATCTTCATCAACATCAGTCAGTGCAGAAGTAAAAGAAAGGTATTCATATAAATCTGTATTTTCAATAGTACCAGTTACTCCAGCAACAGATTTCATACTAAACCCTGATTCGAACTTTTGACGAGCTTTTTCAAACGGTGCTTGTAAATAAGCATAAACAGCGGCAAATTGTTTCATCATATCAAAAGATTCGTCAAAATCAAGAGGATTATTCAAGCCAGAAAGACGTCTTGAATTACGATTAAGAGGTCTTGTATTTCGATAGGGGATTCTAGAGTATCCTTCTTCATCTTGTTTATTTGGACTAATACAAATCGCAAAAGAATGAAGAAGTCTATCAGCAATATCTTCACTAATACTATCACTAGAATCTGCACCTAAACCAAACTGGATGCCTTCTTTTAAAACACTTTGTACCGACTTAACCATTTTCATCTTACTTTCATTAGTCAATTCATCTTTTTTCTTAACAATATTCTCAATTTCCTGCGACTTCTTCTCAACATCTTTCAAAGTAACTGACGAGACAATTTCATTTGTAAGCAAAGAACTAAATTGGTCCACTAAATCATCTCTTAATGATTGTCGATTTGATAATGTAGCCTCAGATAAAGAACATGCCTCTCCAAAATGCTGATTATCACATGAACAAAATACATCACAATTATCACCTACTAAACATTCCCGTTGATATGAATGAAGCTTAAGATGAATTGCTTTACATGTACCATGACCAGAACAATCACCAGGACATGATTTAGTTAGTCTGGGCTGAGTAACGATGACATTACGTAAAACACAAGCATTATTAGCATCTCCAGATTGTCCGAAATAACCTTTCATGCAATGACCGCATGTTCGTTCAGTCGCCCCACAGTCGTAACGGAAAAGCTCAGTGCAATTAATACCAACCGGTAACTCGCAATCAAGTATGTTCATGGCAGTGGTAATGCTTATTAAAATAGCTTCTGCAATCCGCACTTCAATAGGAGAGGAACTAGAAGCTGTTACTACTGAATCCAACTTTGTAGATATGGCATCTAGACGATCATCAGAATTTAATGCTGAACTGGTTGTGTGATTCACTGGAAGGGAAGGGAGGTGCACTGTTACATCCACGGAAGCATCACTTGAAGCAGAAAATGTGTCATAAATATAAAACTTGAGTGTAACAATATAATCCTTGTCTTCCCGTCCACTCGCCAGTTGCACTTGTCCAGTATTATCCTCTGATTGTGGAGAAAGTAGAACCTCATCATTTCCAGCACCATCTGATAAATATAGCTCGTAAGATAAAGGCAAATCAATATCTTCCCAATTGAATATACCATAATCAAAAGGAGTTACCAATTCTATGCCAGTAATAGGATTCACACGTACATTTCCAGGAATAGGGGGACCATTCGTCGTAACAATAACTTTATTGTGAGTAACAAGATTGTCGTTCAAGTGATGTGCACTAAGAGTAAAGACAAATGAAGACCTTGCTGGTAAAACTCCTGATAACAATACGAAACTGATCGAATGCTCCTTAGTACTTGCTGAAAGAGTAGTCTCAATGGGCGAAGAAAGAACGTCTTCAAGATTAGCTATAGCTGGGCTTACAGACCATTTCGCTATACCAGCAAGATCAGGCATTTCAACTGTTGCTGAAATAAT
>JACKZZ010019841.1_pt1 | contig 13762 bp, 10 predicted proteins | sample 8027871 | NCBI WGS metagenome assembly JACKZZ01 (sample SAMN15724774, study PRJNA655200) | protist metagenome | isolation source: fluorescence activated cell sorting (FACS) single amplified genomes of... | place: USA: West Boothbay Harbor, Gulf of Maine | collected 2000-07-19
GTAGCGAAAAATACAGCACAAGTGAAAGTAAAAGTGATAGTGCCAGTGCCAGTGCCAGTGATAAGTGCCTTACTTAGAACTTACCCAGTAGCTTCAAGGCAGACAATTCTGCATAGAGCATATTGAACCCTGTCTTGTGGTCTAAGAGTGACTTCTTATCAATCTCTTTTATAGCATACCATTTGCTGTTTAAAACAAACTAAATATGTATATGTATATGTATATGCATATGCATATGCATGGTAATAGGGATATGCACAGATATAGTGATATGAATTGAGACATGGGGCACATAGACACAGACAGACATGAAAAAGGTAAAGAAATAGTGGTACGTTAGTAGAGTAAGAGTAAAAGTAAAAGTATAAGTATAAGTAATAAATATAGACATGACTTCGAGTAATGAAGCAGAAGCAAAAAGCAAAGACATGCATACAAACCTGACATGTCATCACTCGACCAAAACCACCTTCACCCATCAATTGATCTATGTAGAATTGACTTCGATCTGGAACATACTCTTTACGATTCAATATTTTTCCATTACCACAACCCATCACTATTTATAAAGGAGATATGAAGAAATGGATGGCAAATGAAAATTTTGAGTTAGTACACCATAAATACAATATAAAATTGCACACAAATAAAAGAAATGCAATAAAAGCTACTCACTTCTATCGAAATTTACTAATTGAATGAGAAATACTTCTCGAATACATGAGAAAATGGTAAATAGAATCCCGACAGATATTGGCGTGTTGGATAACTCATTCGGAAAGACAGACCCAAGGGTCGAATTAGAAAAGACAAGTTTCTCCTTAAATACGTAATATAAACAATTTATATTGTACGTGTAGTGAAATAGTAACAATTATTAATGCTGAATTTGCCTATTTTTGCATTATAAATTTATTTGATTGAGGAATTATCCTAAAAAGTTTGATTAAAGATCTCCTCTCTTCCAACCCAAATCTAACCATTATACCTCTCTCATCAATATTATCTCTTCTTTATAGTTTAACAGTCGAGATGTATTCTAATGCATCATCTCGGCGCTCCAGTGGTGTGAGCGTTTCATCAAATGCTGCACGTAGTTCTTATGGGCAATCACAAACATCAACATTAACACCAATGCAACCACAAAGACAAAGACAAAGGAAAGCATCAACATTTATGGATTATGAGACTACAGTGAGTGCTTTGAGAGATGCCAAAGAACATCTCAATGCTAGTCAAAATAAACTCAAAACTGTAAGTACAAGGGGTATCTGTGTATCTGTGTATTGTATATACATCGGCCCCTGTCCCCTGTCCCCAGTGCATGTCTTTATATTTCTACTTTATTCTTTCTAACTTACTCATACTTCTACTCATACTTACACCTTACACCTTATACCTTACATCTTCACACACCACCACCCACCACCATATATATCATGTAATATGACATATGACATATGACATATGACATATGACAGGTACAAACAGATTTTGCAGAGTTAAAAATGCAATATGATCAGTTATCTAACTCATATAAAGATATACAAACTCAAGCAATAGACTGTAGTTGGAGATATTGTATCGGTAAGTTACTAACTTAGTTAGTATTTAGTATTTAGTACTTAGTAGTCAGTGGTTAGTATTTGCTTAAGGTGCAGTGTGATTGTAGATGTAGCAGTGATACTAACCTCTCCTCGTCACCTCTGTTTGAACCCACACCCACCCACACACACACATATATATACACATATACACATATACACATACATATACAGAAAAATCAAGTGATTTCATGTACATCCCACCATTGGACATGAGTCTTCTAGAGACCACCGATAGAGTTGGTAGTTATGCTTTGACACATGTTTTAGGTTATGGTCATTACTCTTTGGTAAGACAATGTGTATGCCTTGATCCTGAATCAGCATCAGCATCAGCATCAATATCAGCAACTACATCTACAGCTAATATACATATTCATAGTAATAACTTAAAGAACGGAGCTGTAACTACTGCTACAACTTCTGCCACTCCACTCATTTCTGATGGTATTACTGGCACTGGTACTAGTAATGGTAATGGTACTGGAACTGGAATTCAAAGTGAAGAAAATAACAACAATGCAGAATCTAGTTCTAGTTCTAATTCTAATTCTAATTCTAATTCTAATTCTAGTTCTAGTTCTAGTTCTAATTCTGGTTCAGATGAATTAATAAGAATACTACAAGCAAAAGATGCAGAAACAAGTCGTAAATTATTCATAAATTCTAAATATACTTCATCATTTTTGTATGATAAAAGATCACAAAGAGAAGCAGTTATAGCTAGAGCTAGACAATCTGCTACGAGTAAAATAAGACGTCCTTCTTCTGTTACTGCTTTAGGACCACCTAAATTGTTTTTTGATAAAATGCATACAATGGTTTCACCTACAGTGCGAGTGCCAGTGCCAGTGCCAGTGCCAGTGCCAGCGTCAGCAGAGTCAACTTCTTCATCTTCCTTTCCTGATAAGTTAAATACATTAACTCGTGGCTCCTCTACTCCTAGTACTACTTCTACTACTTCTACTACTTCTACTACTGCAAATACAAATATTAACATAAATACAAACACAAACACTGATACTAACAGCAACAGCTATATCAATAGTAACAGCAACAGCAATAGTAATAGCAGTCAAGTAGAAGGGGGCTTTCGAGACATTGGTAGTGGAGAGCTGACTAAGTATGCGAAAGAAATCAGTGGAAAGCTCAACACCAAGAGTGGCTACGACACTCGTGGGTAAGTGTTGTACCGTGAAAGTAGATGCACTGTAACTGTAACTGTAACTGTAACTGTACTGAATCGCTCTATCGTCTCGTATCATTTGTTATATGATTGTGATTGTGATTGTGATCGTGATTGCATTAACGTTGACTCTAACACTCACCCACTCAACTAACTCATAATAACTTCACACTCACATTCACATTCACATTCACACTCACACTCACTCTCACTCTCACTCTCACTCTCACTCTCACATTAACACTACACTACACTATACTACACTTACTACACTACACTACACTACACTTCATATTGCGAACTAACAGTCACAATCTTAGACAAGCAATCAAAATAATAAAAAAATCTGATATGTCAGGAATTGAAGCTGTATTACGTATAGAACGAGAATTATCTTCATTAACACAACTTGGTAAACATCCAAATATTGTTAGATTTGATAAAGCATTACATGGTTTACAATCATTATATATTATTACTGAAGGTTTTACTACAGATTTATTTGATTTTATTTCTGATAATCAATTGAAACTTAGTAATCCATATCAGAGTAGTAATATTGCTGCAGGTAAGTAGTAGAAGTAGAAGTAAAAGTAGAAGTAGAAAAATCCGAGTTACTCTACCAGCACTAACACTAGCACTTACATTCACAGTGACTGTAGTGGTAGGTACTGATAAACTTACTTCTATGATTATCACAGACTAACCCTCACTCCATCTCATCTCATCTCATCTCATCTCTGTCACATATCACGTATCCTATCACAGTAATTATCAGAGAAATTCTCCATGGTCTCGCACACATGTCCCAATATCACATTGTTCATAGGGATCTCAAACCAGAAAATATTTTGATTCAAGTACGTAGCACTACAATCATTGTCAAAATTTGTGATTTTGGCTTAAGTTATCAGCATTCACCTGTTTACCAGCAAACCAAGGGGAAGGGCAGTGGCAATGGCAATGGTAATGGTAAGACTAGAAGTAGAAACAGTAGTGGTAGTGGTGGTGGTAGTGGTAGTGGTAGTGGTAGTGGTAGTGGTACCAGTAGTGACAAGGACTTGGATGTCATTTCACACACTTTCTGTGGTAGTCCAGGTTTTTTTGCACCAGAGTGTATACTTTCCATAGGAAGTAACAGTAACAGTACTAACCCAATCGGTACTGGTGAAAGTGGTTACAGTAATGGTAATAGTAATCATAATAAACGTTATAGTAACAATAGCAGTTACAGCAATAATTCCCCAGGGTACAACATATATAAGGCGGATGTCTTCAGTGTAGGATGCATTGGCATAGAATTACTTGTTACACAAACTTTTTTTGTTGAAGTATGGTTAGAATCATATAAACATTACAAGTCTACACATGGACATATTAGTACCACAACTGCAACTGCAACTGCATCTGCATCTGTTCCTAGAAATACATCATCATCACCACCACCAGCAACAGCAACAGCAACAGCAGCAAAAACAGCTGAAGAGGGAAATTTCTACCAATCGATGCGCAATAGCATACTACAGGTACACAAGGAAATCCATGGAAGAAATCCTAGTGACTATGAGTTACATGAATTTATCACTGGTATTATTCATATACAGCCCACATTACGTCCCAGTATCCCACAGCTATTGAATAGTAAGTGGATCGCTAATGGGAACAAAAGCCAGGCATGTGATGTACTGAATGACCATAGAGCTAATGCTAGTATTAGTATCGCTCATACTTCACAGAGTTTGTGCTATCACAGTAGCAGCATCAATAGTGGTAACAGTACAACTAGAGGTGCAGGTGTAAGTGTAGGTGTTGGTGCTGGTGGAAATAGTAGCATGATAAGTGGTACTGCCACAGGCAATAGAAGTGGTGGTACTAAGTACATAAATAAGTCTGTCCATATTCCTGATAGTGTGAAGAGGCGACAACAACAGGAGTACATCGCCCAGTCACAGACACAGACAAAGACCCAGACACAGACACAGTCACAGTCACATTACACACCATCATCAGGATCTGGATTGGGAATAGGCTCCCCTACTGGTACAGGGACGGCAAAATTGAGTGCAATATCTGAACATGCTGGTAATATTGCTATTACTATTGCTGGTGTGGGAGAGGGATATATGGAAGCAATGCCATCAGTGGGTCCAGATGACTGGGGGAACAACCCCACCTGGGCAAATGTAGTTTCGCCGATGGCATCTCAGGTAACCAAAAGAGCTGTTGTGTACCCACGTCGTATGTCCGTTGCTCCCACTTCTGTGGCCATGCCATCGCCTTTGGGGCTCCCATCATTGACCATACCTTCTACTGCTTCCATTCCTGATAGTAGTAACCATGGAAGTCCATGGGGATCCAGCACCAGTACCAGTACCAGTAGCAGTACCAGTACCAGCATGAGTGCAAGTGCTCCAGCGTCTCGTTGTGTCTCTCCAGCTCCCACAAGCCGATTGTGTGAAATCAACGAAAATGACGGCTACCATAGTGACACTGGCACTGGCACCTCTGTCTCCGTCAGTACTGGAAATAGTCCACATAGTCACAACCAGAAACAGCCTTTCAATGACACCAACGCTGCTGGTATTGATAGTAATAGTAGTGATGATGACAATGACAACGAGGGTCCATCTGTTTTGCCTTTGCCGCTAGTGCGGAGAAACAGTTACCTGTCCAACGAGGTGTATATCCCACGTGTATCCCACGGAGGCTCGTCTCTCTCAGCTGTTTCACCCACTGCTATTGTTACTACTACAGCTACAGCAGGAGCAACTGGAACTGCTATTGTCACTCCTGTTTCGTCCCCGTCTACATCTACGTCTACATCTACACTTGCCGCTACCACTGTGGCCGTCTCTGTCTCTCCAACATCGTCAGTAGCAGTGCATTTACGAAGGGCGTCACTTGCACAAGCGTACGCCGCACATTGTAACAATAAAATTCCAGGAACACTACTAGGGCAATCCCCTTCAGACCTCAAAATTAACATCGATGACACTAGCACCTGTATTGGCATTGGTAACAGTAGTAATGACAATGTCAATTCAGACGTACTACCTTTATCGCTCCCAATGTTCAAAGATAACGGACTAGGGATGCTAGGAGTCAATTCAGCTGTAATGAATACTATGAGTCAACATAGAAGGAAAAGTTACTTGAGTATTTCATCTGTGGCTACTATGGCGCCAAGGAAAGCATCATTTGTTGATACTTTGAAAGCAATGCATTCTGGTGACAATGGTAGTAGTGGTATTAGTGGTATTAGTGGTAGTAATGGCTACAGTGGTCATCACCCTGGACGTTCTTATTCTGTGTCGTTAGGAACAGGGAGAAAAGCCAGCACTCACTCATACTCACACTCACAGACACACGGAGATTGTAGAGGGATGCTTGGTGATACAGGTACAGGTGTCAGATGTGGTGATACTGACGCAGAAGCACTAGCAACACTGGTACTAGCAGGTGGAGGGCTAGATCGAGATTTTGATGACCAAGAGAGCGACGCCACACTCACAGATGAAGATGAAGAGTAAGTGTAAGTGTAGTAGACAGTAGGGTCCGTGTGTAGATGCTACTTTACTGTACACCTTACTGTGTCTTCTTGACTTAGATTCGTCTCTCTCTCTCGTCCATTAGTTAACACAATAACACACCACGAACAAAAAACACAAAACACGCACACACACACACACTCATAGGTACACATACATACTCCTATGTACATGTACATACATACACACATACACATACACACATAAATACCCTACAATGTAAAGTAAAGTAAAATAACGCAAAGAACTCCATCACCATCACCGTCTCTCTCTCCTATTCCTCTTCAGTGGCCTCTGTGGCTACCTCTCATGAGATGAGTGTGAGTGTGAGTGTGAGAGTTAGGATCACTTTCCAGTTCATACTCATACCTTTCCGCCTGTAGAAATTCAGGACACATGTTGGGGCATATGATATTCCAAACTCCATTACCATTACCATTACCATTACCATCACCATTACCATTACCATTACCATTACCATTACCATTACCACCAACTGCAGCAGCAGTAGCACCACCAGCAGTAGTAACAGTAATAGTAGCATAAGGGAGAGGATGTTCATCACTACCATCACAACAATCACAAACACCATCACCCACACGTGAAGAATATATATAAGTTCCCCATCGTTTACCATTTCTGTCTATATAGACGGTCCCACCTATTCCATTTCCATTCTCATTTCCATTCTCATTTCCATTCTCATTATCTATGCCTCTAGTGTGACCTATACCTGCACCTGTACCTGTACCACTGATGTGAACTTGGTCATAGTGACGAGAATTTGGACAAGGGAAAGTGTGTTTATGAGGTGTATAGTAACTACAAGCGGATGTATGTGGTTCATCAGTTTGAACATATGGGTTAATACCACCATTGGGAAGAGTTATGTCTCTATCCCACTGTTGTTGTTGTTGTTGATGTTGATGTTGCTGTTGCTGTTGTCCATTATTATAATTATTTCTATCTCTATCAGAACCCGTAAATCTTTTATTTCTCCAATCACCTCTCAACGCAAGACGTCGACGTCGTTGTTGATGTTGATGTTGCCCTCGATGTTCATGTTCATGTTCATGTTCATGTTCATACTCATGTACCTGACCCCTTTTCATTTCAGGCATAGATATAGGTATCATAGGGACAGGTTTCACAATTTTATCATCTAATGGTGAGTTAGTACCACCACTGCCACTGCTACTACTACTACTACTACTACTACTACTATGACAATCACAATAATTATCATTTAATTTACCTATAGTACTTTTAGGTTTAATTTGGTCATGCCATTCACCACGTAATAGTGATATTCTTCTACCATTGCCATTAATATTATTTATCCATTTACATTGAACATTATCATTCACATGTAATGGATTCATTATATTATTATTATTATTTGTTTTAAGTAGTTCTTTATGCTTTAAATCTAATAATATAGCTTTTTTTCCTTTGATTAATTCATGTTTTTTCACTAATTCTGTTTGTATAGCTACATTTTCAACTATCTTTGACAATGGGTCTCGAGCTTTGGTTCGGGCTGTATTTTGGGTACTAAACATCGCTGTGAAGGCAAAATAAACAGTTATCGCCACCCCAACTAGCAGTGCTATCACTGATTTAGCGCGCATTGAAACCTTTCTTTATCTTCCTTTCCTAAATCAGGATCTAATAGTGGGAACTCATAAGAAAAACCACAAGTGAAAGAAAGATTCTCTTGAAGCAAATTTCAGTTCTCTTGAGGGGTACTACAACGACAGTACGTGCATTTGAATCCTTTGGAACGCAAGAACGCTGCAAAATACTTTACCATAATAGAAACAAGAACAAAATCGTCTTGCCTGGTAAATTTACAAGAAAAGAGTAAAAAAGTGTTTTCCCCAGTACACTTTACACATATTATAACAAAAATCTAAAACAAGAATTGCAATTGTAATAAAAAAGATAAGTAAAGATAGATATATATAAAATGACAAAGAATCTTGAAGTAAATGCACGTCATAGGCAAGACATATTACGTGATATGATGTCTAGAAATGTATTTGCAACATATTCACAACGTGTTAATTCAGTATTTTTATATCTAAATTCGCATAATCGTGGCGAATTTAAAATAAATGATTTATCTGAAGGATACAAATTTATATTTTCATTTTTAGGGATATCTACTGATGTTACTTTTACTACTGGTACTGGTAATGGTAATGGTAATATTTCAGGCAGAGGTACAGATACTAATTCTGCCATAACTAATACAAATACTAACAATACTACTACTACTACTACTAGTAATAGTAATAGTAAGTTTTCTATTGTTATGGATATTTATCGGTCATATGACAGAAATGGTGATGGTAGTGCTAATTTAATGGAATTTGTATCAGGAACTATTGAAAGGATACGTGTATTGTCGACTAATGACACATTTTTATATGATATAGCAATACAAATGATTCAACAAACTATTGACATCACTAAATATGAAAGTGGTAGTGGTAATACTAATACTACTAATACTAATACTGATGCACAGAATAAGGGTATCAATAACAACAATCAAAGTGATATCAATAGTGTCAATGGAATTCTTGGTAATTTGAGTGATAGCAACACTAACACTAACACTAACAATGACAATGATAATAATTTGGAATGTTCAATTTTTGAGATAATAAAAAACTTAAAACGCTCTATGAAATACATGCAAGAAGTTTATCGTTGTGGTGGTGAACGTATTGAAATGGACTTGATTGGCGATATGGTAGGAAGTAAAAATGAAAGATTATATCATCAAGAACAAAAACAACAACATATTGATAGTGATATTGATCACGATGTTGATGCTGATGCAGATGCTAGAGGTAACACTAACACTGATACTAACACTAACACTAATACTAATACTAGTAATGATAATGATAATGATAATGATAATGATAATGATCCTCCTGTAAAAGCTTCTAATATTTATTCAAATTTATGGAAATGTGAATTAGGACCATTGATATATATTTTAATGAAAAAATTATTACAATTGAATAAAATTCAACAACAAGAATTACAATTGAATTATTTGAGAAAAAAACATGGTATTCATATGGTTAGCTATAATGACGATGATGATGGTAATGGTAATGATGATGATGATGATGATGATAACGATACACATACTCATAGTCATATTCATACAGGTGATAAAAAGATTGATTCTGCATTAAATGAATTATACATAGGTAAAAATATGAAAAATAGTTTGAGTGAAAAAACTTTATCAAAAGTTGCTGATAAATTACGTAAACAATCTATGAGACGTTCAAGAGTTGCATCGATGAATGAAGCATTATTGTTACAGTTACAAGCAATAGAAAATCAAAATAATAATAATAATAATAATAATAATGATGGTGATGGTGAGAGTAACAGTAATTTTGAGGGACATGGACATGGACATGGACAGAACATGAATGGAACAGGTACAAATACAAATACAAATACAAATACAGAACTTTCTAATTTACCATTAAGTACAATAAATTCCAAAGAATTAATTGAAATATTTGTTAGTACTTTACATGAGGGTATAACAGAACTATGTGAATACTTTCGTTTATCAGCTACTGCTATTACTGCAATATTTAGTTCAGATGCTCATGCAGATAAATCCTCTATGATAGGTCATGTGAGTGCTGCTACTGCTACTGCTGCTGCTACACATACACATAATACAAATGAAAATAAAATTTCAGTGATAAATGCAGCAATGCAGCATAGACAATTGATGGGATCAGGAATGGGAACTTCAGATACTATCAAAGAGGTCCCATTATCATGGTTACCAAGAGAAATGGGAATTCATCGACATAGTGTAACATCAGCATCAGCATTAGCTGCAAAAAAACGAAATAGTAGTAGTAGTGGCAATGGTAATGGTAACGGTTACGGTTATAATAATAATGATATGAGGAACCGTAAAAAATCTTTATCTATCGCTGGACATGCATCACATTTCAACGATGAAGATACTGATACTGATACTGATACTGATACTGAAAGCGATGATAGTGATGATAGTAATAGTAGTAATGATGTTAGTATTAGTGACAGTGGTAGTAGTAGTAGTGATGGTAGTAGTAGTAGTAGTAGAAGTGACAATGTTGACAGTAATCAAAGCACTCCTTATAAATCTGATTCAAGCAATGTGAGTATCAGTATTGATATTGGCACAGGTACAGGTACAGGTACTGATAATAAAGAGAAAAGGAAAGAAAAACGTCACCAAAAGAAATTCAAAAACAAAAACAGAAAAAGAGCAAATGCAAAAAAAAGACGAGACAAAGAGAGAGAGAGAGATAGAGACAGTGATGGAAAATATGGTTCTAATACTAATAACAATAACAATAAAAATGGGGAACTAGGTCTTGACATTTTTAGTTATTTAAATGATTTAGGTTTAGGGTTAGAATCGCTAAAAGATCCCACTGTAATGCAAAATTTAGATTCAAATCAGATTTTTTTATTAAAAACTGCTTACAAATCATTGGAAAATTTTTTTGCATTATTAGTTCCAAATATAAGTAACGGTTCTGATTACGGTAACGGTTATCAAAACTCTAGCTCTATGATACCTTTTTATGATGGTGGTCAGTCAGGTACATCGAATTATCATGGTGGTAATAGTAATAGTAATAGTAGTGATGAATATGGTTTTACTTACGTGACTGGTGACTATACCTATGGAGGCAATGGTGATCGTGCTGTTGGCGCTAGTAGTAGTAGTAGTATTACTCCTTATCGTAGTGATAGCAATGAAATGCACATGTACCACGATAATAGCAACACTCACACTCACACTAGTGACATTCACGTTTTATCAGCAATGGCATCCTCAAAGCAGCGTACAGATGAAATCAGGTTACTTTTAGCTGCTGGTGCTGGTGAATTAGAATTACAAGAAAATAAAGATCTAATTTATGATATGCAACATAGACCTAGAAAAACTTCACGAAATATCGCTGATATTATTTTACCAAAAATTCACTTTCAAAGTGGTAGCAGTGACAGTAGCAATAGTAATAGTAATAGTAATGGTCGTAGTACATATATAAAAAATAATAGTACAAGTATAACAAAAACAGGATACATTAGTGGTGGTGGTGATAGTGTAAATGAAGAATTAATGTTAGCATTAGTATCATCACAAGATGAATTGAAACGATTAAAAATGCGTTTACAAATATTAGAAATGATACAAAGCCATGTACAAGAGAATATTAATATTGATAATAATAATAATATAAATCAAGAAAGAGAAATTATTACTAATGCTACTGCAACAAGTTTGACTAATCCAAAAAATAAGAATAAGAATAAGAATAAAAATAAGAATAAGAATAAGAATAAGAATAGTCGTAACGGTAATAGTAATAGAAGTTCAAATCTGAGTAAAAATAGTGGGGGCAATGAATATGAACATGAACATGAACATGAACATGAATATGATAGTGATAGTGATGATAATTACATGATATATGGAACAAGAATGGGATTGGGAATGGGATTGGGAATGGATGCAATAGGTACACAACCAGGCATTTTACCCCAAGATGATATTCTACTTGCACCAACTTATGACGATATAGTCACAGAGTTAGGAGAATTGAAATCATGTGTTGCTAGTGAGGGTACAAAAGACATGGCTGTGGGATACTTGACACAAACAAGTAGTGCTATTATCCCACTTCATGATGCAGGTATGTATGTGTGTGTATGTGTGTGTATGTGTGTGTATGTGTGTGTGTTCTATAGGATGCAAGAGCGCTTGCACTACCATGCTATTATCAGCTCTGCTCTGCTCTGTTCCTTTTGTTTTGTTTTGTTTTGTTTTCCATTTGCGTCTTGTTCAGTCACGACTAACCCTACCAATACTTATACTCATACTTATATTTACACTTACATTTACACTTGCACTTACATTTACACTTGCACTTACATTTACATTTACATTTACATCTACATTTACATCTACATCTACAACTACATCTACATCTACATTTACATCTATAGATCAAATTTTCAATCCTATTGAAGTAAATAATATTTATAAAAATTCAAAAGAGTTATTGACTGTACTACGCCGCCGTTTGATAGATGAAGAAAATTTAAGTAAATTAAATATAAAATGTCAAAAACAAGAAGAAGCATTAGCAGAAGTTATGAATCAACGAGAACAAAGTGCCCAAGAGAGAGCAGAATATTTAAGTAATACTATTGAATTGCAAATAATGAGAGATGAAAGTGTAAGTACCACTAGTAGAAGTAGTGGTAGTAGTGGTAGTAGTGGTAGTAGTGGTAGTAGTGGTAGTAGTATTCTGCGTTCTAGCTCTAGCTTTTCTAACCCTAATCTCCCATCACTTCCCACACTTGTCTCCCTTTTTCATCACACACATAACTCCACACATACACATACACATACACATACACATATACATACACATACACATACACATACACATACACATACACATACACATTTACACTAATAGGTACGATTAAGAGCAGAATTGGCTACAGCACATATATATGTTAATAAATATGAAGAACTTAAAAAAGATTTATCTGAATTACGTACAAGCTGTGAATTACAATTGAATGAAAAAGATCGACAATTAGATTTCTTAGCACAAAATGGTAGTAATAAAAATGTTGATAATTTAACATCAAAATTACAAAAATTACAGGATGCTATTGATGCTGTAACTGGTGATAGAGATAGATTATCAAAAGAGAATAGCCGTTTAACAAATAGTATAATTTTATCTGATCAAAGAGTTAAAAGTGCTTTACTTGATCATGTGACATTACATCAAAGGGTAAGTACAGTATAGGTATTGGGATTGGGATTGGGATTGGGATAATTTCTTTTTGGTTCTTATTATTAACCTTATTTTCATTTTAATGTTTCCAACTGCTCACTCACTCACTCACTCACTCACTCACTCACTCACTCACTCACTCACTCACTCACATACATACACATATACTACACACTAAAATGAATTTTCTTTTAGGTTCACGCTGCTGAAGATGAACTTAATGGTAACAAGTCATATATAGCAAAACTTCAACGTGACTTGGAAGCAGCACGCTCAGTTAAGATGGAAAGAGATGATTTCGATCGTAAAATCACACAACTAAATAAAGAAAATGATAGAAAAGATATACTTTTATCAGGTAAGTATCAGTTACAGTTACAGTTACAGTATGTGTGTACCACTAGCGCTACTGTTGTTGCAGCTTAGTGCTTCTCGTCTCATCCCATCTCGTATTAGTGGTAGCATGTAGCATTTGATGTGACATATGAATCTTGCATGTGTGACATAAGAAGTATGAGTATTTGCTTTCATACTAATCCAAGATCATCTCAT
>JACKZZ010012783.1_pt1 | contig 13752 bp, 15 predicted proteins | sample 8027871 | NCBI WGS metagenome assembly JACKZZ01 (sample SAMN15724774, study PRJNA655200) | protist metagenome | isolation source: fluorescence activated cell sorting (FACS) single amplified genomes of... | place: USA: West Boothbay Harbor, Gulf of Maine | collected 2000-07-19
TGTCGTGAATGAACCACAAGGTGGTGGTCGATTTCTCCATCCCTTTGAAATTCTACATCAAGCCAATCATCTCGTACAACAGGTTTGTACACGAGTGTTGTGGATACGTTATATTGAATACTAGGAGTTCACGTTCTCGAGAGACAGGACTGAATATCGATTCTCGGTGCCTACGCCATTGATCGAGCATCATTTGCTTCATTTTCAGAAAAAGTATCAATCCACATGCGCGAACATGTGCACTTACTTGCCCACTGTATGAGCATATGTGAATATATGTGAATATGAAGATATGCGAATATATATATATATGAAGATGACAAGAACCTGGCACTACTGATTTACCTACGCTACATCGATGCTTATGTACATTACATTAGCAAGAGATTGTCGGCAGTTCTACTGCCTGTATCATTGGACTCGATCCAGTGGAGCAAGAACTACATGCTTCGAATTTAGGTGATTCTGGATTCGTCATTGTTCGTGACAAACGATCCGATAGACAAACTGCAAGCGTTCGAGGGACTCTTGATGGCTCGCTTCATAATCGAACAACTACCGGATTAATCCAGGATGATCAACATCATCGCAATCGTGAAGATCATCTCACGCCCGCAGGTCGACGTAAAGGAGCACATATTAGTTACCGTAGTCCCCAACAATTGCATTATTTTAACTGTCCTTATCAACTCGGTCATGACGGCGTACCTGCGGAAAATGATCCCAATGATCGTGTCCACCAACAACAGTTGCAACTATTTGAACAACCCGAGGATGCGAGTCAACTTCGAGTGCCGATTTATCAAGGGGACTTGATCATCTGTGCGACGGATGGATTGTTTGACAATATGGACGAACGCACGTTACTTCGACTCGTGATGGTGAGGATATGTGTTTGTCTTTTAGGGGTATCTGAATAATTGAATACCTGAATATCTAGGAATACCCTGATGATGTACAGCAAATGGCCACACACTTGGTGGCCCAGGCCAAAGCCTTGAGTCTGCAGCAGGACATTGATTCACCTTTTGCAAGACTGGCCAAAGAAAATGATATTTTGTGGTCTGGTGGCATGCCTGATGATATTACAGTCATCGTCGCTCGAGTCATGAAGAATTAGCGTAGAGTCGTGTTCCGTTTTCTTTAAAAAGAAAACTCATTCGTTCATTTGATGTGGTCCATCGAATGAGAAGATACGAATGATCAACTGTACTTCTGGAGTATATCTATATTTATGTATGCGACCTTATTGTAGTATATCATATTTCTATACATGGACAGGACGACTTTTACGAATGAAGTATTGATTAATCAGGTAAATCTTACAAGTAATCTCTTATATCCTTGAGTAATCCTCCAGAATGGTAGTCATTCATTCTAGAGCTTGATATTGATCCTGAAAAGAAGTCACGATCCCTGCGTCTTCTTCATCTTCAGAACTATGATGACTCTCACTACGAGAGCTATTACTAGAGCTACTGGAAATTTCCAAAGGCTCGTTTACCGTTCCTCCTTGACTGAGCCCAACATGATAGTCTAGACGTGAGAGAAAGGCCGGATCATACGCACAAGCAGAGGAAATCAAGTCATCACGAGCTCCTTCATGTCCGCGTAATAAGGCCAGCCCGTACTGTTGCATACACTCCAAAAACAACGAATCTTTCTTGATCGAAGTAAGATGTGAAAGCTGGACCTGGATATGTTGATCTTGGATACTATTGCAATGATGGATTATCATCTGGTTGTCCTGAGTTCCATGACTACTCTCGCTACTGCTGCTGCTGCTAGCCGTAGACTCTTTCAAAGTAAGAGGGGGATTCATAGGACTAGGGTCATTCACGTGGTTTAATTTCACTTTTTTGTTTGTGAATTGGTCTGGATCTTCTTCTTCTTCGTCTTCTTCTACATCCAGTACCACCATAGGAGTACTCGTCAACGTGTGTTGCTTCGGTTCCGGATCTGATGAATTAATGTTGGAGGAAAAGTTGGAGTATGTAGCACCTGAGGAGCTTTCGATCGTAGCTGCTTCCATATTGACAACGATAAAGTTACTAGCAATATGATCAGCAAGTCTCGATGAAACTTCTGTGTTGAAATCATTATAACGATGTTATGTATAAGTCAGGGTGCACTTCAGTCCCCACTTCTATTTCTACAACGGACGTTATGAAAGTACCGGGGTTTGGCTGGAAATTGAAAAGTGACGTTGTACTTTAGGATTATTGGATTGGTAGTAGTCCGCATTAGAATATCCATTCATTCATCTGGTTGATGCCAGTGGTGTTCAAAATGTGAGAAGTTGGTAGGTAGAGCTAGCTAGCACCTTTTGATTTGAAAGAAACGTCGAACGATTTCTTCATTTGATATTAAAAGCTTGGATTCTACTCCAATGAACTACGATACCTCGGTTAGCTTAGGTCATACTCGTATCATCATGAATGGAGTTTCTTCGTTTCATTTCGCGGTGGTGCCGTCCTCTACCAGCTCCTTCAGTTGACGTTCAAATTCCAATGTATGCATGAGCACGCGTTGAACCAACTGTGCGGTATCATGATCAAGGCCTTGACGCAATACATCCATCCGTCGCTCTCCGGTCCAGATACGCTGGACCGTGGGTTTAAACCCATGATATCCCGCCGAGTGAAAGTCATCTAATCCTGACTTGTTTTCAAAATGATCTTTTACTTGACGATGTTCTGCATCTGTATCATCATCTAGATCACCATCACTTGTTCGTGATGATGATGATGATGATGATACTTGTAACATCGGACAAGCGGCTATTGCTCGAAGAGTAGGATCCATTTCATCGAGGACCAGGTTGATCGAATATTGATCTGTCGGAGATTCCCGTACTCCGATATAAGCTGGTGCAGTGACTGATGATTGTTTTGGATTTACATCCTGTTTGACTTTCGTGGGTGGTTCCGTATACGTCTCATAAGAAGAAGAAGAAGATTCAGAGGAGGACTCAGAGGATCTCTCGTCCTCGCGATCTCGCTTTGCCTGCTTAGTATCCTCCGCTTGGCGTTCTTGAGCCTGCGCCAAGTTTGCCGATCGTCCCCAACTCTGTGCTGGCCATTCAAACACCGGGGGTAGCCCACATTGCTGAAAAAATTGGCCCAACGATTCCTCAACTCGACCTTTAGATGCACTTCCAGAAGTATGTAAATGCAACACCACTTGATCAAATTCTTGACACTCTCCTTCTTTTGATTCAGCAGACCTTGTCCGCAAATAAAAAGGCAAGTCTAATTGCGAAGCAGAGGTAGGAAATCCACGTGGATCATTTTCCACCGTATCTAGGAACCCCAGGAGTTCTTTGTACGACGCATCGTTCGTAGCGCTTTGAGTTGGATACTGCGCAAACAAATCGGGATGGGTCAAGAGATAGAGTTTGCGCAATGTGGCTTTTAATTCAGGGACATTGTTCTTGCCGATTTTTTTTTTCTGTTCTCTCAATTTCTTACGACGCAACGCACGTTCACTCGGAGCCTTCGTTCCCATCGTACGAGTGAACAAGTTGAAGGTTCCCCGTATCGGGCGTGTTGGTTTCTTTGAGGCGATATTTGGTGTAGTCGTTTTTGTCCTAAACGTTAACGTTGTTGCTGCTGGTAATCCAAGCCTAGTCTGGTGCGGAATCATTGAGGTACCGTAGGCTCGGATGGGATTCACAAGAAGGTGACGCCACATCGTTTGGAATTTTGGATCAAATCACGTATCGTACAATGAATTATTGTTTGTTCATGATTGATCTACATAAATGGGAAAGTGGTCGAATCAGATTCAGGATTTCAATCGATTGGTCCTCCGTAATTCTACGATTTCATTGGTCAATATCTCATCCCGATCTATTGTACCAGGAAACTGGCTCTAAATATATTTCGACTCCATTTGGGTTTATCTACCGTACGAACGATTCCGATTCTTGAACTCTCTAGTACTTAGGTCGATTCTACTCTCGCGTAAACGTCTAAAAAAGTACTTAGGATAGCTCGGCCACAGCTCCAATGGCCACATTCGCCGCCTGGGTCCAGACGCCGACTTTCGAGGCTTGGGCGGCCATTTTGCCCACACCTGCTGCTGCAGTACCATTCGCAGCAGCAGCTGCTGCAATCTTTGACTGGATTTCGTCTTCCGTTAGTCCTTCCAGTCGACCACGTGCATGATCTACGCGATTTTTGAGTTTTCGACGGACCCAGCTCTGAACTTTTAATACTGTGGTAAACCAACTGCCGAATTCCAACACTCGTACACTCTTGAGTACGAAAAACACGCGACGTAGTGTTTCTATGGAGAGGTTGTATATTCAGGGTACGTATATTCAGAGTGATCACGGGACCACGTACCTTCTTCATATGAAATGAGCATCCCGAGAATCAAGACCAGACTGATGTAGGTCAGATATTCACCAAATCGATCTGGCTGAGTCTGATAGACCGCGGCGAGAAATCCAAGCGACACTGTGACTGTCGCGTGAGTCGCATAGATAAATCGAACCCGAAATCCACTTCGATGAGCATATAAAATCGCATTGAGAAAGCCCATGTAATAGACCGTCTGAGGTTTTTCTGTCGATGAAACGACTAACAACAGGGCACCCATTGCACTCACGTGAACCGACACGACTAACGCGGCATACAATTGAGCGATTTTGACATACCCGCCTTTATCGATGAAATCTATAGACATACAGTTACGTGGTGTCAGGAGTGGATATTAGTGAATACAAGTGAATAGATTTGAATGCAAGTGAATATGAATACATGAATAATACCATAATATGAATCAAGACAGACAAGTACGTACCATAAATGGAAGCCTTGGATGTATGTTTCTTCATTGGAGAAGAAAAAGCAGCAGGCGATGGAGAAAATACGTACTCCTGTCCAAAAGACTCTGAAGCAGAGGAAGAGCGTTCTGAAGAACGTCGTGATGATGCTTTCTTTGGTGTGCTTTCCTCGCTTTTCCAACGTTCGTAAAAGGACTGGCCTAAAAAATACATGACCAATCCGGCACTGACGTAGGCCGGAACGACGACGGCGTAGCGTAATACGAGGGCAATCAAGTGATGACTATTATCGTGGTCCGTGTTGTTGAGAAACTTATTATCCTGAATACCCAGAACACCTTGATTTAACACCAAGGCCAAAATTGCAAATCGAATCGTGCGAAAGGCTCCTTGGTGCAATGTCCCGGCATTCGGATGCTCGTATGGAAATGGATCAATGAGATACCAATAGCGATAAAAGGTTTCCTCGACCTCTCGATCTTTAAAACTTCGCGAGTACCGTTCTAACAACTCGCGCTTGGCAAATTTATTGGATTGGAATTCGATTTCTTGATTCAGTCCACCAAAGGGAAGGCCTAGAGTTAAGTAGGAGTAGAAGGTCTTTAGCACATTCTGATGCGATTAAGCAGTATGATGACTGCAGTCTATGAGTATCAATATATGCAGTATATCAATATGAAGCAACGAATATCCATCAATATGCAGCCTATATCAAATGACAATAACAGATCACAATAACAGACTCCTCCGCGTACGTGCCTAAACAGAAATTACGACGGCGTAGCAGTTCTTGCCGAAAGTTAGAGACCGTTCCACCTAAGATACTGATCAAATAATTGATACACTGAAACAAGACCGCCGAGCTTTCGTCGGTCTTGAAGATGAGCTGGACGATGAGATACGTGACAAAGAGAAGCAAGGCCAAGGATATGTTTTTCGTCAATCGCATGCGCGTGATGCCAAAAATCGGAATGAACAAAATAAAGAGAGGCAAGATCGGTCCTTTGGTCCCCTGAAGTGGTTTGCGCAGGATCAAGTACACTCCTGCGATCAAAAACACGACAAATGTCATTCTTTCCATCTATCGTTCGAGTACTACGGGTTAGAGTATATTCAGAATTCAGATATTCAGTACTACATGTCGAAAGAGTATTATACACGCGAAGAACAACGTACGTGCTGCACCATCGACTTGAGAAAAGTCGACAAAATCCCGAGAACCAAGATCGGTAGCGTCAGACCAAAGGCCAGGACGTTCGTCCATCGATTACTTGATTCGATATCATAGAGTGAGTAGACCAAGAGCGACACTAGACCAATGATAAAACAATACCGACTTCGCTTCGTCGAGTGTTGTTGAATGTAATGCCGATACTGAGCCTCATACTCGGGCTTAAATCGTAGCGTGAGTCGATTCATTTCTGCCTGGTCTTGAATTCGACCAAACTGTCGTTGAACGTAACTCCTTGCTTGAATGTTTTGTAGGATTGTGGCATAATCGACATTCGTCGGTGGCGGAGCATTCGCGCGCAGGATGAGTTCGTTCACCGTCAAGTCTTGGTCTTGTTCGTCATGGATGATCATCGTATTGGCATTTCGCGAAGTGGGGTTATTCATTCTTCCAGAGTCTTCAGACGTCTCTCGAGCCGAAAGCAAGAGGTTGTAGGAACCTGTACCTTCTTCATCCTCGTCTGGGTCCATCGTAATCGATGATTCCTGATGCTCCAGATCTGGCGATGCAATGGCAACTTCCAACAGCTCAATGTCAGACACCGGTGTGGCTAGACTCATCGAGGTAATTCAATCGATATCAGAATAGCGCGCGATAGGTAATGAACTTGATCAATATCCCTACTCCCGTGACAAACGCAAAGACGAGTTATCGAGAAATCTTGTTGAGAAGCGACAGCTACAGTTGGTTTGTCGTGACGCATAGAAATCTATGCGTTACAAAGACTACTATATATCGTAGGGGGTGGTACGAAGTATATTTATTCGAAACCGTGACACAACACGTTGACGGTTAGCTCTCTATCAAGATAGCTCAAATCGATGATGCCTAAACTGTAACAAGACTCCATACCTGAACATGACGTCATCGTTCGGCTGTACTCCATTGCGTCTAGCGCAGCGATAAACTCCCACGAAGAACATACGTAGCTCATTCATCACTGGAGAAACACGATCAAGACCGAGACATTGTCCGCGGATCCCAATCGCAACGCCAGTGCCGCGAGTTTCGCCGACGCTTCCTCCGGACTGATGCCAGGATCACGTGCTCGACAGTTGGCCACGAACTCCACGGCCTTTTGACTCTCGACGATATCCCAGAGTCCGTCCGATGCGATGATGATAAACTCCCCCGAGACGTCTCTCAAGTCATAGCGTCGAACTTCGGGCACGCTCAGGACTAAATCCGATCCGACAAAAGTCATGCTCTGACGTGCGCTAGACTCGGGGGGATATGCCCAGGGATAGCCATTCAAGCCCGGGTGTTTATAATCCGGATCACCGATACTTCGACTCACGGCCAGTTCTCCGTTCACGCGGTAGATCGTGATCCACTTCACGACCTGCTCCAGAGCCTCTTGCCGGATCTCCGGATCTTGCAAGTCCATCGAGTGCAGCCGACTCATCTGTAGCTCACGTTCTTCCGTGACCCATCCACCCTGGGCTTCGATCCGCGCACGTTCGTCTGGTCGACCGGGGGTCTGGTCTACAATAATATCTAGCGCACAAATGACGTCGTGATTGTCCGACCTACGACGACGAGTGCCACTTGAAGAAAAAGGTCGACTCGAGTCCGAGTCCAAAAGACGACGACCCATCACGGCTTTGGAGTCCCCGACGTTGGCCGTCCAGAGCTCCGTCGATCCGCGAAGTAAGACCAGTGCGACGGTCGTTCCGTCATATCGATCGACCTTCTGGACCTCTTCTAAAAACGCTGCGTCGAGTGAAGCAAAGGTTTCTCGAAACGCTCGGGGCAAGTCTGTGTGAAAATAGGGCGACTCGGCGAGTGTAGACGGCAGGTGTTCTTTGACAAAGTCAGCCGCGAGCGCACCGGAGTGTCCATCAAAGACACCATAGAGTTGATCGATGATGATCCTCCCTGAGGATTTTGCGGCTTGGCCGATCTCATCCAAATCCTCCTCTCTGCTGCGACTACGGCGATGATGATTCGTACTCTGTTTCTCAAGATACTGCGCAAGATTTTCAATACAACAACACACGTCTTCATTGGACTTGCGATTTCCCACAAGGGAAGTCCAACCGACTTTGCTCGGCTTGGCTTTTTCTTCGAGAGATGATGATTTGGATTCTTCTTCTTCTTCTTCTTCTTCTTCATGACCATCATCAAATTCAAATTGCATGAGTTCATCGGATTTGGATGATCTCTCAGATGATGAACGACAACAGGACGTGGCTTGATGAAATCGTGTGTCCAACTCTTCTTTCATCGACCTCAGTCCATCGTGAAGAGGACTCGTGGGACTAATGGATGCCATGTAATCACGACTGGAAAGGAGCTGAGATGTGGGGGAAGATCGCTGTTGTTGTTGGATCATCATGTTGGGATTCGACGACTTTTCCATGATGGCTAGTGGTCTGGTCGATGATGACATCGAAAGACCATCATCATCATCATCATGGTCTAGAGAAGGGCCAGGCCCAGGCCCAGATCCAGACCCAGACTCTCCTCCTACAAAGTCAAGAGACATACGACGATGTAATGCCGTCGTTCTCTTGGCCCACGACGGTGTGTCGTCGTCGTCTATCTGAACACTGCTACTGCTGCGACTGCTGTCTAATCCGGGCCGTTCTTGAGTCCAACAAATCCAATGATGCACGATCTTTGCAATCGAACGTTGAAATTCAAACAACCAATCGTTCATCTGATCTTGATCTTGAAAACGATAGACAACGTCGTGACGATCGCAACACTTGAGTTGAAACACCGCATGACCGAGCCTCTTGAGGGTCTGAATACTCTGTATGGCTGCAAACGGAAACACCTTCACGACTGTCTCGGTCTCGTCTTTCGTCACACAAAGGGCCTGGCCATCCTCACTCATATACATCCATCGCTTTTTCTATACTCCGCGAGAATCATGAGAAACATCATCATCAAGTGCTAACGAATGGAAGAATCACCATACATACCCATACGTTTGGACACTTGCGACTTTGTTTTTCAACCACTCCTTGCATCTTCTTGACGGGTTCGAGATATTGGGCATACATTTCAAACGTCCGGGGTTCAACATAACTGGAAGATCGAGTCATGTAAGCAGCCTTGTGGGGTGTAATGGTAGAAGAAACTTTGAAATCCGTTGGCGGCGGCGCATTCGAATGATCATTCGAGGATGCGTCCATGGATGCGACGATCTCCGATCGATCGCGACGCGTATTTTGATTCTCGTCAGGAGGAGTCGACGATTTTGATTCTCGTCAGGAGGAGTCGACGATTTTGATTTTCGTCGAACCCGAGGAAGTGGAAACGCGTGGTCCCTATATATAGGGATTTCAAATGGGGTTGGAGGGATTTCAGACCCCTACCCCTAGTAGTAGTCCCATATCCAATGAGTCCATTCAACTCAAAGGACTCAACATCCACCGGCCGTTCGTCCATGGGGCATTCCGGGCACGTGATGCTTTGTCTCGTCTTTCGACTATTGTACGTCATGACGAGATCCTCGAGAGATTATAATTGATTGATTAAATCATTCGCTCGGGTGTATAATGAGGACGAGGATGAGGATAGATTGGCACTAGGACTACAGTTGTTTGGCAATGCATCATCATTCAATATTGTCGTCGAATGAATCCTCGAGTCTTGCTCTGGTTGTTTCTCCCAGATATCCACGTCATAATATTGCGTAATACGTTCAATAGCTGCATCGGCTTGTCGCATTAAATCTAGAATCGATCGACCGGGTTTTTCGGGTTCCTCTACAACACATTTGGTATTACAGTTCATGGCTTTACGGTAGCAACGATCTTGTTCATGTATCTGTAGACCTAGGGAATCATCGGATGCACCATCCTTCTCGAAGAGGATATCTGTACTGGATGATGATGATGTACATGACGGATGGTGATGCGAAGGTGCTTTTTCACAGACCGCTCGTAGGTGTTGTTTGTCGGCTACGAATTTGTCGCATTTCTTTATGTTTCCGTGAACGTGTGGAAGATCGACATGTGGCAATATATCGCAGATGCTTTCTTCGATACCTTTTGGCAACCCTTCTTGGATACCTATACCGGTATCCATACTGAAATCACTTGACGTACTTGATTCATGAATCAAGTTTCGTAACTGTTGCAAGGCTTGCTGTCGACGGAAGATTTGCCGTGTCAAAGTAGGAACAGCCTCAACGTTCTTGGAAAAGGACATGCGTTGCTGAGCATGTGCATGTTCTACTTCTTTGACTTTGTCCTGCCATGCTTGATCAATTGTTGATGATCCCAGAGAAAGATCGCACGTATGATGCTTCTGTACGTGTTGTTGTTGCAGGGAATTCCGATTCGCAGGAAATTGAATGAACGTCCGACTCGAGTGAACCTCAAGTACATTCGATGGAGGTTGGATGAGCTCGACGACTAGAGGAGTTTGTCGAGGTTTTACTACAGCTGTTGTTGTACCGTCATCCTCAATGGTTGTCCCTCCCATTTTGAATATCTCAAATCCATTATCCGTACTATCCACTACATCGTCAGGCCATGATTCTTCGATCGATGATATTGGAGGTGTAGGAATCGATTTTTTTTTGATGTGTGTCTGTGACACCGACTGGACATACCCAGTTGGTGAAGCACGAGTACATGTACTCCTGGGACTCAAGATGGTCGTCAAGTGACTACAGCTCCCCAACTGATGTTGCTCATAAATCTCATACACTCCTTGGATTGGAGTACCAGTATTATTCATTGAGTATGTTGGAGTTTGTAAAAAGATCGACTTGTTGCAAGAAACTACCATCGACACTCAATAGTAACTGCTTGGCTTACCGAATGTGGGTAATTTCGACGTCATTCAGGCAACCGTCAATCTACTATGATGAATCAACTCGATGAACAATTGCTCAACCTCTTGATCGATATTGAGAAATCCTATCGTCGACTCCCTCGTCATTTACAGTGAGTTTACTTTGACCCATTCTGTGGGCCGATACTTACGACCACTTGTGTCTAGAATTCGAACGGAAAAATGGGTCGAACGACTGTCCGTGGATACGAAAAACTGGCGCTGGAAGAAACAACTCGTTCAATATACCGAGTGCCTGTGCAGAGTCATTCGAGCTAAAGATTTTCGTGTGCCCTTTGACAAAGCACCGGGAAAAGTCGGACCGGAATCCAATTTACCACCCTTACCGGTGCATTTTACCATGGGCGCACCACCCTCCTCAAACCCCCCTTATAGTAGTAGCAGTCTTAGTAGTAGCCCTTCTCAAAGTGCGAGTCAGGAAAAATTTTGGTTCACGGTCTATCACCGTCTCCATCTCCGTGGATCTGGCCAGAGTCCGTCGACGAAACCAATTGATTTTCAACAACATTGTCCGTCGATAAAACGGGATCCAGAATTAACCCTTAAAAGGGCCATCACTCTTCAGGCTCTTGAGAAAACGCCCAAGCCCTTGACGGTGCTTGAAATTAAAAATTGTGCCATACAATCTCTGGAGCAAGAACTCGCGGCAGAACGGCAACAACACGAGTCTCTGTTGTGTGAAATTCAGGTACGTCTGCAGAATTAACTTATATAGTAGTAAATAAATTAGGGTGTCAGTTTACATCCAAAATTTTGGATATTTTCAATTGACTTTAAACACTTAATTTTAATACTACATGCCTATCGATAGGCATGTCGACGGACAGAAGCGGTGGAACGTTTGGCCCGAGAGGAGGTCGAGTCTGCGATGGCTCAATGTCGACGCGATCATGAACAATGGAAAAAAGACATCGAGCTACAACATGCCCATGAGCTCGATCAACTCTCACGGCAACATGAACAACAAGTGCGATCTTTAACGCGACAATTTCGTCAACAGAACCAGTTGAGACAACTACACTCTGAAGAACCTATGAAAACCCATGATCCAACGACGTCTACTACGGAAGGCCGGGTCAAAGCCAAAACCAATGTGGTGGAATATCTGAAATACATTGAAGACTTTCAACAGCAAATTCAACAGTCCACTCTAGATCATCATCGGTCTTGCGGGAAGAGATAGATATGATCATGTATAGTCATAGTACATCCTATATTCCCAGAATCGGTAGATAATATTGCTTCGAGAATATTCTAGAGATTTCAAATTTGAGGCGGCTTTACGGTTACATCGTATAGTGGCCAGGCTGTGTCGACCACACACAATTCATAAGTATATCTTGTGTATCATTCCCAATGAATATAAGAATGGCGACGAATACGAATATGACGAAGAAGAAGGAGGTTTCACGTCAGTCTAGATTTCTGCATCATCTTGGCACGATATTGACGCAAGAGTCTCCTGAGATCATTCGCTGGTGTGATGCGGGCGAGGCATTTGAAATTCGGGATCTATCCGCCTTTGAGCGACGAATTTTACCCAAATATTTTCGGCCCGGAACCAAGTGGAAGAGCTTTCAGCGCCAGCTCAATAATTTTCAATTTCGTAAAAAGACGAAACGTGAGCTCGGATCATTTCCACAATGTGTATACACTCACGTATGTCCTGGACAATTTCAACAATCGAATTGGCACCAGCACCAGTGGATCAAACGGGGTCCTGCACTGCTACCCAGAAAACGTAAAAGAGGGTCTACCACGAGTGGCAAAGATAATCTACTGATATCCTTTAAAAAAAAAACATACAATGACATCGCGAATCCTGCTCATGCTCATGCTCCTGCTCCTGCTCCTACTTTTCCTCCAGCTCTAGAAGAATTTAATTTTAATATCGACTTTTGTATGGACCTAGACTACAGCCACAGCCACTGGAGTTCATTAGATTACAAAACCCTAGATTACACCTTCGCTTAAACTACGGAGTCTGTAACTGATGTATTTCATTAAATATACTCCAAACGATGAAAGGGGCTCGTGAGAATGACAAGTACCTATCTCCCTATCTAACGTGCTCCAAATGTAACACGATTCAATTTCTATCCCCAGACGATACTAACTTGCCCGTATGTCCTGGATGTGAAAGGTACGTGATCACTCCTTGGCTTTCGTTTTGACTTCCTTATTTTCGTTTTGGCATACGATAAACAAATCGCGATAGCACGATTGAACTCCATTTTGGCGCTCAACAATACCAAGAAGAAGTAGAGCTGAATGATATTCTCGAGCATGAACAGGAACAACTCGAGCTTCAGTCTTGCTTGATCTTACAGCGCATGTCCCGTGGATTTCTCAGTCGCACGGCCATCACGAGAATAAAACAACGACTTGAGCAAGAAGCGCGACGTATTCAAAAGGCTGTCATTCGAATACAGTCCTGCGTCCGATCCTGGGAAGCAAGGCGTGAAGTATATATTACCCAGTGTTTATTCGTCATCAAGGTAAGACTTGGGCAGTCGGAATGGTATGACATATTCCTACATGTACAATCCAAAACCCCTAAAAAAACTAAAACCCAAACACCCTATAAGCATGCACACCCGTTGCTGTTTGCGTTTGCAATGGACAGCAGACGCAGCAATACGGCGAATCTCAAAGTCTATTGGTATGACGATCCAGAAGAAGCCGAGGCGTTGGTGGACGATTATCGACAATTTGTATTCCGATGTGGGAATCGACCGACGTTGCCGATCGTCGAGCAAAACATTGTCGAAATTACACGTCGCATATTGTGTCGGGAGCATGCGTTGTGTGCAAAGCTTCAGGCAAGGTGGCGTGGATGGATGGCCAGAATCACCACACGACAGCTCTATTTCGAGCAATGTCAAATGCGTGCACTTCATCATGCCATGGCCGT
>JACKZZ010022746.1_pt1 | contig 13746 bp, 6 predicted proteins | sample 8027871 | NCBI WGS metagenome assembly JACKZZ01 (sample SAMN15724774, study PRJNA655200) | protist metagenome | isolation source: fluorescence activated cell sorting (FACS) single amplified genomes of... | place: USA: West Boothbay Harbor, Gulf of Maine | collected 2000-07-19
CCCCCGGGTCCTCCCACCGCTCCGAGTCCGGATCTGCCTGCCGCCAATGCTGTCGCTGCTGACGTTAAGCCTCCAGCCCCCGCCGTTCGAGCTTCAATTTCTGGTCCTCCAGGAGTTAATGGGGTTAACCCCGGTCCTCCTCCAGGCCGACCGAGTAGGCATTCTGTTGCAGCTGACCCCAATGCCCCGCCGCCTCCCTTGGGCTTTCCTCCCATCTCCGCAGGGCCGAAATGAAAAATACCCCCCATCAAACCAACAAAGTAGTCTATATAGATTTGTAATTTCCGAACCAATACAAAAACCTGAAACTCCGTCCGTCTTTACCTTCATATATACTTTGTGGTCTGCGTATCCTTGTGCTTAATAATATTGGCATCCTAATTTTATCTCAATCATACGAATTTCACAATTCTGAAGTAGTTTAGTACGCGAATATTCTTTGAAATGAGTGAATTCGTTCAGTAGAAGTGCGCTAGAGCCTCTTTTCCTGAATTGTGATCTTGGCACAATTCCAGGGGACCCGTGTGGCCCACAAAACTGCGTGAGCGTGCTGAGTGCCGTGCTGACAGCTGTTAAAGACCTACAGGGTTGAAACACGGGAGTCATGTCGCAGAAAGTCGTGACGCGCAAGGGTGACATGCGCCAACGAAAGGCTGCGCAGTCATCATTAATGGAAGTAGCGCAAGTCAGGCAGACATTCAATCAGCGCAAGAAGAAGGCTGATACACAATATGATGCTTGGGAAATGGAAAAGAAGAAAACTGATCGTGCACGGGCTGCGCTAGATGTAGCAGAAGATAACCTCGCTGGTGCCCAAGAGATCATTGATCAAGACTACCTGCCTGAAGGAGCTCAACCGCCAGCACGCATTCACAAGAGAGACCAGCTAGGTATGATTGTAGCTCAACTCAACACTGCTCTTGAAGCGCAAAAGCGTAGTCAAGTGCAAGCATTCGATGAGAATGCTAGTGCAGAGAGACTGGTGTTCGAATCAGCCAAGGAGTTGCATAAGATGTTGGACGTGTTAGAGGATGCAGACATGGTCACCAAGATTAACAAAGACTTGGATGAAGTGCGTGCAGACGGTTTAAGACGCGTCGAAATGGCTCGCGCCAAGACCTGGGAGTCGGAGCAGATGGAGGCAGTTGATGCACGTGCGGCACAGATACAGGAGCTGACGCGAATTGCGGCTAAACAAACAGCCACGACCAAACTTAATCACAAGAACGCGACGACACGGCTCAAGGTTGCAGGACAGAAGCGTGATGCAACAATTGACGCGATAAATGCGACAGAAGCTGTTCATCAGCTAGACCGAGCGGATGCAGTGCTAGAATTAAAGACCAATACGGATGCTGCTCGGATTGTTGCAGCGAAGCAATCCGATGCGGTAGTTAAAAAAGCTGAGCGTGCAAAAAAGCAACTGGAGGATGAGAAAGAAAGTCTTCTGAGTCGTGGAATTAACCCATATGTAGAATTTCGTCGTCGAGAATTCGATGCAGAAGCCAAACATCGTGAGAAGAGCCTTAAGGATGCAGTAGTGCAGAACAAGGTGAACCTTGCAAATCGATTGATTACTGAAGAAATTGAAGGCTTTAAAGATGATGCTGCTGATGCCAAGACTCGATTTTACGAGAAACAACATCGTGATGCACAGGGGCGCAGTGTGACTGAAAATAAGGTGACAAATTATGTCAAAAACACTATGAGTGGAGGGCATGAAGTGCTAGACCCTACTGGTCGTGCACCCCGTGTTGACCCATCCCAAGTTACAAACATCAAAGATCGCTCCTTTGGATTAGGAAAAAGCTCACGTATTCCAGCACCTAGTATGAAACGTATCACAGAGAGTGTTCGCAAGGACTTGCAAGTTGATGAAAGTGACCTGGGGGAGTATCAGCGGCTGATTACTGGGCTCCTATCCAAAGAAGACAAGGAGCAATTAGCTGCTGAGAAGGCCAACAATCGCCCTACTACTGCCAGTGGACTCACGAATGAAGAAAAGAAGGCTTTATTGGCTGAAAATGAACGCAAGGTGAAAGATGCGGCTGTAATGGCTGAATTGAAAGGTTTTGCCAACGAAGCAGGTAAAATCCCCGGGACTACCAATGCGGCAAAGACGGTTAATTTGGAAGACGATGATTTGGAAATGGAGGATTTGTTGAAAATTACCGAGTTAAATGCAGGTGGAGCAGTGTCAGGTGAAAGCTTAGCTCTGGTTTCTCCCAAATATGCACCTGCCAAACAAACTCAATTCGAGCTGAATAGTTTGGAGAGAGCAAAGGAAGCACAGCGGAAACGCCTCGAAGAAGGTACTGTGCAGATTGCGGGGGGCCGTGAGTTCAAAGGACAAGCATTCGTGCCAAAACCTGCTCAGTTGAATTTCATTGATTTCAATGTGGGAGAGGAATACTCCATGGTGTTTACCTTGACCAATGCCAGTTACACTTTTAACAGTTTCAAGATTCTGGCTCTGGATGATGCCATAGTCGATTTCTTTGAGGTCACTTTTGAGAAGCCTGGACGTATGAGTGCAGGTGTCAGCTGTCCACTGACTATAAAATTCAGACCAGAAGTGAATGAAGACATACGCTCTTCTGTTAACTTTAACACACAGACTGGACTTGTTGCTGTGCCGCTGATATGCCTCATTAGACGCTGCGCACCCCGTATCACCACACCCATTATTGACTTCGGTAATATGATCATGGGACAAATCACAACGCAAAAGGTCGAATTTAACAACACTCAAGCAATTGGCACTGAATTTAGATTCTCTTATGTTGATGAAAACAATGAACCAATGAGCCTAGCAGCAGTCTCACGACCGCTCACGGTGCCAACAGAAGGAAGTCAAAACCCCCAAGCTGAGGAAGAAGAAGCTCAAGTAGATCATTCCACGCCAGCAGAAAATGCATTAGATTTAGAACAACGTGTTCGACGGGCGGTTACCAAGGTGCTACGTGCCAAGAAGGTAGCCAATCCAGTTCCTATGAGTTTGAAGAGCATGACGCATAAGATTGATGGATACAGTAAGACTTCCATGGAAGTTCTCTGCGCTCCTCTTGCTGTAGGACCGATCAAGCAACGATTCTGCGTAGAGTATTTGTCGGTGAAAGATTCTGATAAGTCATTAAATGATCTGCAGGAACTAGTATTACGTAAGCAATACTTCGATGTGCAAGTCTTGGCTGATGAAGTTCCTATATACTTAGCAAATGATATTCTTGACATGCGTAGCTGTCTGTTTGGCCGCACATATCGTCAACGAATTCAGCTATGTAATCGTTCCAAAACTGCTTATCGTGTGAACATCAATATCAAAACGCCTTATAACAAGTATATCGAAGCATCCCCTGACATGTGCTTTGTACAGGGAAATAGTTCACAATTTATTAACATCAAGTACACGCCTACTGCGGAGCTGCTGACCGACCTCGGATATTACACCCTCCCGGAGCCAGGATTTCCCGGATCTGCTCTGGTATCCTTGCCTATTCAAGTAGATGTGACCAACCAAGAGTTGCCAGTTATTTTCAAGGTGCAGTCCTACGTTACTCCTGCTACGGTTGAATTGAGCACTCCGAAATTGGATTTCGGTACAGTGTATGTAAATCAATTTAGCACAGGAAAGTTATCGCTAAGAAACACTAGTATGTTACCTCAAAAAGTTGCTTTTGTGCGTCTGAAGAAAGAAATTACTATCTCGCCCAATGAAGGCTTTGGTGTGCTGCTGCCGAATGAGAGCTTGGACTTTGAGGTGTCCTTTTGTCCAATTTTACCTGTGCCATACTCGTTTGACCTGGTTGTGCAAACCAGTGTGAATGACACTTATAAGATAAAGGTGACGGGTAATGGCATAGATTCGCCCATCTTGATGAGTAATAGTGTCATTACTATGCGTACAACTGGTCCAGGGGAGCGCGTTGTAGAAGCCTGTACTTTCACTAACACCACTTCAGAGAGACAATGTGCAGAGATTTGTATGCCAGACGCAAGATTCACATGGCTAAAAGTCAGTCCAACCATAGTGGACCTCGCACCCGGTGCCAGTCAACGCGTCGAATGTGAGTACTGCCCTCCTCGGGACGCCTCTACATTGGATCCGCATGAGTGGCACGAGCAGCTCAAGAATGATATGGCAGCAGCAGAGCCTGAAGAAGGAGCTGCTGTCAAAACTTCTCCATTTGATTCGTTTACGGATGATTCTGGTTGGGTGTGGGCTAGAGGCTTGTACGGCGAGCTACAATGGGTTAAAGAAGGTGCCGGCACAACTTTCCCTGAGAAGGAGAAGAATGTTGTAGCAGAAAATACTTCTAGTCTTGAAGGAGTGGATGATCCAGACGCAGAGGCAACACCAGAATCCGACGAGCAACAGCTTGAGGCTGCTGCAGAGCAAAAGGAAGAGAAAATGGAAGAGTTCCGCCCAACTGATTTACCCGCGAATGAATGGGGAGTTGGCGGACGTTGGACCTTACCTGTCTGTATTCAAGGTCGCAGCAAGAATGGCGAAGTTAAAACACAATCTCCGATGTTCTTGTGTGTTAACACCATGGCAACGTTGCCGCAGCTTGTGGCGGATCCCAAGGGATTGGACTTTGGGCAGTTGTCACTAGGCACTCGAATTCTCAAGTCTTTCAAAATCATAAACAAGGGTCACCAAACTGTTAATTTGGGTTGTAATGGTATCAATGCGGTTGGATGTTTTACTATCATTCGCCCACCGAAGAGCATTGGTCCCGGCGAAGTTCGCCAAGTTATGATTGAATGCTTGTTGGAGAGACCAGGGATGAACGTTGATATCCTGGAGATTACAAATGAGGCAGAGGCAGGAGGTCATGCATTGCGCATCGAGCTTCGTGCCCATGGATTAAAACCATTGATTTCGTTGAGTAAACTGTTACCACCTCCTTCTAACTGGAATGATCGCTGTGGTATTATGGATTTCGCCGATGTAGTGGTTGGAGATGTTATCAAACAGTCATTCAGCGTATTGAACTCCTCCTCTTTCTCAGTAGTAGTCAACATATTAAGATCTGCTGGCAAAGGCTTATCTCCTGCCAAACAAGCCGAGTTGATTGAGCGCACTACACGTGGGCTGCCTGTCATTTCGTTCAGACCTGAGGTCTTCAATGTGGGACCAGGCGAGTCGCTAGATGTAGAAGTCACTTTCTGCTGCGATGCACAACGATTTCGCCCATTCCGAGAGGACCTGGAAGTTGTGGTGGGCCAGACGGATGAAGTGCTAAAAGTTGGTATTGTGGGCAGATCACGTGCAAGACAAGTCTTCTTGTTGACTGGAAATCCAGCTGATGAGCCATTTAATAAGGTGATGGTTCCCGGCGGGGCGGGTGTATACCCAGTGCAAGATACATTTGCACGTCACTTCTCTAAAGACGTGCGTGATTTGGATGCGGATGTGAAAAAGGCTCTCTCGTTGGCACCGACTGCTGAACCTCCAATCAAATTGGAGTATCCTGATCCATTTGCTGAAAGCGCTGATCCATCGACATACACTGAAGGTGCTGCTGCTCCGGCAGGAAAAGCTTCTAAGGGAGCACCGCCTCCAACAGAAGGTAACGTATCCCGTTCACAAGTCCGAAAGCTGTTAGTAGCATGTGCACTAGTAAAAGACGCGCGTCCAGGAAATGGTAATGGTACTTTTGAGGTGAAGATGTCTCCAGAAATGGCTGCATGCGGATTCTTCACACTCAGTGCTGACAAAGGTGCGGTGAATGCTGGAGCAACTACCCCTGTTGATATTACCTGTACTTTGCCCAAACCGAGAGGGATGGGAGGTTTGTCTGCAGGAAGCTGGAAGGAATACAAGGCGACTGTGGTGCTCACAGGTGGTTGGGCACAGGAAGGCAACCCGGCTAGTGTGGAAGTTCCGGTCATTTTGAATGCTTTTGTAGGGCTGTAAGTAAGCCGCATATATAGATGCTGTAGATACGAAAGGAAATATATATCAAATTATAAATAATAACATGAACACAAGCAGATACATCTCGATTACTCTACCAGAAGCAAAGCACTCTTGGCACTTTGTTCGGGCTTGACATGCCCCACCCCCGCCCCCACCTCTGCATCCTCTGCCGCTGCCGCTGCCGCCTCTTGTGCCTCCTGTAGAGCATCGCGAGCAGCTTGTCGTTCCGCTTCTCGTGCCACTCTGCGTAGTCTTCGTCTCTCTCTTTTCGCATCTCCTGAATCTTCCATCGCACTGTCGATCGGCTCTGATTCTTCCTTCATAGGAGAAGATTCTGGGCTGCTCTTCTTGTTGAGGAAAACAGCCATATTCTCCGCTTCCATTTCCAGCGCAATTTTCTTCTCCACATTGCCTCTCCAACCATCAGTTTCTAGACTTAATACAACCCGTCTGTGTTCACGTGCAACTACTTCATCGCCATACACAGGAGATTTTATAACTTCCTGCATGACATCCTCTATCTCACATTCCATCTTGACCCATCGCCATCCTTGGAAGCACATATACATAAAGTTATACAAGCAACGTAAGCCGTATTGAATCACATATGGATCCTCTGAACAAGTGCGCATTGAAAGCACGACCCATTGAGCACATTTAATTCCAACTGATTCTCGTGATTCTCTTTCGTGCGCAAGAACACCAAAGATTTTCATTAAGATGAGCACGAACTCGGCTCCTCTCTCAGTTGGTCGCGCGACATTTGTAATGTTTCCATGAACTCCCTTTTCGTGTTGTTCCTGAGTAATCTCAACTGGAATATTTTTCAACATATTACAAAAAGTTTGCATTTTGGACTCAATTTTAAACTCAACGTAAGCAGGATCTTGAGCTTTCCATTCGTCTTCCATTAATACGTTGTCCAAATCTTCCGCCAGGATATCACCTATGTCGTCAAAACTGACTGCAACATTCCCTATATTCGTAGATTTCAATAAAGCTTGGACACTTTCTATGCGTGATTCGTACCCATAAAAGAATGCTACTCGGCATGGATGACTCTCGTAGATATGCAGCAGTGCATAACCACACGCTAACAAATGATTGCAACCATACTTTCTGTTATGAAGCCATGCTGGCATGACAGAAAACAAGTAATTCATCACTTTGCGCACTATTTGCTCACATTTTGTCGGTGGTGATCCATCAGGCTGCTTTTCCAATGGGATTGTCATCCGAGCCATTGCATGCAAGACAAATAATGTAACCAAGTCATCATCACAATAAGTGAGTAAATATCGGTACATCTCAGTCCAATTGCATTTTTGATAGCATTCATACAGCGGCTCCATCTTGTGCAACTTAGGCACATTTTCATCCAACCACATGCTAACAATAAGGAAATCTAAATCCAGGTTTATGATTTCCGGCTCCCGTGCGGTGGGCTCTCTAGTGTCCCCCCCGACAGTCAGGGGTTTTGGAGGCACTTTGGTTGTACCTTTCCCAAAAGATTTTTGATTTAATGGGCCACTGCTAATATCTTCTTGGTCAGGGCGAACATCTGTTGGAGGCGGCTGTATACTAAATACATGTGCCAGTAGCGGCTTATACCAGCTGGTCTCGTTCGTCCACGTGTCCAAGAAATAACAGCATTCATTGAATGTGTCGTAGCAGCGGTGATACCGCTGTTTATGTATGTGACGCATGCGTCTACGTTGAATAAACCCTCTTGCCAATGCAGTCAGCACCACAGCTGCCAAATTCTTATCTTTCGCATATTTACCACGCTCCCACTTTCTTTTCTTATGTGTCGAAGCGTACCAGTGCGGATAAATGACTTGCATGAAGGCACTGGCACCACCGGGTAAGTCCCGTACATGCATGTGTGGATCTGGTAATATCCAAGTACTAACACTTCGATCAGCTGTGCCCATGTCTGTAATTACCTCTCCAGAATAGGGGTTGTATAAGTAGTACGTACCAGTACTGCTGTTGTACCGCTGCTCGAAGGTATCAATCTCCACGCGCTCCTTCGCAAACCGCACCAACCCCACGTCTTTCTTGAGCTTTCGTTTGTATATTTTACTTCTGGGACCTTTGACCGCATTGTGATAGCCTTTAAGCAAGCATTGGCGCATTGCCACATTGGCTGGTGGATCTTCTTGTACAGCAAACGTCGCGTCCTTAGGCGCTATAGGTGCAGAAATCTCCATAAACTTCGCAATTTGAGCTAATACGCGATCGTTGAAAGGTTTATCTAAAGTGCCGACTATCTCCAGCACCTCGTGCATCCATGTGGAGAGCTGTTCCTGTCGTTTGAGCAGGTCTTCTTTGGTCATCAAGGTAGGGTCCTTCAGCACTGCTTTGTCAGTCGACTCTGGAGGAAATGGAGCTTCTATAACGTGTTGGCATCCTTTTTTGCCAACATCCATGCTAAATAGCGCATCATGTAAGAGCACGAAATCTTCATATGGCTTATTGATGCTGTACGGGGCATGGACGGCACGAGCTCCTTGCCTCACTGTGAAAAGCACTTCAAAACCTGGCAATACCGTTTTACCGCGGTTTGTGATAGGATCACCACGTAAAACACGTACAACGAGAGTGTCTTCTACTACCATGGTGTGTTATGTGCGTGGTCAAGCTCACGACTAAACAAACAGCTCCAGAAAATGTCTCTTTTCGTGCACAATTCAGCGAATAAGCATCTTATATTGTTACGATATAAAAATAATCGTGTGCTGTTTGATGTCTAAGGCACACATTTTAAATGAATTGAACTTATAATCTCAAAACTTCATGAATTTTCTGCCCCCCTTGGTTAATTTCACTTGGTTGCAGAAAGCGTGCTTCAAGGTGGCCAGATCTTTGTAGATCAGATGATGTATGCATGGATCATTGCTGCATAGTTCTAGCACTATCACATCCAAGTATTGAAGGATAAACATATACGATGGCGTCTGTTAATCCTTCCGTTTTTGCCATGGAAGGGGATCACAGCGATGGAGAGACGCTCTTTGCGCCACAAGATCTTACCATAACAAGCTTGCAAGTTCCATTGCATAATGTTGCGGCGCTGATATTTGCACACACACCGCCTGCACAAGTGATCCAACTATTGAATGAACTTAAAACACCTGGATTCAATTGGCCGGAGCCTGAAGCACAAGAATCTTTCAATAAGATCCTTACATACTGCGATCGATTCCACTTGTCACCGAAATACTCCAAGTCACTATTAAAAGCAATCCAAGTAGATGTGGAAAAGAACAATGCTGCCACTATTGATGATTTTACTGTTGAAGATTGCCTAATGGAGCGGATCTTAGATGCTTATTGTGCTCCTGTAACCAACGAAGAAGATGGAGACGAGGCATACTTCTCATACGTCGTACCTTCACCCGCCTCGACAAATGCAGCAGCATCTGCACCCGCATCTACAACAGACGCGGAGCCTGCCGTCCCATTGCACCTCGTGCCGTTGCGCGTTGTTCGAGCACATAATCAAGTGGGATTGCGCGTGTGGGAAGCCGGCTTGTTTCTCGCAGAGCTGTGTCTCGCAGTGCCACCAGCACTATTTCACGACAAAACAGTGCTAGAGCTAGGAGCAGGGATTGGCTTGACTGGCATTCTGGTGGCGCGTGGGCTGGGCCCGAAGCTAGCGCCTAGGAATATGATTCTAAGCGACTGGGCAGGAGTAGTTTTAGAGAACATTCAACACAATGTGGCGATCAATTTCGGCGAGGATGCACGTGTGGAGAAGGAGTCCAGCCCTAGTGTTGGGGCAGTACAAGTTGATTGGAGAGCGATGGCTACAACTGCAGATGTGACTCAAACAATAGGCAGCACACCCGCAGATATCACATTGATTGCCGACTGCACGTATTCAGAAGAAATTATTCCTCCGTTGTTGAAGACGGTAGCTCTAGTAGTGGAGCACTGGGAAGAAAAGATGGATTCTCAAAGTAATGATACGAACACTGCTGCTGCCACCAGCAAACAACAACAGGGAGCACCACCTGTCCCTGATCCTGATGCTGTTCCGGATGCAGGTGACATGACTTATGACTACTCAACAGATGACTGCAGCCTTTTGCAAAGAATTGCCACTCGCCATGGACATATTGCACTACTAGCCTGCACACAGCGGTCTGACGAAACGTTTGCATTCTTGCAAACTGCATTGCAGGAAATGCAGCTATCCTGCAGGGACATCACCACGTGGGCTCACAAGCAGTCCAAGGATGTGAGCAATCCGTTGCCTTATTCTGGAACATTTGTGGACAGGAAACGAATACACTTGTATTGTATTCACAAGTGAAGAGAGTAGTGTGTCGAATAGTGTAGTTAGAATTGTAGATGCACTTGTATTGATAATATAGAAGATGTTGTGATTATTTAATTCCACAGAAAACTATTAGATCAGCCCGCTGTACTGCCATACGAATGTATGACCATGCTTCTTATTGTACACATGTAAAATAGACACAAGAGAGAGATAGATAGATAGAGAGAGAAAGAAAGAATGAGATATATATATAGAGAAAGAAAGAATGAGAGAGAAAAGGCTTATAGACCCTGATTGCGATCCTCTCTGTCAGGCATTGCTACCTCCAAGTAGTGCTCCGCTTTTCTGCAGACTGCATTATACTCATTTCCAGCTGTGTTGTCGTCATGGTTCATGTTAATAAGACATAAATGCAACACTTTTCGTAATAAAACTGCCCCTTCAACCATGTTTCCAGCTTCTACTTGAGAAATGCCGAAGTTGAGATAGTGGTTGGAAAGACTTTTATGGCGTAAACCCAAGTTGCTTTCAGCGATACGGATAGCTTCCTCATACAATGGGAATGCTTGAGGGAAGTATTTTAACGTACAGAGTACATTTGCTAGTGCGGTTAATGGCTGTACCAAGATATGCGTACCGGTTTTCACAGATAGCTGCCTATACAGCAGAAGACTCTTATGAAAATAACGCAAGGATTCGCTGCCCTGGGATTGTTGCAAGTACAACAGGCCGCTTTCCGCGTGCATATGGGCCACCATATGTTGCACAGCAGGTCGCTGAGCGTGATGGCAAACACGCAAAATCTCTTCCAATAAAGTTGATACTTCGGCTGCGATAGCAACGCGTTGTATCGGTGCGATTTCATCAATGGAGACAAGTTGTTGTCCTGCCTCTGCTGTCACCTTGAGCAATTCAGGCCAGTCAGAACTGACCTTTACCCCCCCTTGACCGCCCCCAGAAGCAGCTGCGAGCTGACGCCTGCCTGCAATGTTCTCTTGCAACAGTTGCCACACTCGCTTGCGTAGGTCCAACGCTTTCGAATACTGCCCGCCGCCTCCTTTTGTAACTAACGCATGGGCATAGTGGTGCACTGAGTTCGCCAGTCGACGTGACTCAGAAATACCAAATTTGCCTTGTTTTGCGCTGTTGGAGTAGGTCAATAATGCTTCATCCGCCTCCTGCCCATAAACTTCCAGCGTCCACTGCAGCAGACTGGCTTGAGTCAAACCGAGTTGCGGTTTTAATATGTTGACTTGTGATATGGATGTAGCAGAGACTGGCCCTGCGATTTTAGGCACATCAGGATTGGCCCCAGTGCCACACGCATTCTCTAGCACCATGTCACCGTAATTCTCATCATCGCCGACTCCTCCCTGCAGCGCATGCTGGAACTCAGCTTCTTTCGCAAGCCCTTGCATACGCAAGAATCTGCACACTTCCACTAAACCAGCTTGGAATACTTTGCTTCGAAATGCTGTATGCTCTCCCATGAGATGCAGCACTTGGTTATGCGGGCGCTGCTGCGTCATAGCCGGCGGGTCGCTGTTCAGAGCATCAGGCGGTAGGATGGCCACCTTCTTCCGTATGTCGAATGGTTTCAAATCGGGAAACAAGGTGTTGAAATTGGCACCTCCTTGAGAATGAGAGCCAGCCGAGGAGGAGGAGGAGGCCCACTGGTCCTCGCAATACTTATAGAGCAAGTCGAACTGCTCTTGGTCGCTGAATAGAGCTCTATCAGCGAAGGACCACCAGGCATGTAAAAATTGCTTGGCGAAGTGACTGTTTCTGACAATCAGTGTACCAGAATTGATCAAAGTAGTGCTTCCTGCATGTTCTGCAGAGCTCCAGAGATGTGCTCTAGGATTTTCAGACACAACATCTTCTATTGTGAGTCCCATATCGAGGATTGCAATGTCAGCATCCACCCATACTACATAGTCCAACCCTTTTCCCCACCCCACAAGCGCTTGCTCCAGAACTTTGATTTTGTTCCAACGGGAGTCTCGCGAGTCGAAGCCTTCGCTGCCTTCACTGTTTTCATCTAAGTGCTTAAACACATAGCCGTGATTTTCAGCATAGGCTTGGCCTATTCCATATGAGTAAGTGGTGTAGTTCCAAATGTTTTTTGTAGCAAAAGTCACAATCCCTATCCTTGCAGAACCATCATTTAAATGAGTATTTGCATGTTCGACGGCTGTACTATTCACACAAGCCATTGTCTTATCCCATGTTGCATTGGGTATCACAAAGGTATTGCAACAATGCTCCATTCCAGATACGTGAAGCTCGAGTGGCTGCGGTGTCGCAATATCCGTGATTCCATGCCCATCTACCATGTAATTGAAGCAACAGGCCAAAAGGGCCAATACGCCAAAGAGATGTTCCAATCTCTTCATCTTTTTCAAATAAGCTCAGTTCCTTTACCCCCGACACCTGAAAAATTTGATTGTACAATGAGTCAATTTCTTACTTCCTCCTTTGCACAGAGCTCTTCGTATTTGCAAAGAAAGGCTAGTCTATTGCGCACTTCTCAGGCTAGGTACTGATTAGAAAGCATGCTCTATCCTTCATCAAGGTTCAAGAACAGTAACTCAGATGGTGTGGTCATGGGAGAAGAGGGGGATGGTGATGAGGACAGAAAGAGTAGAGACACTGTGAATAGTGAATATTCCATGCCAGCCATATCAATCAGTGTAGTGGCTGAAGGGCAAGCAAATCCTGGTAGCTTCCCCATGTACTTCATGATCATCAGTGCAGGGTACATGTTCCCCTGGACAGCAATCTGCTCCAAAATAGAAATCTTGACAGAATTATATGGGAAGGAGTTCTTTGTCTTGATGAATGTATATTTCTATATTTCAGGTTTGTAGATTGTAGATATGTGTACGTGCAAGTGTTCCACCAATAAGACATAGCCACGCACGCGCTAACCCCCCCCACCACACACATCTACACACCCACAGGTCTCCCAGTTTCCTTGTTTTCAAGCTGGTATGACAACACAATGGACATGAAATATGAGAGTAAGAACGCATACACCATCCGCTCCTTGATTTGCCTATCTTTCATGTTCATTCTGGTCATGATTCTTCCATTTACCAACGCCCAGGAGATGTCCACCATAGTAGGACTTCTCGGAATTTTCACCTGGTCCGTGCACGGGTCCCATAGCAAGCTAGCAGCCATGTTGCAATTCAATTCCAATATTTACCAGCAGATAGGCTTTGCACTGCCTGCATTTATGAGCCTGTTGCTGAATTTAACCTTAGCCAATCCAGCGTTTTGGACATGTTTTTCATACTTCGCTGTGATTGGATTGTGCGTGATCCTCTCAGCATATTGCTCTGCGCAATTATTGAGATCAAAATTAATGAAAGTGAAGTTCCTTGAAAAGGACAGACAAAGTTTGATTGACTACCACAATGACATCAATGCGCACTTCGTATCCGGTGAAGATACACAGGACATCCCGGAAGAGGAAGAACAGTCATTCTCTGGTGGTTCGTCCCTACTAACAGGACTAACTGGTAAA
>JACKZZ010016555.1_pt1 | contig 13737 bp, 12 predicted proteins | sample 8027871 | NCBI WGS metagenome assembly JACKZZ01 (sample SAMN15724774, study PRJNA655200) | protist metagenome | isolation source: fluorescence activated cell sorting (FACS) single amplified genomes of... | place: USA: West Boothbay Harbor, Gulf of Maine | collected 2000-07-19
CGTCGTCCATTATTTTTTTCTTCTTTCTAAAAAAAAAAAAAAAAATCTCATTTTCTGATCCTCATGATGGAATAAAAAAAAAAAAAAAAATTACTCCAGCGCACCCGAGCTGTGGCGCCCGGGGCGCTATCCGTACTCCAACGCAGTGGACGTATACTCCTACTCAGTTACGGTGTGGACCATCTTCGCTCAGTGTATTCCGTACGAGGAATCTCGATCCATGCACATGGGAATGGATGCCTTTACGGATCGCATTTGCAAGGCGGATGATGATCGTGACCAGGTAATTTTTTTTTTTCCCCTAAAATATTTTTTTTATTTACTCACATTTGTTTTTCCAGCTGCGACCGTCACTGCGGTGCTTCGTCGGTACAGATGATGGTAGAAGTGCAGCGAGTGCGACCGCAACGGAAGCTGCTACTGCAGACGTTGCCGCCGCTGCCACTTCCTCTGTGTGTGCGACGGACGCTCCTCCACCGGAACAGAAGGCGGGACTCGTAGAGGTGAAATATTTTTTGTATTTCCCAAAATATTTTTTGTATTTCCCGAAAATATGTTTTTATATTATTTCCCCCAATATATTTTCTATACACCTCCACCGGAACAGAAGGCGGGACTCGTGGAAGTGCCGCAACAAATGCTTGCCTTGATGACAAAAGCGTGGAGTGCGGACCCAGATCGGCGACCGTCCTTCACAGCAATCACATCATTCCTACACGTCCTAACCAATAGTAGTGGTGATGCTGATGATAGTAGTACGAACAGTGCAGGTAGGTAGTAGTGCTACTAGCAGCAGCAGTGGGTTGTAGCAGTACTCATACTCCAAATAGTTCATACTCTATATCATTTTCTACTTCCTACCAACAGTAGTAAGTAGTCTTGCGAGTGTTGTTTCATCAAAGCTCGAGATGAAAGCAATGCTCATCACTCACGTCTCCGGCAAACCCGATCGCATCGTCGTGCACACCAAACAGAGCTTCATCTCCAATCAAAGCTCCATCTCGATCAAAACCGGCGAGTAGACCCGTCGGAGAGACCAGTGATCGGTCGTGTCTACGATTTGTGCCCCCCGCTGCCGCCGCCTCCTCCTCCTTATTGTCATCCATCGCACAAACACTTTTTTCAATAGTGTGTTGCTGCGGATCACTACCAACTCCTCCACCAGAGGTAGAATACAGTTGATCGGTGAGGATGCCCTCGCTATCGCGCGATCCGTGACGCGACGTCAAGCTCGAAATGCTGTTGCTACTTCGTCGTTCGAGTTTTCGATCATGATGACTACTACTACTAGTAGTAGTATGCGACGCAACAACAGGCAGTGGGGCGGTGCGTCTCACACGACTACTGCTGGTACTCCTACTCCCGCTCCTAATACTGCTACTACTACTACTGCTACTACTACTACTACTACTACTACTACTACTACGGGTCGTCGCACCAGCTGGAGGATCGTCGGAGAACCCGAACGCGGTGAGGCGTCGGGCTCGAGCGAGCTCTTTTTTATGCTCCACTACGCGTCGACGTTCAGCCTCTTGTGCGACCAATCGCGCCTTCTCCGCTTCACGCTGTCGCATCGCAGCCATTCGCGTCGAGAAGGACTCCCGCTTCACGCCGAAGGACGACTCCACGCCACTGCCATCGCCGCCGTCGTCGTCGTAACCGAGAGAAGATGGCGGCATCATCCTCGTCTCCCGTCCTCGACTAACACTCCTACTAGCAGTAGCATTCTTCTTCTCATGATCATGGTAATCATGAAAATGGCGGTGCAGATGATGTGGATGGTCGCGACTCCCTCCCCACGACGATGCTGCTGATTCTCCCGCCACCCTGTGTTGCGCGTTTACGCCTCGCCCTATTTCCAGCGCGGATATTGCGGTGCGGCTCCGCGTGCGCCGCGACGATGAGGATGGAACGCGAAGAGAACGATGGTGCATCATCATGCGACTCGGAATCGCGACCGGCGGTGAGGCGCCAACGACTCTCAGAGGTGATGACGACGACGACGGCGAAAGCGGCGCAGCACGCCCTCGAGGTGTAGTACTACTAGTAGCCCCAACAGAGTGAGGCGCGAACCCGTCGACGGGATCGAATTCAGTAGCGGTAGGATTATTAATATTATCCGTACGCCTCGCCAGGAGCGACCGCGGGGACCGCAGCACAGTCATGCTCGTTGATGCCGCTTTGACATCACCATCGCCTCCCTCCAGCGTGCCGAACGCTCCGAGTTCCCACGCGGAGCTCGACATTGTTCCGACAGCCTTTGGAGCGCGTGCTTCAATGTTGAACAACCTTTGGAAAATGAACTTGCTCTTTCAAATTTGAATTTTTTTTTAATTTTGATCAATTGACGGGGAATTCAGTCGCTTGCTAGAAAATGGCGCTGAAGCGGACAAGTCGACGACGACCTCCGAGTCGGTATAACGATCGACGCGAGCTCGAAGAGTAATGGAATTTACTCATCAGGTTCCCATTCAGGTGGAATGAGTGCGGCGCGCGCGTTGCGATCGCTGCTGGGCATTACGCCTGATGCTTCAGCGTCCGATGTAAAGCTAGCATGGAAGACGAGGGTGCGCCAGCTCCATCCAGATAAAAACGGCAACCCGGAGGAATTCGTGGAACTTCAGGAAGCGTGGGAAGCGTGGAAGAGAGAGGGCGAGGTTGTGGAGGCGCCGCGTCGTTCAAAAAAACGGCAGCGGAGTAAGACTAATTCCCCAACGAGTGATACTAGTACATCTAGTAGTAGTAGTAATACTAGAAGTAGTAATAATAATAATAATAGTAGCAGCAGCAGCAGCAGCACCAGTAGCATGTCGTACGCGGAAGTGCAGGAAATCCTTCGAAGGCACGAGGAGAAGCGCCGGGCCGCGATGCAGCGTCGAAAAAAGAAGAAGAAGAAGAATAGCAAAAACGGAACCACGGGGACAACAGCGGTGCGAGGACCCTCCGTTGAAGCAATGTATGCAGCGCACGTTCAGTGCGGTCGTGATCGAAGAGTTCGAGTGAAGTGGCGCAACGGTCACATACTTGGGCGTCGGGCCTTGCGTCGTGCGTTATCGTCGCACGGCGATGTTGAGTCTGTTGCGACCAACACGCGCTTTGCAATCGTCGTCTTTGCACGCCCAGAAGCGGCGAAAGCAGCGGTGTTTGGAACGCACGACCATTTTGAGTGCTCATTTTGCTTGACGTAATTAAAACACAATACAATGTCAATACAACGAAGGAGGTTGTTGTTGTTGTTGTTGCCTCACAAGCAACTCGAGCGCAGCACGACGCGTCATCTCGATTGCGTGTGGATCCGTTGTCCAATCACTTGCACCTCGTACGACACTTCGAATCAATGCAAGGACTTGCGTCTTATTTTTGATGCGTCGAAACATCTCCCAGTCCTCGAGTCCGTCGCGAATATTTGAAATTCGCGTCGTCGCGCATGGCATCCCGTGTTCACAGGGATAATAATATTGTCCATCCCCGTTCACTGAGACATTGGAATCATCATTGATCGAGTTGAGGAGGAGGAAGAGGAGGACGTTCGTCACGAACATGACGGGTACGAAACAAAACAAAAAAAGTACGTACCGAAAATATCGTCGTACTTTCCTCGCCACACGAAATTTGCGGGCGGAAAGTCCGTAAAGGCGGTTCGTTGCAAATGATTCACACTCATTCGACCCAAGGGCTTTGGGACGTGCACACCTCCACACTTCTCATCGTTGCATGGTCGCCACAAATTGACGGCGTAGTAGAGCCAACCGCTCGGTTGACCGAATTCCTGAAAAAAAATTGAATCATAATATATCAGATTTCATGGGATATTGAAGTCTTTTGGTAAAAAAAAAAAATACCGCCTCCAGCGCCGCAGCATTCCAAAACAGCAAGCGTGCTTGTAAGGGGCGACGTTCGATGAATGTGTTGAGGTAGTTCAAGGAATGCGGTTCGATGCAGTGGTACAACCTATTGGAGGAGAAAGGATCGTAATAGTAATAATAACAATAATAAAAACAATAACAAAAAAACGAGTAGATCAGAACAACATTCTATCCATCATGCCAAAGGTCACTTTTTGTGTTGTTCGAATACGTACCACATTTTTTTCCCAGCCTCACTCCACTTGGCGACGTTCGATGGGTTAAACTCTTGATACTGCAAAATCCACACATCGAGGGGAAGATCAACTGGCATCGGATCCCAATTTAGCACCGCCGCTGTTCGAAGCATTGGCCACTTTTGTTTCACCGCATTAAAGAGTTGACGAACTTGAGGTTCGCACGATCGAGGACATTCGTCGAATCCGTATACGTAGGCGTACGGCAGAAGGTTTTTCTCTTGAAGCGCGTTGACGCTCGGAGCGAGAGTCGCAAGGAGACGTGCGACATACTCATCCGTGTAGTTTGCGCAGCTAGGGTATCGCATTTAAAAAAAAAAAAAGACATGATGATGATGATGCTGATGATGATCTACACGCTAAACCAAAAAAGAGAAACAAAACTGACGATCCACCGACGCGACTCCGACCATGATGAACGCGGGAGGAAGAATGAACCGCCAACCCCGCAGGTGTCAATGGGAGCGACGTTACGTCGAGAAGCGCCAACCAACGGACTCCCTTGCGCTGAACGAGAAGCTCAAAATCAGCGACACTTCGTGGAGAGTGCAAGTAGATCGCATCCGGTGGAGTTCGATACGACAGCGCGCTGTCATACCACAAGCTTCTCAGCGTCGCGTTTGTCGACCACGCATGTTCGCCGTAGTAATCACTGAATGCCGCGTCGTCCCAGCTCCCGCTCCACGCCGTTCCAAGGGTGCTCTGGTTCAGCGACGGCATCGCGGTGCTCACGACAGTCAGCGTCACCGGGACGGACAGAGTCATTGTCGATGATTGTAGGGAGGTCGGCGGCACCGTCGTCACGTGAATCGCAATTGTCGCATTGTGAACTCCGACGACTAGATCATGTCCTACCGCACTGCTCACCGGGCGGAGATCTATCCACAGCGGCTGTGATGTCCCTGCCGGCACGTCAAACCCCAAAACCGAGTCCATTGGCATGAGCGGATCGGGTCGCCAGCCACCACCGGAACCTTCGTACCTCGGAGAGGATGTCGTATTGACGTAGCCGACTTGAAACATGGTTACGTCAATCCGCTCGTGGTCCATGACGTTCTCGAACGTAAACTCCACGCTCACATTTGTCATCGCAGCGTGTGGCGTATCGAGAGTCGTGTCCATCCGCAACAGCAACTGCACCGACTCCACCTCCCCGAGCTCAGCGACAACGCTCACAGCAGCCGCCTCGCAAGACGCACGAGGACCAAAGTCTGCGCACGTACTGTCGGGGCGAATTTGCAACAGCGGCGACACAACGCACACCGATGGACCAGAGGCCGGCCACGACGATGATGCCCACGACGATGACCAGGTCGAAATGAGGAGAAGGGTCATCGTGATTCTGTATTTCACCGTTCTGAATACGAACAGCCCTGCTGCTGCAGTGTGACCGCACACAAGGAGATTTTTACAACGAAGACGCGCGCGCCGCAGGTCTGAAGAAAATTGTCGCCATTTTTTTTAAATTTCGAAGATTTCATGCATGCGCATATTCATGAATGCGGGTACCCGGGTCCCAAAAATTCGGTGGCAAAAGGCGTCATGAAGAGCCAGCTAAACTCTAATTAAATACAGGAACCTTCCCACAGTACTCGGAGTAGAACCTGCGGTCTCAATTGATTCTGTCTCGCACTCAGGCACCGAACGGGATTACCAAAGCAGAGAAGTAAAATGGCACCCAAGATGAAAGGGAGGGGAAGAAAGGCTGGTAAGAAGGGAAAGGCGCGCAAGAATCGTGAGGTCTCGTACGTCAAGTTCTTCCGTGCGCTGTGTGATGGTAAACTAGCCGTCATCAAAGCGCAACTTCAAAACGGGGCGGATGTGAATCGGGAGTTCAAAGCGGAGGTGGACTCGATACGTCAGACTCCGCTTTATGTTGCAGCGGAATATGGTCGCATAAAAGTGGTGAAAGTACTTCTCGCCGCCGGAGCTGACGTTAATAAGGCGATGGAAAATGGTGGCTTCGTTCCGCTTTATGCTGCAGCACACAAAGGCCACACCGCGGTGGCGACAGCACTTCTTGATGCGGGTGCTGATGTCAATAAGGCAACGAATGATGGCTGCACTCCGCTTTATCTTGCAGCAGAATTTGGCCATACCGCGGTGGTGACAGTACTTCTTGATACGGGAGCTGCTGCCAATAAGGCGCAGAAAGATGGCGTCACTCCGCTTTTTGTTGCAGCACAACAAGGCCACACCGCGGTGGTGGCGGCACTTCTTGATGCGGGTGCTGATCTAAATAAGGCAATGAATACTGGTTCCACTCCGCTTTTTATTGCAGCGCAATGTGGGTACACCGCGGTGGTGACAGCACTTCTTGACGCAGGTGCTGAGATCAATAAGGCAAACAAAAATGGCATCACCCCTCTTGCAATCGCCGCCAGCAGGACAAAAACTGAAGCAGCAAATCTACTCCTTCGCGCTGGTGCAGATATCGACGTTGCTATCGCTGCCGGAGAAAAATACAACGATACCGCAGTAATAGAGCTCATCACCACGCTTCAAGCCAAAATCGAAGAGGACGCCATCGCCCAGGCCCCGGAAATCAACCAAATGGTCGTCCACATCAGAAGATGTGGTTATTGCGAGAGTGAAGGCGATGGATTGTTGAAGTGCGCGGGATGCGGCACCGTTGCGTACTGCGGCACTCGATGCCAAAGAAAGGCGTGGAAGGGTGGACATAAAGTACTCTGCCGACGAATCCAGCGAGAAAGAGCCGAGGCAGAGAGGACGGCAAATGCGATGACAGAAGGTGAAGAAAGCGAGGCACCGGAAGGGGACAAAGAAGAAGATTAGATGGGGATAGACGAGGTGCTTAAAGACAATACACCAATAAGAGCAAACATGGATTAAAAAAATAATTGAATTTTATTTTCAAATTAAAAAAATTCGAGCAGATTTCACCAATTTTTTTTAATTTTTTTTAATACAATGTCATGTAAGAAGAACATTCTGGACATTGTTTTGCGCGCATCTTGGAGGTACACCGCAATGAAAATCCTGACGTTCAATATCTGGTTCAGTCCGATGGAGATGCGCATGCGCATGAGAGCAATCGGCGACATCATCGCAGCACATGACCCTGATATCGTTGCGCTGCAAGAAGTTACCGCGTTGCATTGGCGCGAGCTCGCTCGGCATGATTGTCTCTCTGAGTTCCATTGGTTCACCGAGCCAGCGGCGGACGCGCGGTACTTCACGGTGCTCGGAAGTCGCCGCGAAATGCACGGTCCGCAGCGCGTCCCGTTCCGCAGCTCTGCTAGTGCTAGTACCATGGGAAGAGACCTCGTGCACGCGGCGATCGACGAGGCGCCGTTCCCCGTGATAGCCGCCACAACACACTTGGAAAGCCTCTCGCGCGCCGGCATTCGTGCGGCGCAGCTTGAAGAATCGCTCCGCGCCCTCGACGCACGCAGCGCTGGACGCGTGGATGTCGTCTTTTGCGGCGATACTAATATAATGCCGGATGAGATGGTGACGCTCCCGCCTGGTTGGATCGATGCATGGGACGAATTGCAAAAAAAAAAAAGACAGACACGACGTCGTGCGGCGCGGCTGATGTCAACATCAGATAGCACTACTACTAGTAGTAGTGCTCCGAGCAGTTTCACCACTCCGACCAAACGCAGCGCCGGAGAAGCTGGAGGCTTTACATTCGACGTCGCGCGCAATAAGATGGTGCAGCGCGAGGACGCGTGGGCGTCCCAGCACCACATGCGAGCGCGCCTCGACAGGTTCTACGTCAAATTGATACACTATTCACTAAAAGCGATCGAACTAGTCGGAACAGAGCCTATCGATGCGCGTAATTTGTGGTGGCCGAGCGATCACTTCGGGTTGCTCTTGCACCTTGAGGAGAATCGACGACCTGCAGGCACAATGGAGTAACGCCGCTCACTTTTGAATTTTAAAAGAACTTACAATGAACAACAACAACATCATCATCACATTTTTCTCTCCCCCACGAAGCTTTATACCGTAAAGGTGAATGTTCGAATATCGAGCGGGTCGAGCACAATATCGGTGCATCCTGTATGCGTGACTCCGGAAGCAACAACGCGTTTCTTTCTCTTCTCACTGCCTGTGCGCCACCGCAGCCGCACGATATCATTCACGGCACGGGTCTGCTGCATCGTCAAAGTCGTTTCCACGCAGGCGGTGATGAGCTCGTCCATACCGAGTGCGAGGGCCAGCGACGGAATCCGGACGGGAGGTGCTCCCGTCGCTACCACGTTTTGCAGGCGCACCATAAATGTCGCTTCGAGCGGCGCGTCGAGACGCACGAGGAGCTCTGCCCAGACACTGGTTGGTAACGTGAGTTGCTGTTTATTGTTGTTGTTGTTGTTGTTGTTCCTGCTGCTGCTGCTGCTGCTCCGGTTGACATGGTCGTAAAATTGCACCAGAGGATGCTCCAATTCCAGCGCGTCGATGAAGCGACGCTGCTCTGCGTCCACCACTGTCGCAAGCCTCAGCCGCACAATATCGCTCATCGCATCGCGGTCGTCCAACGGCCACGGCCCTTGATTATCACTGGTATCTGTGAGGCGTCGCATCAGCATGTACTCCATTGCGCCGTCGGCAAGCGAAGCAATGCCCATTGTGCGACGTACGACGAGCGAGAGCTGGCGCCGTTGCGCTTCCACAGACTCGTCGCGAAGGGCTGCACTTTGAACGAGTGCGTGGTAGTTCTGCGCCACGCTCCTTCCTCGGCGTTGCGAGGCACGAGCGTAGAGCTCACTGCTGCCGGACGCTTCAGTATACACGCTGCTGTTTGTTCGCAAGTCCGTTGTAATGCGCGAAACGAGTTCGCGCCCGCCGGGTAAATGTCCTCCAGTGTGTACGATCTCCACCGGAGCGCCGCTGATGTTCACGAGGCGCGTGCGCTGCATGAGCCTAAGAAAAAAAATATTGTAGGAAATAATAAAAATATCAAGGTTTGGAGATGAGCTTCTTCTGCTAATTGTTGACGTACCCTGCGCCAAACGCAAATCGCTGCACGACTTCTTGAAGCACTGGTCCGCGTGTGAGGGCAACGTAATACGGTCGAGCGAGTTCCACGGCAGGCGACTGTTCCACGACACAGTACGCACCACCCTGACCATCCAAATATTGCCAGTAAGTTTGGCGCACGGCGGCGGAGATGGTTCGTCCAGCGCTGATTTCGCGCATGACACCATCGACGGCGTCAAACCGCACGGCGTGATTCGTGGCTTCTCCGGCCCGGTCGGCAAATCCGATCGCGTGGCGCGCGACCGCATCAGCGCCCACATCGACAGTCGGCAACACGGTAGTACTGCTGTTGCGTCCTGCAGGGTCCCACTCCACGAAGTACCTCGCCGTCGCAGTCGCGGCAACGTCGGCAATGAAGTACAGCGCATCGTTGAAGCGCGGAGCGGGGTGTGGGGGCACGGTAAGCGGAGTGTGGATCTGGTCGTTCACCTCCATTTGCGCAACAACAGGGGTCGTCGCATTACTTGTGGCATGCTGCTGCACGACGACTGTGGGGATAAACAACGTGCCAGACTCATCAGGCCGGGTAAACGCCATGCGCACGAGCTCCCTCCGCGCGTGCGGTGCGGGGTTGAAGAAGATGACAGCATTGTCGCCTTTGCGCGGGGAGGTGCGCAAGTCCCTGTCGTGCAGTCCCACTAGCTCACCAACACTCGCAGCGCAGAGCTGGGCAGTCGCGGCGTTTGCTTCCGCAAGGCGAGCGCGGTAATCGGACAACACGTGCTCGTTCGGTGCCGTGGTGCGATTGCATTGGTCTAACCCGTCGATGACGTTGATGTAGTCGGGGCACGAGACGGAGTCTTTCGTTTTCATCGTCGCCGGCAAACTGTCATGGTGTTGCGCAATCCCAAGTGCATCCCACGCCACTTCAAACTGGGCCACCACCGCTGCTGCGTTGCGTTCGTGAGGCACCTGGGAGGTCCTCCGTCGCTGCAACTGCGCCAGCGCAAATGCCGTCTGCGCTGCGCGTAACGAAGCTGCCGCCATTCGCACTTCGCGTTTCCATGCACCTCGCGAGGACACGGCTCCTGTTTGAAATTGTGCCGAGAAATTTTGAGTTAAACCAAGAAGCGGCGCTCCCTGCGGAGCCCAGGAATGCGGCCAGCCAAACTCAAAGTCCAAGCCTCGCTTGAGCGGCAGGTCCAGCGTGCCCGCGACGTTGTCCGCGTGCAGCGCGTCAAAGTATGTAGCCAATGTGGAGTAACGAATGGTGGCACCGCCATACTTGCCCGTAGCGATGCTGCGTGGATCATTGATTTCGGCGATGATGAGATCCATTTGTTGAAACCATAGGCCGGCGTTGGTGAATTGAAAATCGCTTCCCCACACCGCTAGGTGGCGATGGTTGCGATACACGGCCCCGCGATTGCGCGACCATTGAACCAAAGCTTTAGCGTAGCGCTCGACATCCGCACGTCCACGTTCCCCGGGAACTAATTTGAGAGTGTCGAAGTCGAACGTTACGTCTGGGCTGCGGTAGCCATAGGCGCTTCCGTTTCGCCCGGCCAAAAGCATGTCGCCGTAGTTCCAGCGGATTGCGTGACACGCGATTTGCGATCGGTTTGCGCTCAGGACCTCGGAACCTTGCCACACAAACTCAAAGTCCTGCGCCGCGCCCCACTCCGCGCGCATCGCGTCTGGACCTTCGAAGCGCACGACCATGCCGTCGTACCCCGCATTACGCCACAGCGACGGTGTGGCGGCTGAATAGCCGGCGAACATATCAATCTGCCAGCCAAACCGCACACATCGACCGCGACCCAGGCCGTGCGCTCCGGGGCACAGCATTTCAAATGGCCCCGTCGCGTTGGTTGTGAGAGTGCGGCGCAAAAATTCGTGACCTGTGACAGTGTTCGACACCATGTCGCGATACGAGGGCGTCACCTCATCACTTTGGGACCAACCCGCTCCGACGAACTCAAATTGCCCGCTGGCAACCAGCGCAATGAAGCGCGCGCGCGTAGAAGCGTTCTGCTGCGGCCACCACAACTCAATCCACTTCGTCTCGCTCCAGATGAACCGATGCGCGGGATGCGTGGCGAGGTCTGCAACGACGCTATCGAGAATGTAGCGGACACTGCTCTGGTAGTATCCCGCGACCGTCTGCTGCCAACCAACGTCGTCGTGCGTGTGCGGAACCAGAAAAATGTCGTGCTTCCCCGTCGGTGTCGTCGTCGTTGTCTTTTTGCGTGCGGCGGAAGAAGAAGAGGGTAATGATGCGCTGCGGGAGACACCGTAGCGTAATGCGTACGTTGCGCGTCCAACTTCGTCACCGATGCGCTTGACTTCACCCCAACTTGGCGTATCCAACGCGCTCTTTCCGACCACGAAGGGGGCAAGGAGTGTGATGAGCAGAATCACACAAGGCGATGATAGCAACATGACAAGAGCAACAAGGCAATAGCACTGACAGCACCAAGACAATAGCACTGACAGCACCAAGGCAACGCCGAGCAACCAAGAGCCGAGCACCAGCGCTGCAGCGGTGTGCGAGTAGATTTGCAAACCGGTGCACATGGCCTTCTCTATTTTTCGAAATTAAAAAATCAAAAATGGCCGATGGAAATTCTGATGTCATCATGGAATCATTTATAATTATAATATAATCCGGGGAACGTTCTTCGCCAGTCGTTCTTCGCACGTGCTCCACTCGCGACTCTCTGCGTCGCGAGCGTGAATCTTCCCACATGCCCACGACGTAATCTTCAATGGAACCTCTGAGAATGCCAGCGCCGCCGACGCTGCCAGCGCTACCAGCATTCGACATGCCTGCACTGCCACCCACCACCACCACCCTGAACCTCGATGGTGATCATGATGGCGGCTCAGCCTTGTGCGCGGCACGTCGTCGCCTCAAGACGACAAACACTCGAGTACGGAAGCGAGACGGTACGGTGACTATTGTCGCAAATATAGCGAGTGCGGAAGGGCCAACAGTTCTCGAGGAGCTCGGGAAGCATACGCCCATGCAGTGGGAACTGGATGCAGAGCGTGGAATTACTCGTCTGAAGCCACGCGTGTGGGACGCCGAAGCAAACATCTGGGTCGAGATGAAGCAAAATAGTCGCCACTGTAGCAGCGCAGCAACGGCGGCCGCGCCACGGCGCACTCTCCGGTTGCTGACGTACAATGTGTGGTTCGAGCGCAGGAATTGGCGTGCACGTGCACTCGCGGTGATGACAATACTCGAGAGCGGGTGGCATCGAGGTGGTGATGAAGCTCCTTTCGACGTGGTCGCGTTGCAAGAGGCGACGCCTCGATTCTTGCATATCTTGACAGCCAGTGCGTACGTCCGTGCACACTTTGCTCTGAGCGACACCGTTGGATCGACGTTACTAGGAAAACCGGAATCTGCGTACGGCGTCGTAACTATGGTCCATCGTTCCTTACTCGTTTCATCATTCACAATTCACGCGTTGCCATCACAAATGAATCGTCGCGTGCTTGTGGCTGTGTTGGATAACGGTGCCGATCGCAATGTCGATGGCGATGCAGTGAACCGCCGCATTGCGATCGCGAACGTTCACCTGGAATCGCTAGACTCGCAGCGAGTGAGAGTGGCTCAACTGGAGACAATCGCCGACATTTTAACCGATACTCACGCGTGCTCCTCGGTGATTTGCGGGGATTTCAATTGTGACAACAGCAACAACGAAAGTACCGGCACTTCATCATCATCATCATCATCATCATCATCATCTTCTCCTCTGGCGGAAATGGCCACTGTTGCGTCTCGAGGCTTTATGGATGTATGGCCGTTACTGCGGGACGACCACCCCGGCATTACGTTACCCTTCCCTCTCCATTATCCGTACGCAGATAATACGAACAATCACCACCACCACGCACGCCTCGACCGTGTTGTTGTTCTTCACTCGGAATCGGGTGGCGTTCTCGAAGCAACGTCGATTAGATTGGTGGGAGATGAAAGTGTTGCGTCTCTTCTTGCTGCACCGGCTAGCGCTAGTGCTACTAGTACAACTACTACTACTCGTTGTACCAACGTACGAACCGATGTGACGCCGCTGCCGTCGTCGTCGGCGAGAGTCACGTTTCGCGGGCTATCGGAGAAAGACGATCAGCAGCACATGAAAAACCGAAAATGGGCTGGAACGTGGAGGAAAAAATGCTCACTAGAGATGGAGCGTCCGTCTGATCATCTGGGTCTGGCCACACAATTTAAATTCACAATGACATAAATAATATTATATATACCGTATCTTTCCGTTTTCTGTTTTTTACACACAGTGCATGCGCAGACCTGCGCCTTTGTCACGACTGGTAATATATATTCGCAATTTCGAGGCCTTTACACTAACGATCGCCGTTTTCTTCCGCGCGTACAGGTACTGCGCGAATTGCGAATACTTTCGCATGTCTCGAGATGACTCACTTCCGCAGTACACGTCCGTCGCAACGACGCGATTCGGTAGCGGCTCACGAGTGTACTCATCCACCGTGAGGACTGTTGTCGCGTGGTCGCTCGCACGACTCGCACGGTCTCGCATGAAACGCTCGGCGACTGCATTTTCAAGATGCTCCACGTGGGGAGTGGACGTTGTCACTGCTTCTGCTGCTGTGCTGCTGCTGCTGCTACTATTACTATTACTACTACTTGTTATGTC
>JACKZZ010022053.1_pt1 | contig 13736 bp, 6 predicted proteins | sample 8027871 | NCBI WGS metagenome assembly JACKZZ01 (sample SAMN15724774, study PRJNA655200) | protist metagenome | isolation source: fluorescence activated cell sorting (FACS) single amplified genomes of... | place: USA: West Boothbay Harbor, Gulf of Maine | collected 2000-07-19
AATCTAACTGTGGATGATATGTCTAGAACCATAAATACTGCTGTTGTATCACACAGCAAGATTGTCAGATTGGCGTATTTGTTGGCGAAAGCCTATTTGATTAAACCTGGCCCACTCCCTAACAGTCCAGTTAAACTGCCCAGTGAGGATTTGTATCAGAAAGCGTTGATTGCCTGTTGCTCGAGAAGCCGTGGAGAAGCTACAGCCACTGGCCTCCTTCAGGAGCTTTACATCTTGTTCAACGTGGAATTTCGTCGTCATCTACCTGAAGACTTTGTTAAGCCTAATGCTTCCGTCTGGGGTAATTATGTCTTCCCCTACACTGCGAAGAAAATGTTTACCAACGTGAACAACGGTATTCGGAATAACCTTCGAAAGCATTGGACGAACTTGTTTGATTGTATTTTTGGCAAGAAGAGACACCTTTCGGCTTACAGCATGAACAAAGTAGCATTTCGCCTTTCGGAAAAGAGTGCCTTTAATACTTTTGTTGCTAATGTGCTTTCTGATATTACAAATCTTGAAGGGCAGGCCCATAATAACCAGGACAAATTCACCTATTATACAAATATATTTCAAGATGAGAATGAAACTGTCTGGGATGCTGAGGAGCTTGGGAGTACTTATGTTGATTTTATAGACAAGATGAAGATCAAGCTTTTACCGCCGGTTCTTGAAATTCACGAGAAAGGAGTATGGTACGATGTTACCGTCCAAAGTCGCACTCTTAGCTACTACGAGGGTCTGCTCTGGGCCACCCAAAAGTGTGACTCGTACAATTACGGGAGTGAGATAGTCAAGCGATATCAGTTGCTTCCGGAAGCCTCATCATACATACCCATTCACATGGATATCGACACCATGACTCTGAATCAGCTACTCGTTCCTTATGCGCCTGACCGTCGTGCTAACCTACCTATTAAGCTTCATCAGGTCCAATTATGGGACTCCTTCTTTAGGACCACTAAGGCTGTATTTAGAGACACTCAAGTGAATTTAGAGAACAATCATATCAGAGGTGGCCCTGGAAAATACTGTTTCAAATATCACATCCAGACGGATGGGGTAAGCTGCTCAATCTTACTGACGCGATTTGAGAGGAAGGAGTTCAGATTTTCGGGTCGGGAACCCAAGCTCGTCGACCCTTACATAGATGATGTAAGGGACGAAGTGATTCTTGCGGAGTTGAGACAAAAGATTCATGTAGGAATTGACCCAGGTATACAGGACCTCCTGTATGCGGTAGATGCGGGGTGCCGAAAACCGTATTTGAACGTTTTGGCACCTCGAAGGCCTTGGAGGTATAGTAGTATCCAGCGTATTAGAGAGAGCAACAGGAAACAGCGAAGCGCGTGGATGCGCAAGAAAATGAATCAGGTGCTCGATATTCCTCGGAAATTGCGTCTTGGTGCGACGCTATCATGTAAAAGGCTCCAGTGGAAGTATCTTCGTCTCGTAAACCCGAAGTCCCTCTCCTACCCCCAGTTCAAGTTTGCACTTGAAATGAAGCTGATAGCGATGGAAACGTTGTTGGATTTTTACGAACACCGGCAGTTCAGAGTAAACCGAGCCTACGCATTTGCGGGTAAGCAAAGAACTGAAGCTAGGATGGTAAAATCCTTTACAGAAAGATTTGTTCCACTAGCTGACATTGCCGGCCAGCAAAGAGACCCGAGTCAAGTATGTGTCTTTTTTGGCAACTGGTCGAAGAGAACAGGGATGAGATTTCAAGGTCCTGTTCCTTCACTAGGATTGCGACGGTTATTGAGAAGACATGGGTTTTTGGTATATTTGGTTAAAGAGAGTTATACCTCCATGACATGTTACCAATGCAAGCAGCGAGCCTTTTGTAATCCTATGAGGTACCAGAATCCGAGGCCTTGGATGCGGGCTACTAGTCCTATGGTGAGGTGTCACGGTCTGATCAAGTGCAACAGTTGCGAAACGTACTGGAATCGAGATCGTAACGGGGCCCTGAACATTCTGGACATAGGAATTCAGTGGTTATATCACCAGACGCGCCCTGTGCACCTCGAAGCAAATGGAGTTGCCGATGTTGTTGTTGATTAAATCCTTGTATGGATTATGCGAATACGAATGCGAATAATAATAATAATAATAATAACAACAACAACAACAACAACAACAACAATAATAATAATAATAATAACAACAATAATAATAATAATAATAATAATAAGGGCTTAGGGTTGCGAGTCGGCTGGGATAAGCGAAAACCAGTCGAAAATTTGGCAAACCAATGGGTTCGGTATTTGTGGCTTGGGCTATTTTACCAGCCTGATTTAATGTGCAAGCGGGCTTGCTTACCTATTTTGGGAACAGTAATGTGTAGGGGTGTCAAAACCCTAGTCTAGTAAGACGAAGCTACCCAAGATTAAGTTGTACTTTTACTAGAATTTTCATATTTACTTAGTACCCTTTGAAAGTAAAGTTAAAGTGTCATCCGGATAGTGAAATTTATTGATCTAAAATTTATAATCCTTACGCCCAAATATATTTACAACATGAAAAAATGGTACAATTTATGTTATTTTTTACACAGACAAGTCAGGGAACACATTTTTATCGCTATGACACGGACACAAATCGAAGCCACAGCAGGCTCTGCAGCAATGATCAAGACAAGACGATGGGGCTGGGAGTTCGCAGCTCCGACATATCTCGGCTTTGACAGTAACGGGCTCGAATTCGAATCGTAAATGAGGAGAATCCAAAGTAGTGAACTCGCACCACAATGTGGCAATGTAGCCAGACTCAGTTCTCATCTGAAGACCATTGTGCAGTTGATGCATTTCCGTAAAGTCCTCTCCTATATACTTTACTTGCTCGAAAGCTTGAGGGGAAGAGCAAACGCCCATCCCGACGGTTATCCACCGCTTGGAGATATGAGCCTTTTTGTACCGCGAGTCTGCAATCGATAGGCGATATTCCGCTGGGACCAGCTTAATTCTACCTGTACGGAACTGGAGAATAGCGCATTTGTTAGGCTCGGCATACACCGCCGTCAATTTACCCGCGAAGGGATGAGGGTACCAGCCGGTGTATTTGAAATTCGATACATTAAAACAAAGCGGGAATATATTCGGTTGTGTTCCTAATTGTTTTCCATTAATTTCTTTTATTTCTTGAAGTTTCTGCTTTGATGGATCCATTGGTTCCTTCGTTTGATAGGAGTTTCGAATGCGATCTGTGGACTTGTTCACGAAGCCATAACCAGGACTGTACCCTTGGGCTATTGACACAGGACTCGACTGAGATTTCTCCATTTGTTTATCCAATGGATAATCATGGCCTACCTGGCTACAATGGAAATATAGGGCCTTGAGTGAAACGAACCATCTGTTGCATGTTAGGCATGTTAAGTTATCGGTACTTCCGGTAATGCCCCCTATTGTACTACCACCTCCTACACTATCACCACTACTATTTCCTGGTGGACTCAATTGCCCGAGTGTAGTGGTCCATAGCGATAGAACAGCCAACTCTTCCTGCTTGGAGTTGCTGGATTTCTTCTTCGTAGGGACATATCCATCTATCATATCTAATTGCATAATATCTAACGCTTTTTATTATATCTATCCTACCAAAAACCTAGCCTAACCTAACCTAACCTAAATAAAAACTTCTCCCGGATACAAACTTGCAAAATTATGCCAAGCCACCCGAGGAAGACGGAAAGAGCTCACGTAACAGGTAGTGATTTCTGAAGATTTTAAATTAAATAGCCGCGGTTAATTCCTTTGCGCGACCCGTTCGACAACAAATGTAACGCAGGAGTGATAAAAAAGATTCGCTAAGACGGTGTGTTTTACTCACATTTAGTGATATATTGGATAAAAAGAGATGTCGTCTCTTATGCTCCAGATGAAGTCGTGTGTGGGGTTCTCTGGTGATGTTTTGGATGCGTTAAAGTACTCTTCTGATGGAAGATTTGCAATTTACCCTGTCGGCTCCTACATCGCCATCAAGAACCTTTCGACTGATCGTCTCTCATTTCTTGATGGTCATACCGACAATGTGACATGTGTGGCCATGTCGCATGATGGCAATATTCTCGCTACTGGCCAGAAATGTATCTCCGGCGTCAAGGCAGATGTGATAATGTGGGACCTAACAGGTGCCTACAAGCTTTGTGATGCTGGTAAGGACTTAATCGGTGACTCGTGTCGTATTCGTACCCTGAAACAGCACATTGCTAGAGTGCAGGATATTTCTTTCTCTCAATTTGACGATTATATGGCTACCCTCGGTGGCCAGGATGACAATGCTGTGGTAGTGTGGCGAGTTGACAATGGAGAAGCCGTGTGTGGTGCACCAGCAGCGACTGACTCAGCTAAGTGCGTCAGATGGCTCAATGGCAGAAACGATCGATTCGTTACTGCCGGTACCTTCCATCTTCGTGTCTGGCAGGTCGACTTCCAGCTTCCAAAACTGCATCCTATGGACGCCAAATTTGGACAAATCAGAAGAACTATTCTTTCTATGGTTATTGAAGAGGATGATCATTTCTGCTATTGTGGTACTGAGACTGGTGATGTGCTCAAGCTGAAGATTGATCGCAATGAGTTCAAGAGCTACAATGACCCTGACACTCTCATACCCTCCATGGCGGGAATCTCCAAGGAGAGATTTTCTCAGGCCGTTTTGTGTATTAAAACCGTGGTTAATCCTGCTACTGGAAACTATAATATTGTTGCTGGTGCTGGTGATGGCACTCTTGTCTACTTAAATCAAACCTTAAAGACTGTCAGCGACAAGCGACTCTCATTACTAGGAGGTGTAACATCCATCGTGTCTCACCCCAGTGGAAGGAAGTTCATGGTAGGAACTATGCAGTCTAACACCTATGACGTAGGTCTTGACTTTCAGTCATGCATAATGATTAATTCCTGTCACACCAACCCTGTGAATCAAGTATGCTTCCCTGAAGGTACATCCGACTTGTGCATCACAGCTTCCACCGGTGATATTCGTGTTTGGGCCACCTCTACAGGTAAAGAATTGCTTCGCATCGCCGTACCGAACTTAGAATGCCATGCATGTGAGGTGACACCATCTGGTAGCAGTATCATATCCGGCTGGAGTGATGGCAAAATCAGAGCGTTCTACCCTGAAACCGGGAAGATTCGATTCGTTATTCCTGACGCCCATACCGGAGCTTGCATGTCACTTGCTATCGCAGATGATGATTCACGAGGACCTTATCGTCTTGTTACTGGAGGTGCTGAAGGAAGAGTGCGTATCTGGAACTGCACACCGCAACATCAAGCAATGGTAGCTTCACTCAAGGAGCACAGAGGCCCTGTGTACTGTATCCGTGTGGCTCCATCAGGCGACACTTGCGTATCCGCTAGTCACGATGGTAGCTGCATAATGTGGGATTTGAAAAGATACGTTAGGACAATGGCTTTCTTTGAGCCGAACGTGTTTAAAGCGGTTGTATACCACCCTGATGAGTCACAGCTACTAACCTGTGGTACTAATCACAAGATCACTTATTGGGATGCTGTTGACGGGACTGCTATCAGGGAAATTGATGGAGGTGATGATTTCATGAATTGTGTGGATATTGACCCTTCTGGTGAGTTTTATGTCACTGGAAGTGATGATAAACTACTTAAAATCTGGCATTATGATGAAGGTTTGGCTGTTGCAGTCGGTAAGGGCCATTCTGGAAATATTAATGCTATCTCAATGTCACCTGATCTTAAAACAATAGTGTCCGTCGATAGTGCAGGCAGTATCTTCTTCTGGAAAATGCCAGGCTTTGCTGCCTTGAAAGACCAAGCAGATATTATGTTGGATGACACCCCCATGCGAAAATAAAAATTAACTATATAAATTTATACAAATAGTCAACGGTAAATATTACTCAGAAATAATTAAAAGTACAAATATACAAAAAAAAAAATCGAAATTACTTCGTAATTCCTTTTACTTCTTTCCCCATTCCCATGAGAAATGCTTGGAAAAATAGATAAATGCGTTAATTTCATTGTCATGTAACGATTTAAAACTTAATTTTACTTGTAAACTTAAAAGAAAAGCAACTTACTTCATATTTACTTATTTTTTGGACGACAGATCCGTAAAAAAACGAGCTCTGTGTTCTCGCAATTCTCTCTTTTTCCTCTGGTCCTCCGTTTCATTTTCTGGTATAAGTGGCACCCCAATAGGAGAACTTACCCTATCCACCCGTGGGGACACCCCAGTATCGGCATCGAAATCATCAACACAGTCGAGGAAATGCTTACGCGTTGGAGTGGCATCGCCGAATGGGGTCATAGTAATTGGATGCATGGGACTCTCCTGACCCTGGCCCCGGTCAAATGCCATAGACGATGACGGTGATGATAATGATGGATTCGTACTTGGTTTTACCCGTTGCTTTGGTGGTGTTGTCTCTATCTTTACCATGCCATTCGATGCCTTTTCCATCATACTCGACACCTTTTCCCTCAAAGTGGCAAGAGCAGCAGTGGCAGCCACAAAATCATCACTCATTTGATCATAATTACCTAATATCTCTCTATTAGCATCATCACCATCACTATCAACATCATTAGAAGATCCATATAGTGATTCTGTTTGACCTTTCAAGAATTGCAACCTATCGGCAACGGACAAAAGTTGCGAGTCCAGCATAGTTGTGTTCAAGGCTAACGATTCCATGTGAGAGGTGACGTGTGATATATCCGCTAGTAAACGACTCTTTGCCTGGTCTTGTTCATCAGCACCTTCTGGCATACGGAATGGGGAGGCCCTTAATCCAATATGTTGAGGCGGAGAGTCAAAACCAGCAGTTTTACCACTACCACTACCACTACCACTAATACTATCACTACCACTGTCCAGAGCGGCGCTTTTCATTCTCTCCATATGTACAGAAGAGGAGTCGCGAACGCTGCCGAAGTAAGGTTCCGTGCCATCGAGAACAGCAGGGGCTCGCGCCGCTCTCTCTGCTGCTACCATTAGGTCTCTTATGACAATCTCTCCAGGAAGCCCTAAATTTACGTTACCACTACCACTCCCACTCCCATCCCTACTCCTTTGTGGGGATTTATACCCTCCAGGCCGTACTGTTGGATCAGTAGTAGCAGAAGAGGGGGCTGAATAGACAGCAAGAAAAGTATTCCAAAAGTCTTCTCCGTCATGAGCACTGCTCGTCTGACATACCCACCCATCTGGAATTTGAACCCATTTCGAAAGAGGAAATTCAGCTACATTATGCGCGAAGATCACCGCCCCTGCCTCAGCTACTCGGACTACTCTACTCCCCTCTACAGGATGCTCGTGGACCGGACACCCCCTCTGTGGGAGGCAGAGGAAGAAGCCAGGTATGGTCAATGTAAGAGATATAGGTCGCGGAGGGAGACCCGGTGACAGCATGTTCTCAGTACTAGTATGTGTTGTGGGTGTAGGGGTAGTAGGGGTAGCACCAGTACCAGTACCAGCACCAGAACCACTGGTAGACCATCTCAATCTCATATTATCCCAACGCATTTGAAGTTCAGCACGAGTAGGCGAATGTGGCGCGGGAACTCGTTGGCGCAAGCCAGTATTGGCTTCATTCCCGCCACCACCATCATCACCACCACCAACACCACCTCCTCTCACTCGTTCAATGTTCCCCGCATCTCCTTCTGCATTTTCAAGTGCTGCTGCTACATCAGCATCACGAGGCTCTGGTGTCTCTGCTACTGGTGTGACTGGAATATCACTACGGCATAAGGGACACGATTGTTGGTACTGTAACCACTGCTGTAGGCACCCTAAATGGAAAATATGCTTACAGGGCAGTTTTTTGCATCCGGCAGCGTGGGACATCCCCGTCTTACAAATAATACAGTCACCACATTCGGCAATTTCTTCTTCAGTCGCATCTGGGAATCGAGACGATAAATTTCGAGACAATTGGATATATTTGATAAATCCTGACATTCTTCCTTTAAACACAATGTATGCCATATAAAATTCTCTTATAATATGAATTGGCATACCATAATATACAAAAACGAGACCGAAGAAATAGGCAAATATGATAAGTTTGAATACATCTGCAAGCAAATCTGAGATCATAATCAGAAGACCCTTCGATTGAAGAGCAGAAGACATATTTAATTCAAGTAAATGTAAAACATATCGGAATGAAATATTCATTGAGGATATTATCAAAAGTCCAAATTCAAAACCAAACAATATTAAAACACTTTTCCCATTCGTCCACACATAGTCAATACAATAATATGCGACAAGACAATCAACAATAAATAGAAATTGAATCAGACCCAATAAACGAACGTGCTTAATACTATTCGCCAACTCTCTCAAACCGAATCTACCTTCATTCAATGAAAACGTAGAATCATCCACTTGTTCAAAATAGTCCAATCTACTCTTGGTCAGCCAGTGAAATGACTTGATAAAGATCAAACCGCCAAAACATCCTATAATCGATGGGGTAAGTTCATTTCGGAAAATTGAAAGTGCGAGACAGGTCTCTGTGATGGCGTACTTATTATTCTCAATCAACATTTCATATTCAACATCCCTTAACTTTCCAAGGAAGACGCGCTTTATAAATTGACCTACAACAAACCCCATAGAAACGATCCAATTCGCTGCAACCATCATAGCAAGCTTGGATGTGGCGAGAAACACTATTGTTGGGTAGAATTGCTCATGACTTTGCCACGCGTATACTACCATACCGAGACACAGCATCGTGCTCATCATACCATACACTAAAATATTCATCTTGCCCACCACCCTTTATAAAAATATAAAAGTCACAGCGATTGAATTTGCGGCGTAGGAAGAGGTGAAAGACTGCTTAGTCGAATGTGTAGGGAAGCGTCGGATCTAGCCACTAATTCGAGAATCGGTATCAGTTGCAACGAAATATTAATTTTAAATGAAATGTACAATGTTGACTTTTCTATTCTATTCTATTCTATTCTATTCTATTCTATTCTATTCTATTCTAAAATTAAAATTAATACTTCTGTATTATTGTTCCTTCCCAATGGCAGTCGTAAGTTCAAGATCACCAGCATCTAATGGGGCCTCTGGATCTCTACCACTACTACTACTACCTCCCTTGCCTGCATCTTCCCCTTCTGTTTCCAATGCATTTTTCTCGGCTATACCCAACCATCTCTTAATACAACTGATATTGACCTTACCCTGATCCCTTTCCGGCCCAGCAATGATGCAAAGACCCATGAAGAATCCCAAGGCATAGAGGTAGGACAAGACAATGGTTCCAACCATCAGTGTGGCCATTTTAACAAAGAACATTAGCTGGGCTGGGAACATGAACAGACCAGCACCACCAGTAGTCATCGCTCCAGCTGCTACAGTACTCACTATCCGCTTACTAGCGTAAATGAATCTTTGTAAGCGCTTTTCGATCCCTTCATCTTCCGCATTCATGTATTCATTCCCCAGATGGACCGTATAATCGACTGAAAAACCAATAATAATAATACCGGCTACTGACTCTGCGACACCAAGATCCCATCCTAATGCACCTCTAACAAACCCAAGAACACCAAAGACAATGAAGAAAATGGACAAAATCGCATATAAGGATAGAACCACATTGCCGGTAGCGAAAAATAGAACAAAGAATGCCATAGGGAAGGAAATCGACATGCCCTGATACAGACCGAATACAAGACCCTGCTCGGTGTTATACCAGTTCCAAACAAAGGGTGCAGTATCAAAAAACGAAGAACATGAGCAAGAGTCACAAAATGATGATTTTTGCACATCAGAGATCATGCTATCAATGTTATCCATCATGTCTTTTTTCTGAGTGGACGACGATGCGAATTTCAAAGTCGAGAGGAATTCCACTGTAACAAATTTTAATTCTCCATTTACAAAACCAATATCCTCCTGCCAATTGCCACTAGGGTCATCAGAAGGCGTTGTATTTGTACGGAAAAAATCAAGACGGTCATAGAAGAAAGTTTCATTCATGAGTAAAGTATCCATGTTAAGTGTTGTGTCGGCCCAATTATTGAATTGAGTCATAAAGCAGCGAGTTGAGTTGTACTGTGCCATTAGTTGAGTTGGCCCACAAGCAGATTTAGAGCATACATGGGTAGGGATGTCTTCACATATCTTCAGTACGGCTTGCTGGCAGCCTGGGCTGGCTAGATTAAACTCGTCATCAAATTCAGCCTTGCCTCGATCGTCTTCAGGTTCATAAATGTTGAAATTACCACGGTCTATGTTCTTTATACCAAATGCCAGGGTAATGTGGGTGTAGCCTGCTTCATCTGCGAGAAGGTACGAACTCGTCACTGGTCCGGTTACTTGGGTGAACATATGATCCGTGGGAAACCACTGCTCCTGACCCTTTGGGGGGGTTAGTTTGACTGCTTCAGTTGAATTATATACACCATAGACGAATAAAAATATTACTAAACCCCAAGCAACTACGAAGATATCCTTGACTTTATAGGTCATAATGGAGATGTAATACTTTGTGAATATATCCACTTTGGCGTCTAGTCTCTCTTCTTCTGTTAACTCAACTTCAACTCCGACATTACTAGCAATAGCATCGGTAGTATCAGTAGCAGCACTAGTAGTAGTAACATCAGTAGCATTAGTAGCAGTTTCATCATCTTTGTTACTACCATGGCCTTCAACTGGGCCACAGCAACAATATTTAGGCAGTTCTTGCGCTAAAATGACGGCAGGTGGCATTAAGGTCATGACGAAGATGTAATTAAGAACAATAGTAGTAGCAGCGAAGATGCCGAAGGTAGAAATAGGCATCAACGGTGAGAACGCAGTTGATAGAAATGCAAATGCTGTACTGAAAGAGGTATTAAATACTGCACTCATAGTATGCCGAAATGTACGATGCATTCGCCAGTGTAGTTTTTCAATTGAATTATCGGGTATATACCTCAATCCGGGCACTGTTTTTACTTCATCTTCACTTTGTTTCCAGGCATCAACATATACAAATATATCATCAGCTCCCACCCCGAGTACGATGAATATAACAAGAACGTGAAGCGACGAGAAAAATGGAATACCATAAATATTCTTATATATCAACATACCGAAGGGAATACTCATTATAATCTGAAACATACCGATCTGAGTAAGGAAAAAAGAACCTGTGTGAAAGCGAATCCACAGACCGACGAACATCAAGGAGAACATAGAGAAAAATGTGTCAGTATTCAACAAACGCGTGAACTCGTTATTCTGCATGGCAATGCTATACCAATGAACTCTCAAACCACCCTTTATAACCTCGTTTCTATAAGGAGTAGGGAAATATTTAAAGAAAAAGCTATCTTCATTCAAGGCGATACCAAAGAACTCAAATAAACTCCTTTCGGTCCCCTTGACACTACCGTCATTAGAGGCCAAAAAGAGCTTATACCTCAGAATCTGCTCTGCTTCATCATCACCAGATGAAGTGAATCCTGGCAGAGGCGACCCTAGACTCCATGATGAAGCCGTCCTAGTGGAATAGCCCCTGTCCACAGTGCCATCATCTACGAAGAAACCAAAGGTAGCAACCCCTTCTGGTGATGATAAGGAACTGTATATATAAGAACTCTTAGCAGTCACTACACTATTTGACAGAAGAGTGTCACAGTTCCAAATTGAAGTATTTTGGAATCCGTAGAAGTAAACAACGATAGAAGATCCTAACATTTCGCAATCACCATCACCATCAAATTTACAAAAGTCGGGGAATTCAGGGTTCTTAATCAAGATCTCTTCAGTTTGACACATTGTCTGTAGACGCGATGCAGTGAAGATATCAGTACCATCTTCGCTTTCATAATAATAAGAAACGCCGCCATACTCGGATGCATACTTTTGTGTAATATCTCCCACTCCTAACTCATCCGCAATTGTTCTAGCATCCTTTAAAGCGTCACCAAGACGACTTTCATCGGTTGTAGGTATAGTCCAGTCATTAGAGCCTTGGGAACTCATCCCTAAAGAACCTATAACCGAAGCAATGATCACACAGATGAAGATAAACCCCATACAACCATACAACGCAGTCTTAGGGCGATTTACCATCATTTTGGTATACTTGTACGTCCATATTTCTTCATCGTGCAAAAAATAAACCTCTTTCATTCTAAAAATAGGTTTTAACTACACAACTGACTCAAGGGCCACAGAGAGAGCGCAAATCAATTTCATCCATTCAAGGTGGTGGTTGGTCACAAAACTTACGAGCCCAGCAGTGGTAAAATGAGTGACGTCAGATTATGATTGAATGTCATTAGAATGTCATTACAAAGTTTACTTTATTTCTAATCATTCATGATAAATTAATAATATATTATAGAGGAAGAAAATCTCTCAATAGTTTATAATTTTTTTATGAACCGATTAATAGATTGAACTACATTACTTATTACTAATCTCATAGTTTATGAATCTTACGAGCCTTACGAGCCTTACCGACTTCCCAAAGCTTAGGAGGAGGAGTGTGACTCACAGGGATGTTCTAGATAAAAACATAAAAATAACTGTACTTTGCATGTTAATTAAACCTTCTAAAGAAGATAATACACATAACGATTTGTCAATATAATACACTACTGTACAGTATATAAATAATAAACCTCGCTAGGATGCAGTGATGATCTCTAAAACTAAAACGATCTATACACTATTTAACTATACTATTCTACACTATACTATTATGAAAGGCTGGTTTGCATACTGGTATAGTATAATATGAAGCAGCCGGGCCTGATCCGAGGGCGGTAAGGCAGCCGGGCCTGATCCGAGGGCGGTAAGGAAGGGAAGAGAGGATCAGCGGGGGGAACCTACATCGAATTAAACCTTAAACCTACAGGTAATTTGTGGGGGACTGCATATCTTGAGATTGATACTACCTAACCCATGCATGCATGTATGTATGCTAGTTCTAGTATGGTAAAGTATCTAGTTCAAGGCGGGCCGACGAAGGTCAAGAGGAGATTAGGCTGTCAAGGGGCAGGGGTAAAGAACAGACATCTCGCGATTGCCACCCCTAGATCCTCCATAACTCGGATATTATAATTTACTTTACTGAACTGCACTACACATCTGATCCAGGTACCGCCTCGATCATCTCTACTCCTACTCCTCCTACTCCTACTCCTTTAGCACTATAACTAGTTCGAGCACTAGGATCAGCATTCCAATTCGCAGCACACGCTACAAGTACTCTCTCCTCCTCTCCCTCTCCCTCCCCGTCCCTCTCGCCGTTGTCATTGTCCTTGTCCTTGTCCTTGTCCTTGTCCTTGTCCTTGGTTTGAGTGGACGATTCCTTCACATAAGTCACGGAATCCAAATAATCCAATTTAAACTTTAGCATGAAGAGTAAAGTGGAGCTGGTAACCTCGATAGTACATGGAATCCAAACTGGCATGATGTCAGCTAAATGGGCATAGATGTACAGCAAGTATATACCTGTAATATACAAACACATCCAGGTCCAGGCAATGTCACGAGTTGATTGGGTTTTCCAAGACTTATAGAGCTGGGAAGGCGCCGATAATGCAATGATTGTCCCCCCTGCATACCCTAATACATCTATAATTACTGGATTGACCATTTAGAGGCCAGACGCCGATTTAAAGAGAATTTTAAAATCGTTCAGAATTTGATCGCAAAAAACCTAGCCACCTAATATGGTATATTTCCTTAAATCTTAAATCTTAAAT
>JACKZZ010004782.1_pt1 | contig 13733 bp, 3 predicted proteins | sample 8027871 | NCBI WGS metagenome assembly JACKZZ01 (sample SAMN15724774, study PRJNA655200) | protist metagenome | isolation source: fluorescence activated cell sorting (FACS) single amplified genomes of... | place: USA: West Boothbay Harbor, Gulf of Maine | collected 2000-07-19
CTTCCCCAGTCCAAGGAGAAGAAGTAGTGTAGTCTCATTGAGATTTGTTCGGGGAGTAGTGTTGTGAGGAGCGCGTGGCTAGTGAGTGGGCGTAGCCATGGCGGTCGTGGTTTGGGTGTAGTCCCCTGTGTGAGTTTGGTGAGGGCGTTGTAGTAACGATTGAGTTCTATATCGACAAGGTTGTTGATTACTTTGTAGGCATCGTCTTTGTCAAGTTTGTCGTAGTTAGGTGGTAGGTAGTCCTGATAGAATCCGCAGAGCATTGTGTGGACATTTGTATGTTGTGAGAGTTTATCTGACGTGTCGACTCGAAGGGCCTGGAGCATGCAAATCCAAGGCATGCATTCTTGTGTTCCTGGGCCGCGTAGTTGGAGTCTGTTAATGTTTGAAAGGTTGAGTGCGAGTTGTGCCAGATACTTAGCGGATGTCACTCGGTTTTGTTGGGTGTCTTCTGGGTGCCAGTCGCCTGCCCATTTCCAGGTGAGGTTTTCGATGAGATCGGCGGCTCGGTCCACGAAGATTCCGCAGTCTTTTATGAACTCTCGTACCATTGTTGCTTGGTAGTCCCACTGCCGTATTACTGTAGGAAACGCACTTACGATTTCTGGTGTGTGCCACTTCACGGCGTCTCCTGGTGACAGGAATGCCTGGTTTGCGTAGGTGTGGGCAAATGCGGCGAGTAGTGCGTAGCATGGGAGCTCCGTTGGGTGTATGTGCGGCAAGATGTAGTTTCCAACACTTCGTAAGTGGAAACCGTTATTGCAGTAGCACATTAGGAACGTTTGTAACTTGTTGAAGGGGAGTCCTGGTCGGGTGGTTAGACCTTTTCCGTTTGGATGTGGGGGGTGAATTTGTGTTAGGATGTTCCATGCTGCCTTAGCAGCGTCCGGTGCTCTGTGTCCTGCTCCGGCGTGGATTATGTTAGGTCCGTAATTCGGGGGTCCAGCCCATGTGCGGGCATATGCTGCGGTGAGGAGGTCGTTAATCTCCCATTGGATGCCTATTTTTGCTCCCCTTGAGTTCTTGAAGTTGAAAAGGGAGTCTGTTACGCCGTGGACGACTACCGAGCTTGCGTTGTAGGTGTGTAGCGGCCATGGGCTATATATTGTTTGGCCGTTTGCCAGGCGCAAAATGGCCAAGTGTAACAGAGGCGCTGAGATGTGGAGATTGAGGTCGATTAGAGTGTTTGTGATCATGTCGGCGAAGTGTTGTGCCGACTGTTCTCCGACATTGTTTGGGTTGAGGTATCGGATGTATTGTTGGTAGTCCAGATGTGGTGATTCGAGTACGGTGTTGGACTGTTTGATGAGTGCATGCATAATAACCAGAAGGTGTGTGCGCCAGTCTGTGGCCCTGTAGTTGTTGGGTGTCAGCGTGTCACTCCATATTTGTTCTGGTTTGACGTAGAGTGGTTCCTGTGGTTGGAAGGGCATTGTTGGGTGTGTCGGTCTTGATTGTGATGTTGTCGGAGTTTGTTGTGTGTCTTGGTATTGTTGTGTACGTACACGTTTTGGGTCTTCCAAGGTCACAATGGGATCGCGATCGGGTTCATCCTGAGAGGGTCCGGCTTGTGTCTTTGATTCGGTGGTTGTTGACCCTTTCGTCCATTGTAAGTCTTTATTTGGCAATATGAACCTTTCGGGGGTGAGTTTATGCACCGTCGATGGGCTTTTGTCGTAGATACTTGTTGGAGTGTCTGTCGGGGGGGAGATGGACATGAATGGGTCGTATGCGGAGTTTCCCAGCGTTGCGTATATTTGTTTGGTGTGGGACCATGGTGGGTCAGAGCGATATGTTCCCATTATTTTGTGGTAGTCGTCGCCGTGCATCTGGACGGTGTTAGGGTCGATGTACATGCCGTACTTTCTTAGGTCTTCTTCACTTGCCGTGCTGACTATGTCAGCGAGTTTAGGGAAGCATTCGGCTGCATTGCTTGGGAGTCTTTTCATGTCCTCTTCGGTTGGTAAGTTCCATTGTTTGGGCCATGTAGTGTGGAATAGTTCCCAGAGTACTGGTCCAGACTGAGCGTGCATTAAGTTAGCAGCGTAGTGAAGGCATATGCCTGGGATGTTTTCTTGTGTGATTATTTCCAGTATTGCGCACCGAATGTCGTCGTTGAAGGACTGGTACGGAAATATGGGTATGAAGTGGTAAAACCAACGCATTATGCAATCCTGTGCCTGTTTTGGTTGATGAAACCATTCTGGGTAGATTGTTATGGTAGGTCTTTCGCCGGGGTTGTAGTTTGTTGGGCATTTTGGAGTCGGCTTGTTGGTAGGGTTTACTGAGCGTAATATGTGGTGAGCCTGTCCGGGTACCGTCATTGTGGGCGGGGGACCTTTCGAGTTTGGGTCGACCCTAGCCGGGGGATAGTACTTTACTGGTCCGACTCCAGGATGGAATATGGTCCCAGGGGCGGCAATGCCTGACGGTTGTTTTGTATCTTCTGTGGTTTCGGGGATGTCTTTGGGAAGACGTGCAGGCATTCTTAACGCCGGGAGTGCTGCGTGTTTACGTTCTCGCTTGGGGGTTGGGGTGTAGTTCGTGAACACGATGGGATCCTTGGGAGCAAGCTGGAGTGATCCAAGATGTGCTCCCAGAGGACCGAATAATGCAGCGGGAAGTCCGGGCGAAGCGACGGCGGCGGCGTTTTCATCGAATAGAGCCGAAGCGAGGGAAGCCTGGTTCGCGAGGGAACCGGGCGAGTTGACGGCGGACGAGAGCGAAGTCGGTTCGGTGGCGGTACGGTCGGCCAGCTTTTGAGTAAGAACTGAGATTTGACTCTTTAACTCTTCGACGGACGGTTGCGGGGCACGTTCCCCGATAGCGGCTTGGCTCGTCGGCGTTCGCTGAGCGGCCTCCGGTGGCGCCGTTGGGGGCGTCGCGGCGGTGGTCACTGTGGCATTGGTACGGCGGCGTTGACCGGTGCGGCGTGGACGTTGCGTTGCATTGTCCATTGCGAGCACGGCCGGGGCGAGGGTTGGATCGGGCGAATCGAAGCGGGCGAGATCAGGATCGGATCGATCGTAATTGTCGCTGGCACGGTTGGAGCCGAAATTCTTCGGCATATAAATTTTGTAGTGGTGTAGTAAGTTTGTGTTGTGTTGTGTACTACTGATTACTGGTCCCTCAGTGTGAGGGTCCAGGTATGCTGTAGTAGTACTGCTAGTGACTGGTCCCTCAGTAGTGGGGTCCATGTATACTATAGTAGGACGGCTATTTACTGGTCCCGCAGTAGTGGGGTCCATGTATACTATAGTAGTACCACTAGTGACTGGTCCCTCGGTAGTGGGGACCATGTATACTATAGTAGTGTTGTTTTGTAGTAGCGTGGGGTGGGGTTATCGGACTGGGATTGTCGTGATGGGGGTATCCCATGTCTTGATAGCCTATACCTCTCTGCTCCGGGGGTCGTCTGGGTGACGTCTTTCGGGTGGGGAGGGTGTTCTGGTACATTCTGAGATAGGGCTTGGGTTTCGGGATGACGTTGGGTGTGGGTTGGGGTTTTGGGGTGTTGTGTATTGGCGTGCGTGTGCTCTTGGCGTGTGTGGCCGCTGTGAGCGGTGGCGGGGTGGCGTATAGTCCCGATTTTGAGAAGGTGGTAGGGAAGTGCTGAGTGTTTTTCTGGTTGGTGTGTTTTCACGCGAGCGAGCTTTAGTAGCGTTTTCTTGTGCGTATGCTATCTGGAGTTCAATTTGAGTTGGTCGTCGTGGTAATGGTGGTTGTTGTATTGGTGGCTCACGTGAAGGCGGTCGGTCTTGAGCTGCGATGTTGCGAGCTCGTTCGATTTTCTCTGGTATTGTTTCTTCCGGTTTGTTGTGATCTTCTGTTGATGTTGGAAATTGGTCACCTTGTTGTGTGGCGGTTTCCTGTAACCCTCCTCCGGTCATGATTCCCTGTAGGGTGACGAATGGGTTGGCGGAGGGGGTATCAGGGGTAGTGGGTTGTTGGTAGTTAGTAGTTGGTGTTTGGTAGTTGGTAGTGGGTGGTTGAGTTGTGTTTGTAGGTCGTGTCATATTTCGCTGACTTAGCAGAGCCTCTGTTGCGGCAATTCTAATGTCTACTGTTTGGTTTATGCGGGTGACGGCTGCCGCTGCCGCATTTGAGATGTTAATATTTTCTCGCAGCATATTATTTTTCATGTCGTTAATGCATTGGGTTGCGGTGTTTGTTAGTGTGGTAGTGGTTTCGGAGCACACGGATCGTGCCTTTAGTGCGATATCCTGTGCTCTTCTAAGGTCGTCGTTGATGGAGTCGACGGAAGTTCGTACTTGGTTGTGGTAAAATGTCATTTGTGATATGATTTTGTTGGTTTCTCGTTCGAAGTGTGCGAGACAGTCTTTATGGTGGTGGTTAATAGTTTGGTGGACCTCGTCGATTGTTGGTCGGTCTTTAAGATCAGATTCGATGCGATCGATGCGGCGAGCGAGGATTGCGAGGGGAGCCGAGCTAGCCTTTGGCGGCATTGCACGGAGGTGCCTTGTGTGGGCGGTGTTTACGGGCTTGAGCCTGAAACAGCTCCAAGTGGTGCGTTTTGCGTATGTGAAGTATTTTGAGATTTTGGTTTAGTCTTTGATTTAGGGCGCGGTTTTGGTTTTGGTTTTGTTGCGGCGGTAACTTTAGGGGGTTGTGCTACATCTGGATATTCTGAATCTATGGGTTTAGTATCTGGCTTGTAGTTTTGGTGTCCCCAGAAGCGTTCCGGGACGACGTGGTTTATTAGTTTGCAAGCGTGTTCCCACTTGTCGGCCGTGGGGAACACCTTTGTGAATGTGTCGGCACTTTGTTCAGTTGTTAAGCAGTAGGTTCCGACGTATTCTTTGTCGTTGTGTCTTTCGTGAAGCCAGTTGATCGATATGTTGTGTGTGCGTGTTAGGTGACGTAGGGCGTTGGATTTGCCTGTTTGCATGATGCGAAGTGCGGTTTGGTTGTCTTCAAGGAATGCTAAGTGTACTCGCCTCTCCAGGATGGTTTCCCATAGTTGTAGAGCCGGTAGGCCTTCGCTTCGCAGTGCTAGGGCGGCTGCGACGATTTCCGCTTCGGGTGTACTGTGGGATGTGGCTTGTTGCTTCTTAGAGATTGCTGATAGTGGGTATGATGTATATGGGCCGGTTGCTCGGAACCAGACCCCTGATGTGGATTTTGTATGGTCTGCGCTGCCGGCGAAGTCGGCGTCGCTGTATAGGGAGAGCCACACGTCCGCTGCGTCGTCTCCTACCCAGCCTATCATTTTTAAGTCTAAGGAACTCTTTATGTAACACATGAGTCGGTGCAGCATTTTGTCGTGGGTTTTAGACCACTTTGTGATATTGGAGGCCAAGACCCCGGTAGCTCTGAGGAGGTCTGGTCTTGCCATTCTTGCTGCGTAAAGGACTTTCATGAGGACTTTCGCTGCCTCGTTTCCCAGCACTCCTCGTGGTTCGCCGTTTGGGAGAGGTGTGTTAGCTTGCTTCTTAAGTATATCGTCCCTTTTTACTTTCTTTTCGTGTCGTAATTTTGCTTTAGCTGCCATTTTGAGTGCTCGTCCTGTTTTGGGTCGTTGTCGTTTTGTTTCATACGGCACTTCGGGGGACAGTGCACATGGTCGTTCTGTGTCATTTGGCATGTTTAGGGTGTAATATTTTGGAGGTCGGTCTCTCCATTCATCTTGAGACGTTGGTTTATCAGGTTGTTTTTCAGTGGGCATTGTTGTGATGGAGGCTTCGATCTGTTGTTGTGTCTTTTGTGTGTAATTTAGCGGGTGGTATGTTCCATGGTCTTCATGGCAGCAGTCGTGGAATATGCAATCGCACGGCGGTGTGGGTGCACATGGTTGACCTGGGTCATAATCTTCGCTTGTGTTAGAGTCTCCGTCCTTTCCCATGTGGTTCGTTCGCCAGTATGCGACTTCGTCGAGGAATGGGGTTTCAACTTTGCGGAGTTTGGGCACTCGTGACCCACAAAGTTCCAGGTACCTGTCGATGCAAGAGATTAGGTATGATTTCATATCGTAAGTCATGACCGTTACCCATTTTTCTACCGGGGATTCCGGTGGGCCTTTGGGTTCCGGGGCTGGCTCGTAAGTGCGATCGGTACTGGTGTCTTTGTGGGTTGGTCCCATAAATGCATCTATTGTGTCTAGAAATTGTTTTACCGCTGGGGTGTCATCCGTTATTGCGGCCATTGCTGTGTGTGCATTTAATTTGAGGTTCTTTATTTTGTCTGAAATTTCATCAATTTCGGAATCTGATGTATTGGTAGTCTTATCAGTTGTGGAGAGTTTGGTCATTTGTGCTGTAAGGTTGTCAATTGTTGTACGTATTTTATCTTGTTCGTCCCAATAAGCTTTGCGCTTCATTTCCTTTGTTTGTACGGGTAGTGGTGTGGCACATGTACCGTGTATTAGTCCCATGTCTGGTCGTAGTAGTTCCCGGGTGATTTTGTGGTCGCATCCGAGGTACTGGGATGGGTCGGTGGGTTTGTCTGTTTTTATGTTCTTTCTGATGAGGGCCCAAGCCTTGCTAACATTGTCTGCGGGGCCCGCCATCTTAAAATCATCGACGTAGACGACTAGGAAGCATTTTAGGTCCTTGTGCCAGTAGCAGCTGCGCCAATCTTTAATTGGGGTAAATCCAACCTTAACGAGCTGGGTCTCGCAATGTCTTTCCCAATATCCTCCGGCGTCGGGGTGCCCGTAAAGGGCCTTACGGAGGGGGCAGCACGGTTTGCGCATGCCTTTGTCGACCCATGCTTGCGGCCATCTGTTTCGGGGAAGTTGGACGAAAGTTGGGGTTTGGCCACCAAGGAGGCTTTGGGTGTAGGCGGACATTGCGTCGCATTGTTGTAAAATGTTCCCGGGTATAAGGCCGAACATGTCGACCATTTTTGCGGCTGCCATAGTAGCGGGTACGCAGGCGAGCTCGGCGAAGATGGCTGGGTCGAAGTTTTGGTCATAGACGTCATTTCCTTTGAACACAGCTCGGCCTTTGTATTTTCTTCCCGGTGTTCCTGGGGGGAGCTCGGATCCTTTGAGGCTACATATCTCGAAGATGGATCCAAAGTGGTAGGTGCGTTTTTCGCGTTTCGCTTGTTCACGTAGGTCGTCTTCCTCAAAGACTACGGATTGATCCCATACTTGTTCGCGGTGTAGTAGTTTGTTCCATTCTTCATCCATAACTGCTTGTGCCTCTGGGATGTTGGGTATGTCTTTTCGGTCGAGCTGTACTGCCACTGCGCAATCGAAGTGATTTTCGAAGAGCGTGTAAGGGTGGGTTTGGGATTGATTTCTGTGTCTATGTTCTAGTGGGGATGGGTTGCTCATGCGTGGCATGTGGGGTATGAAGTCATCGCTTTCTGCCTCGGTGGCGGCCAAGGCCGCGTATTGGAGGTCAAGTTTCTGTTGTACACTTTGGGCTACTGCTCGTGTCCATTGTCTGTATCCGGGGACTCGGGAGCGAGTGCTGTCAGCCCAGGCAACGTGTATGCGGGCCACCATTTCCGGGGTGTAAGATTCGGAAAGCTTAGCGTCCCTGCCTTTGCATCGTGCGTGGGTTGGGTGTACTTTGTGTCCTGGACACTTACAATTCTGGAAAATAGATGTAATCCAAGAATCGTTGGTTTTTATGGTCCATGGTTTGTTTATTGGTAGTGCTGGTTTTCCGCTCTTGGGTTGGCGGGAGGTCGTTAGTCCAAGGGCGCATCCATGCAGTGTGACGGAGTCGAGGTTGATGTTTTTGATGAAGCGTTGTACAGTGTGGTATGACCAATATGCGCAAGATGTTGGCCATTCGATTGCGATTTTGCCTCCATTGGCGATGACTGTGCGTGCGAGGATTTCAAAGTTATTCCAAAGTTTATGGAATTTTTCTTTGTGTATCGCGAGTTTGTTTTCGAAGTTGGGTATTTTTCGCATGTTGACTTCCTGCCAAGGGCAGCCTCCAGTGCATGGAATCGCGCACCACAGGAGTGTGTGCTGACCGGCTTCGTTTGCAAGGTCCAGTGCATGGAGAAGGCCCTTTTCGGAAGTCATATCGTGGTCTTGTGTGAGGCGTATGACGTTGCAGTTGGGAGTAGCGGTCGAACCGATTAGGGACTCGTTGCTGCAACAATATTCAATTATTGTTCTTTGTGGATCTGATGGCATGAGTGGGAACGGTTCTGGGTCCGGTTCCGCTAATTCATCGTTGTTATTTGAATCGTTGTCTGGTGTGTTGTTATCTGGGTGATTTATTTGTATTTGTTTGGGTCCCAGGGTAGTTGGGGCAGAAGTGGGTTCGGGGTACGTTGGAAAATCGGGGATTTCGGGGAATTCTATGTTGTCTTCGGTGGCGGTCATTGACGGTCGTAGTGGTTTTGTGTATGTTTTTCCGTCGATGTTGAGTAGTAGTGGGTTGATTGGGTTGTTGTTTGTTGTTGCACTTGTTGGCGTATTAGGTTGTATCAAGGGTTTAGTTATGTGGGGGGACCCTGCCTGTGGGGGGTCCGCCTCGTCGTTATTTGGTGTTTTGTGTTCCGAGGGTGTGATACTCCCCCCTGTTTGTGGAGGGTGGGGAGTATGTGGTTGGTTAGGTGCATGGTTTGGGTGAGAGGACCCACGACGTAAGGGGTCCCTCGCGTTGTTGTAGAATGTTTGAGGTTTCGAACTCTTTTTATGTTGTTTTTGGGGGGGTAGAGTGGAACTGCTCCCCCCTGTTTGTAGGGTGTGTGGGGGGCTGTGTGTAAGACTCCCCCCTGTTTTTAAGGTTACGGGTTCGTCATTTGTGGGGCTCCCCCCTATTTGTGGGGGGGGTAAGGGGTCTGAAGATGTTTTTGTGGCCGTAGTGGTGGTATCTTTAATGAAAGTGCTTAGTGGGGCAGCGCCCGGATTTGTGACATCCGTTAGGTCTGTAATCCGTCGCCTTGGTGGTGGAGGTGTACGTACGCGTTGGCGTTTTCTTTTGGCGATTTCCCATTTGTTCCATTCTTCAATAGCCGCCGCCTTTTGTTGTGCAGTGAGGATTGTGGGGGCAGTGGTAGTACCTGCTTGTGTTGTGCAGGAAGGTGTTGGTATGCTCGACAGTAGTGCGGATACCGGATCGTCGGCAATTGGGATAGGTTCGTGTAGGACAATGGGAATCGGTGAAGTGTGGTCAGGTTGGTAAGGTTGGGGTCTTGGACCCATTTCCTCTATTACTGGGTTTGGTTGTTGGTTTTGGTCGTAGCTGAGGCTAGGGCATTCGGGTGCTGGGTCGTCTGAGTCGTAGATGAACATTGTTCTGGCCTCCGATGTCCTATAGCATGGAAACACGGGGGGTCCGGCTGGGATTTGGATTTCCCGCGTTCGGTGTGGTTTAAAAGTTGGGGGGTTGTGGTAGTCGAAGCTACGGAATGTTTCTAGGGGAACGACGTGATATGACTTGTCCCATACTCCGCCGGCTTGTATTTCCCATCCTAGGAACAGTCCCGTTTGCATTGCGGGGTCGAATGCTAGGCGTTCGTCCCGGGTGACGTTGGGCATGAAGTGTACTCGAGCGCCGAACGGTAGGACATGACCGTTGAATGGGCCGTTATTGTGTCGGAGTTCCCATGGTGAGGTTCCGTCTGGTCCGCATATGTTGAAGGCATGGCAGAAGTATCTGCACGCTTCGGGCCAAAACGATGGTGGTAGGCCTGCTTGTGAAAGTATGCATCGGACGCCTTCCTTTACTGTGCGCACAGCTCGTTCGGCAACGGAATTTGTTTCGGGTTTTCCTTCGAGTGCGTTACGGTGTCGCCAGTTTAGGTGTTTGCATGCGGCCGCGAGCTCGCCCGAGTTGTCGGAGTAAAAGGTTCCGACGGTATCGGTGGCAGAGACAAAGTGATGCATAGCCTCTATGGATTCGTTGGCGGATTTGGAGTATGCGGGGTAAACCCCTATCCATTTTGTAGCGCGATCCATTAGAAGTGCTGCCCACTTGTCTCCGGTGGTTCCGCGGTTCTTCCACGATTTGGCGTCGAAGTGGTCGCCCGTGATATGGTCCCCAAAGCAGGGTGGTGTTTCTCCGAGCATGGTGGCACCCTGTTTGTTGACGGCGTTTTTCTTCCTTTTACAGGCAACACGTTGTGCTTTGGCCCGTTGGCATATGAGGCAATATGGGTTCTTTGGTCGGTGTGTCATTAAGTGTACCATACTAGTGGCATCTTTCTTTAATTTGGTTTGGTATTCGAGAATAGCTTTCGTGGGTTGGGACTGTACTTTGCGTGGTACGTCTGGTTTGTTACTTATTGCGGCTTTGGGGGTTGCTTGTTGTTCCCCGTCGTGCCGAGGTTTTCTAGGTTGTTTGTTCTTTTTCTTTTCAGCTCGTGCCTTCTGAGCATCGCGTAGCTTCTTTTTCTTTTCTTTTGCCGCAAGTGTTTTGTCAATTAGGTCGGCTTGTTGTTGTAGTGGTGTTGTTGGCTCAGTTGTAGTTGACCCGGATTGTGGGTCTAGTTCGTTGAGTGCTGCAATCATTTCTTCGTAAACTTGCGAGTCGGTAGGTTCATCGAGAAGATTAGGGCAGCATGGTTCGCATGCTTCTGTCGGGGTACAATCTTTGCATTCGTTATGGCATGCGTAAGGATTGTTCCCTCGAATTCTAAGGCGTGGTTTAGTTGATTGTATTAGGTTTTCTGTATACTGATAGCATAGGTATTGTGGTGTTTGTTTGTAGAGTGTTTTTCTGATCAGGGAAGTGTTAAAATGTATTTCGTTGTGAATGTGGGGTAATTTTGGTAAGTGGTGTTGTGTACTATGGTACTGATTTGGTGGTGAAGGAATTTGGTAGTGATCGTGCATGTATGTGATGGTCCCACATGACGGCTGTGCCGTGGAGGTTTGGAATGGGGACGCATCAGTATTGTGAGTAGGATGCTGGTTTTCTTTGTTGAAGTCTGAGGTGCTGTAGTGAAGCTGGTCGTGCTGTTTTTGTGTGTATCGTTTGGATTGTTGCCAGTGGCTTAGTGCATCACCCTTATATTGGGAATACGCAGCCTCTTCGGTTAGGTAGGGCACGAAGTGTGTTACTTCTAAGTCTATTCGTGTCCCGTTAGGACATATGATGTAGGGTGTTGACCATTGCGGCCAATGAAATGCGAAGCCTTCTAACATGCAGCGTCGTCCTATGGAGAGGACGGCGGGGGTGTTAGGAAGGACGTATGGCGTGGCGGTATGTTTAAAGGAGTCGATCATGACTTTAGCTATTTGTCTGACTTTGATTTTGCCAGCAGCGGTACATAAGGTGAGGGGTGTACCATTCTCTGATTTACTGAGGTTGGTGGAGTCTTGAGTACTTATGAGGTCGTGACCGGATCCAGTATCCATGAGCCATCGCCGAGGTCCGCACATAGGGGTCACAAGGCATGGCCACATGGGGTCTTCTGACAGCCTGTAAACGGATTTCCAGAGGTGGTGGGCCGTTTCCATGGCAATGTCGGGTGGGTGTCGTGCTGGTCCCCATGCATTAAAGGGGGCGTCGATTCCTAAATATTGGTATGTTCTGGACTTAGCGTATCCGTAATCTCGCATAGTTGTGGAAATTAAGATATTTTTGTAGGTCACCCATACATCGTTCTCATAGGTATGCTTGTATTGTAAGTCTATGGGTTCTTTTGTGAAAGCTACTTTGCGATTATGGGTGTTGGGTTTTAGGTGCATTGCGGACCGAAAAGGTGCTTTTGGTGGTAGTTTTGGGCATGAGTGATGGCGTGGACGGCTTTGGGATTGTGGTATTTTGGTTGGTGGTGTACTTCGTGATCGTGGAGGTTGTAATTTGGTTGCTTTTGTGTTTGTTAGCGGTCGTGGTTCAATTAATGGTTTGCGAGGTAGATTATATGGGAAGTATGCCTGTGTCGTTGCAAGGCATGGTACTACCTCTTGTGTGGGGCCCGGGTGTGGTCATGATGATCGGTAATCCCGGTCTTTGTTCTTGTAGTTGTTGTTATTGTAGTTGTTGTCGAATGGTCTCCTATTGTTATTGAATCGGTAACTCCCAGATCGCGAGTTGTCTCGTGGGTCACGTTGTTGTTGGGGTATGTTCCCCTGTCCATCGCGTCGGAAGCGTGATGAGCTGCGGTCCTTGTTAGAGTCGTCAGTTTGTTCGTTGTCGGTATCTTGGTCTCGTCGTTGGCGGGTCCAGTCTGACGCGGCTCTTAATCTGTCTCTGTTACGGTCGCCTTGTCTAAAGTTTGGGAATGGTTTTCGGGATGCGTTACGATCGTTGTTTTGTTCTTCGTGTTGTTTACGTTGTTCGTCCCTGCGTGGTGGTTGTCTATTGTTGTAGTCACGTTCTGAATCTCGCGACGAATCCCTTGATGGTTGTCTGTCTCGAGACGACTCTCGTTGTTTATCTCGGTTTGAGTTTGATTGTTCCGGTCTTTTTAGTTGTTGTATTTCGATGCTAAACTGGCTCATCATTTTGTTTAATGCGCCAAGGATATCGTCGATGGTTTTGGTTTTGTTAGGTTCCTGGTTTTCAGTGTCGGAGTGCGCGGGAGCTGCAGCTGGTCCTTCAGGGTGTACCATTCTGCATTTGTCTCCACTTCGGCATCCCCGTGATGTGTGGTGCATGGGGCATATTGTTTGTGCGATTATGTCGGGGTCGGTTAGGTGTATGTACTTGCATTTGTCTCCCCGGATGCACTTGTCTCTGATGAAGTCCATACAAAACTTGTTACCTGTTCCTCGGGGAGTTGAGGGGTTGTCTGCGCTTGAGGATCTTGGTTTCTGCTCTTGTCGTTTTGGCTTTTCAAGCGACGGTGGACGTCTGTTCTTATAGTCCTTTCTGGGTTGTGATTGTTTGTTGGCTTCTTGTTCAGTGGATGCGGTAGCGTGAGGGTGGTAGAATTCGCGTTCTTGTGAACGGGATGGATAGCCGTTGTGAGTGGAGTGACTATTTTTGTGATTTCCGAAGAAGTCTTTCGGTCTTGAGTCGATATCGCGTGCACGATGGTATGCATCTCTTTCGCGTAGGAAGGACTCGGGGCGGAATTTGGAGGATGCACCGCGTGTTAGTGATTGGAGATTGTCGTCTTTACGTTGTCGCTCCAGATATCTCGTGCATGCTTGCATGAGGAATTGGAACGACTTTTGAGGATGTCCTTCGGGGAGCAAGTTGTAGTAGTCGATTTCCTGACGGATTTCGTCACACCATCGGACCCGGTCGTAGAACATTTGGTGCACAAATTCAAGGTCTGGTAGTGTACGGAGTCTACTGAATAAGTCAGTCCAACGTGTTAGCCACGGTCCGATTTCACCGCGTTTGGGGGGTGGAAGTTCGTGGATTAGTTGGTGGTTGTAGTAGTCGAGCACTCGTGGGTCACATCGGTACCAGTCCCAGATGATCCATATAATTTGGCGTCCGCGTAGCATCCTTCCTTGGCTTTCTTCGGATCGGTCGGCTTCGACGACTCGGGAGCAGAGTCCGTTGGTGACAAGGATCCACTCCGAGAGTTCTTGCGCGATTTTGGTGTCGAGGTCGTAAAATTCTTGTCCGGAGTCGGCGAAGGCATGGAACCATGCGGGGTCTTGGCATTCAGGTCTGGTGGGATGAGTGATCCACTGCCACACTTGGCTTGCTTGGCTACAACTGGCGTTGACGGCAGAGCAGACTCGTTTGCGTAAGTAGGGCAGGAAGTCGTCAATGTGTACGGCGTGTTTGGGGAACCAATCAATTTTGAATGAGGAGACGCGGATACTGACATGTTTCTTAGCTTGCATGTCACGGAGGCCGTTGATAATCGTTTCCGCCATATGTTGTAGA
>JACKZZ010018239.1_pt1 | contig 13733 bp, 10 predicted proteins | sample 8027871 | NCBI WGS metagenome assembly JACKZZ01 (sample SAMN15724774, study PRJNA655200) | protist metagenome | isolation source: fluorescence activated cell sorting (FACS) single amplified genomes of... | place: USA: West Boothbay Harbor, Gulf of Maine | collected 2000-07-19
TTGTGACTGAATAGGTTTTGGTTTGAGTAGTTAGATAGCCTAAAACGCCCTTTATTAAGCCACAATGAGTACCTTTCACTTCGGCGAGGATGAGGACCTGTCGCACAGCGACTCCGAGGGTTCTCAGCAGTCCGGATCCGAGCAAGAGCAGGAGCAAGAGCAGGCTGCTGCGGTGAAGGCTTCAAGCCCCAAGAAGGACAACTCCCCCAAGAACGTGAAGGAGAACTCTCCCAAGAAGGAATCTGTTAAGGAGGAATCTGCGGGTGAGGACGAGGAAGAAGAAGAGACTTCCGACGGTGAGGAGGAGGGATCTGAGGGTGAAGAGGTTTCTGATGAGGAGATGTCTGGGGAGGGGGAAGATATAGGGGAAAACGAAAGGGAACGAGTGGAGCAGCACACGTAGGGTGGGATAGTGATGGGAATGGGATTCATGGGGTATGGATGGGGATGATAGAGGGGAAATCACGGGTGATAACGACTGTGAAAATGAATGCGGAATGGGACAACGTGGGAACGGTGGAAGATGAGATAGCGAGGATACTCGATGAGCATCACGATTGACAGACGGAAAATTTGAGATCTTAGAGAGGATTTGATTTCATTTACTTGAGATCTTAGAGAGGATTTGATTTCATTTACTTGAGATCTTAGACTTAGAGAGGATTTGATTTCATTTACATTTGGGGATTTGAGACAGGAATCACGATTGAGAAATGGGAATTTTAATCACACAAATTTTTGGGAAGGAGGATGAGAGAACGGGAACACGGACAAAATTGTCGATCAGATTTTTCGCTGCAGAGAGAAGCTCCCTGCGAGCGGTATCGATTTTCAAATAGGATCGTAGACCCCTTTTTTCAAAATGAAAGTGGCAACTGCATACCAATTGGCCGATTACCCGACTAAACACGGTCTCTACACGGTGGCCTCACAGTTTTCCTCTCCAATCTGGTACCCTCCCAATCCCTGCTCTTCAAACTAACTTAAATAGTACGCCGCGATCCGTCCCATCGGGCGATTAATATGTATCAAAATCCCTACTCCTCTCCTGTTACACTTTTTCCTCCTAGAAATTTAGCTAGCCTATCGGAGCACCCCTCTCTGTGCATCCCTAGGAAGCCCCTGTAGCACAGCGCCACAGTCCGCTCCACCCTTGAATTCTCTGAATTCCATTCAATTTCGATGCTCAATACGCCCGATTTACGGGCCGTCTAATACCTTAAATTTCCTGAATTTCCGTTAATGTTTCCGGATTGTCAATCCCCTGCTAGAATGTTGGTCCTCCTCCACTTTAACCTGCCGTTGCCCGGGCACGGGCAACCCAAATTCTAGCCGTCAACAACCTGGTTTCTTGTTTTCTCGGTTGATATAGCATGTTGCTTGATGAATTTACTTAGTTGATCTTAGACACATTTTCACTACTATAATCGTTGGTGTTGCTTAAAATTAGAAACAAATGGGGTGAATAAATCGGGACTCGGCCGTTCCCACAGCAGATTTACTCACGTCAAATGGAGGTTTTCAATGCTTTTTCATACGTTCTTAGACACATTTCTTCGTTGGTTTAGATACTTAATACGTCATAGATTCCCCCGCAATTCCCCCGTCCCTCCGAAACAGTGCCCACTGATCATCACTATCGTCACCAATTCCCCGATTCCGTCAAAATATCCCGATTCGGATTCCCGCATCAGACAGTCCCCGTTTCCCGGTTCATAACTCTACTCGATAATCATTTCCATATTAACAACTGCTTAGTCGGTCTGCCAGTAGTCATCTCCGTAGGAAATGAACAGCTCTTCATGAGCCAAAATGTCTCTGGTAGCCCGGAATAAAACCGTCTCAAGAGCTCCCCACTCAACTGCAACATTAGGCTTCTCAGAGTGGTTGTAGAGGGATCCGTATCCTAACATAAGGGCGGATCTGGGGACCGGACGCTGTTTTTTCGGAAGAGCGTCCTTGACTTCGTCAGGGAGGGGATCATAAGTAATCGTGTAATAGTCATGTTTCGCGTACTGCACCTTCGACTTCGGGTTCGGGTTCCACTCGCTTTTCTCCGTCACCTGCGCCTTCCAATTCTTATCCGCATCGATAATCAGCGGCGCAATCTCAACAATGTCCCCCTGAATTACATCGATCTTAGTGAAAACCCCGTTCCCCACTTTGTTTCCCCCCAGAGTAGAAGGCCCCCAGTACAAGTTTTTGGCGGTATCGACGTAGGGCTGGATCAAATCGCGGGAGAAGGGGTGCTGTTTGGCCTCCTCCGGAGCGGATTCGGAAGACGAAGAAGCAGAAGCAGCGGACACCGTGGAAGACCTCTTAGAACCCCCAGTAGCGTCCTTCTTGGAGCTCGTGGAAATCTCCTTTTCTTCGTGGACGGGCTTTCCGTCATTTTTAGCTGCCTCGGCAATAGACGCGTCCATCTTCCGTCCCCTAGCTAAAGCGGGCCTATAGTGGTAGTAAAACCCCATCTGCTCCTCCGTAGATTCGACGTGACGGCGGGAGAAACGGGCATTGGGATTGACCTTAGGAGTAGTTTTAGCAGACTTTTCGGAGGATTTCACGGCTTTTTTCATCGATTTCTTAGGGGATTCCTTCTTCATGGACTTCTTAGGGGAAACTTCCTTCTTCATAGCCGTCTTAGCCACGGTTTCCTCAGTCTCAGTGGCCTTAGAATTAGAAGTTTCGGAGACACGACCAGACTCAGGAGCTGCGGTGGATTCCTCGGAGGAGAGTTCCTCAGCGACGACCTTCTTCATCGCCGCGGGAACTTTTTTCATCGAGATTTTCGCAGCAGTCGCGGCCTGCTTCATAGAGACCTTAGCACCAACGGTCTTCATCGCCTTAGAACTCGTGCTCGACTTGGAAAGAGACGGCATCGTTGTGAGGGGTTTTGGTGGTGATTAATGAAAGTCAGGGGTAAATTATCGTAAAGAATCTGAAAGTATCTAACTCTGTTAGAAATGCGCCTAGACAGGAAAGCTAGGTAAGAAAATCTCTCAATCGTAACAACTCCGATCGGCCTTAATACCAATATTAGGAGTTTGACTCGTTTGTGTGACGGTCGGGAGTCGACGTCTGTGACTAGTGTTGTCTTTGCCTGTTGTCTGCGGAAAGAGTTGGGATGTGAGGTGGGAGAAGGAAAGGGTGATAACCGGTGAAAAGAGGGGAATCAGGAGGCTGGGTGTTGGAGAAATCAGGAGGAAAGGAAACAGGATAGGGAGTGATAAAAGTCTGTAAAGGGCAGTAAAAAGTGCTAACAGAGTCAAAAAAGGTGGAAATAGGAAAAAGCCTAAGGGGTAAAAAGGAAACCCTTCCAGCGATCTAAGGTCAGGATACAGAGGAAAAATAGTCGGCTAAAAGGATGCCGGGTCTGGATCAAGAGGGATAGATGGGGGCCGCTAGTCTCTCTTAGGTCGTGTTCAAGGTGAGATGACAGTCCTGAATCAGAATGGGAAAGGGGGCTTGCTATTTGGATTTGCGCGAATTAGATAATGGCGCGACATGGGATTGCTATTTGGATTTGCGAATGGATACGCGAGGCGCTTGGATTTCGGATAGTGATCATTTGAGGGCGATTTCGGATGATAATTTCATGGATTTACAGATGCGGACAATTTCGGATGATAATTTCATGGATTTACAGAGATGGGATTGATATTTTTCGGGAATTCAGGAGGAACATTTTCGGGATAATGAAGTCTAAGAGCACAGTATACTGCCGTAGAACAGCTCGAATTTTGACCAACCAATGGTCACACGGACTTGGGGACCGGGAATGACCGGGAATTAAGGATCTGTAGTAGAACGCGTTCCAAAAGCCCGTTTCCGGGCGAGAACGGTCAAAATCGCATCTGGAGTCAAAAGTTATCAAAGTCTACGTCTCAACGCGATTCTATCGGTGGTAGTAGGCTTGTAGGCGAAAGACACGAGAGACTGTAGCTGTGTAGTATGACCCGTGAAAGGGCGGTGAACTCAAATTCAATGACAACTCTATCTATTCATAGGTACATGAACTAAGCCCAATGCCAATAGCAATGATACATCAGGAATCGGAAAAATAGCCCGAAAGAGAATCAGATACTCATATGTTGACACTGTACAACGCGGCGGCTGGCTGGCCCTCCGCTTCCCACGCTACTGAATTGGATTTATTAGTTCGAGATTCAAAAAAATGGTAGTCCGTGGGCGTACCATGCCCTGTTAATACAGGTGAAACAATCCCACCAAAACTCCGTTTACCGCCCCCGTAACGCTTCCTTGTTCAGTGCTCCCACAACGTGATCCTTCCGTCATCGCCCACGTCAAACTCTCCGAGGCGCAGCCTACAGGCGTAATTCAGCGTTTTCACCAGGTTTCCAAAACTGAAAAAATGGAAGGTGGAGAACCGTTGGTAGCCGTCTGGGGGGAATTGCGGGGAATTCGGGGACATTTGGTCGAAACGCGACGAAAATTTTCAGAAATTTGGAAAATCGCACATGGCGCGTCTGATATAGGAGACCCCAAAATTCGACAAAGACGCATATCGGTTTAACTTTGTCCTCCATGAAATCACGGCCTCCCGCGGCAACCTACCTTCTTTTTCCATGTAATCCGCACATTCGCCAATAAGATCGTCAGCGCAGGCCTGTATTCGCTCCTCTTCCGGCAACTCCGCCCCCGAAACCTGACTCATTTTTGCCCACTTTGCCAGCTCTTCACGGTTAAACCCAGGCCCTGGGACGCCCACCTGGATTGGCAAATTGTTCGGAATCTGCTGAACCCCACCAGACTCCCCTGCAGCCTCTCCCGCCGAAGAGTCCCGCGTCCTCGTTCCCCTTTCCCAGTCGATTATATTCTGCGGGAGGTACTCGAGCTGGGTGATCCAGGAAATATGATGGAAAGCCGGTTCTCCGCTCTCTTCTAACGTCCCCCTAACATTCCCGTCTTCTTCTCCCATAACCCTTTTCGCCCACCTGAGTTTCTCCCCAAAAGACTTCTCCAATGTGGGGTAAGGAATCCCGTCTGCCTCCTGAATATGCGCTGCTAGGCCAACTGTTTTTACGGCGTGTTTCTGAAGAATCCCCGTCTCCAACAACTCCAAAGCACTACTGAAGGGGCCCACGGGCTCGGCTTGGCTCCCCCCCACAACCAAAACGTGCTCGGCGGGTCTCACTTCCTGCAAAAAAGAGTCCACATCTTGGAGATCCTTAAACCCCCTCGCTGGAAGATGGATTACTGGATCCAATCCCCCAAATTCCCGCACCATCTTAATGGTTTCCACGAGCTCTGCCCTGTTTCCTGAGGGTAGATTGGCGACGTAAACCCTAGGTCGATGCACCACACTCCCCGGGCACCCCGAGCCCTTCCCGCACTTCCGCAGGAGGTCGAGGGTTTTTTCCTTAAAGGAGCCTGGTTCTGTCAGCTCTTGGAAGAGTTTTCGCGCGGACGCTGGCGTCACCTCAAAGGCAAACCCCCCCATCGCTCGTTGAACCCGTCTCTTACGGCGCTCGGGGTCGGGGACCCGCGGTCCACCAGTGGCTCCAGTGGAACCAGGACCTGCTGCGGTGGACATTTTACAGGCGGTGGAAACTGAGGCGGGAAGGGTGGAGGTGACGACTTTCCGAGCGGAAATCGAAGCTTGACAGGCGATGGAAGGAGACATCGAAAGCGGGAATTTAAGATACGAGGCTAAGTTATCGTAAAAAGCTGTCAGTGCTATAACGGCCTTAACCTTACTAGGCTCTGTACAAGACTTAAGAGTACTTAGCGATAGTAGTATAACCGGAAGAACGAGTGGTACTCAGCGTCGCGGTTCCCAAAAAAATGAATCTAAAACTATGAAGCGATACAGCCTACGGTACTCAATTCGACTCGGAATTCGCTCTGGTGACAAATCGAGGGACGGCAGACTTGGAATTTGGGGGTGAGCAAAAACGGCTACGTGAGACCGCACCCTGCTACCGTGTGATCTGACGGTAGGCTTGGCAACCGTAACGGACGACCCGCTACCGATAACTCGAAGACCCCAGCCGGTAAAGAACAATAAAACTCTGTGAATCAATGACGACGCAGTACTACGTGGGGAGAGCACGCTAGTAGCAGTCGTATCGTGTTCGAAATTGGAAATTCATTAACTGAGATTTAACCCAGTTTGCTGAGACCAAGCAGCGTTAGCTGGCCTCAGCACCACTACACCGTTTTCCCTTCACAGGGCCAAACATTCCATTCCCTCTCATTAGATTTTCCTCCCGACACTGATCACGATCATCCCCCGTGTAATCCCACTTCCCCCGGAATATCCCTTACACCCACCACAGGATTTCGTTCCCGTTGGCCGTCACTATCATGGCCTTGGAAGGGTTCCACATCGCGCTTAAGGAGCCCTCCCTAAAGCCCACTAACGTCCTTTCCAACTGCGCGTTCGTCGTCGAAAAAAGACAAACCCGGTGGGGGTTCTGTGAGACCTGCATCACTTCATCGGAATCTGCAGAGAAATGAGCTTCGAGGAGGCGGGTTTCGGGGGCTTTCCCTGCCTTCTCCGCAGATCCATTGCCAGTGGCGTCACCCATCTCCACATCTCCGCCTCCACTTGCCGAGGACTCCTTCGCATCCGACTCCTTGGCATCGGGTTTTGACGAATCGGACTCCGACACCTGGGGCTTCTCTCCCTCCTTTTCTCCCTCCTTCTCGTCCTTCTCCCCCCCCTTTTTCTCCCCGTAAACCGGAAATTCCACGATTTGTTCCCCATCGAAAGCGTCGAGTAAATACCGGTTCTTGTAGAGAATATACTTGCCACAGGGGGAGAACTCAAGCGCGGCGTCGCCCGGGGGTTGATCGCCAGGTCCGGCAGCAAAACTCAAAAAAGAGCCCTTAGTAAACGTCTTCGAGTCGAACAGCTGGAGTTGCCTGGGAAGGAGCAAAGGGAAATCGGGGTTCACTTAGTCGAAATCGAGGTTCACTCAGTCGTAAAGGAAGATTCTCAGTCAAACTCTCACACTGTCATAAAGTTTTATAAAACTCAAAACTTTCTGAAAACCGATTACTTACCCGTTCCCCACTCCCATCGCGAAGCAAATCCCTTGGGTGTCGTAGGTGGCGCAAATCTCCGACCCATAGGTGGGTGCCCGCGCCGAGCACACCGGTCCTGGAAGCGCCTTATCCGCGTCGCCCTTCTTGTCCCCGCTCGCTGCAGTGACTCCCGCCCTAAGGCACGCCCCGTAGTCCCACAAGCTAATGGAAAGGTTGGTTCCGAGTATGAAGGCATCTGCGTTGGGATGAAGAGATAGGAAGGCGATATGTTCGCCAACCGCTACGTCAGTCCACAAATCAAAAAACACCTCATCTAAAAACAAATCGAGCAACCGCACGTGCGTGCCCAGACAGGGCGCCCCGGGACGAGCGACCACGTCCTTGCCGGCGTCGGTCTTGGCGTCCCCGGGTTTGGAGTCTCGGGCGTCTCCCGGCGCGGCGGAATCCCCTGCCGTTGTTGATGATCCCTCCCCTTCCTTCTTCTCATCTCCCTCCTTCTTCTCCTGATCAGAAGAAGCACCTGTTGAGACCTCGGAATTGTCGAAAACCACCAGAGCATACCCCGGATCCGCCGGCTTCAGGATCAGCTTAGCAATCTTCTCATCGCTGTCAATAACTCGCTTCAAATTAGCTGGGGGGAGGGGGAAATAGTAATACAGGGTAAAATCCTCCTAGAAAACTCCACACATTTCAAAGTCAAATACATACCTGATCCTCGTGCCGCTGCCGCCCCCAAATAGCTGGATACGCAGTGAGTTGAGCCGCTGGAACCGCCCGCGGCCTCGTTTCCTTCAGAAGAGCTGGCCGCGTCGGAAGAACTGGCTGAAGCCGAGGAACTGAGCGCAGCTGCAGCTGGCGCCCCGCTTGAGCCGCTGTCGCCGGTCCCGGAGCCCGAATCGTTCACGTCGTAGATGCAGATCCGGGTCTGGGAGTAGGCGACGATCATTGTTCCGTCTCTTGACATGCCCAAACCGATAATATCATCGTTGAAGTCGCAGAACGCCCGTGCAACTTTAACTCCTTTGCTCCATGAACATGGCCCAGTTACAGTAGGAGCTGCACTGCTGGAAGAAGAAGAAGCCATCTTTTCCGATTTAAGTTATTTCGATTTTCCGATTTAAATATTGATTTTGATTTTCCGATAGTTTCGGTTTCCCAAGCTAGAGAACCGACTATTAAGAGAGCGCCTGCGCACGTAACCACACTTAAGAGAGTCTGAGTCTGCCAGGCAGAACTTCAGAGTTAGGACTAGTAACCGCTGTACAAATTACGAATTACCGCCTAAATGCGAACTAAAAACACTGCTTCAATACCCGAACCGGAGTCCGCTACTGAGCTAACTACACTTAATAAACTAGACGCGCCGTTTCGCGGCGGTAACTGAATAATATGCGGAATAAAGACCGTAACTTCGACGAGGCGTAACGCTAAGAATAGGCGCCTGAGGGGGGATAAATTCGACAATGTGGGAATCAATGAGGAAAAACGGGGGAAGGTACAACATAACCTGGGAGCAGAATCTGGGGCTGGGGAAGGTTCGTCGTCACAGTCACTTCGACTCTGGGAATCTCGTGTCACGACGACGAATAATATCTGAGGCCGGCCGGGTGTTATTTCGAATCTGTAGGAAGGGACATCAGTAGTACCGGCGAGGAGTGTGTCCCGAAAAGAAGGTCGGGCGGGAAACGGGCGAAAGTAATGACCAACAATGAGAACAAATGGCAACCTCGTGGGTGAATTGTGGGTGGAGATATGTGGAGAAAGTCGCGAAATCAGTGATAGTGGAATGATACAGGGACAAGATGTGCACTACTCGTGCCACCGGATACAAAATGAAATTCGGAGTGGCAATGCATAGGCGTGCGAAACCCGCCAGTTGAAGTTGAAGTTAATTTGACGTTCATATGATCACGTTTTGATAGCCATGCCGCCCTGAGGCTGATTGCGATTATCCTACTTCACCGGCGGCATCAGTCTCGTCATGTTTTCAACCAATGGGAGGCACTTCCTGTAGGAATCCTTCAGATGCGCCTCCGCCGCAGTTCCCGGTTCCCGACGAACCACCACCATCGACGTATAACTCAGCACCTCTTCATCGAGAAAACCGTCTCGTAGAGGGCGGTTTCCGGCGGGATTCGGTTTTTCCACCAGCCCCCCTGCCAGCGCCGTGCTGTTCCCCGCCGTCAAAACCCCCTCACCGCTTCCCACCGTAACGACCTGTCTGGTGTACTCCGTTTTCGCGTCCGGAATCCGCTCATGAGCCCAAAGATCTTGATGGAAAGCACTACTGACGAGGGTCATTTCGTAGTTCTCCCCCAGAATGCCGACGATCTTCCCCGAAAGAAACTCTCCCCACTTCTGTTTACTCCCTGAAACCGAAGGATCTGCAGGAAGAGGCACCTTTCCGGGCGGTAACCTAGACTCAGGGTCCCCCTCGTTGTACTCCCCCTCTTTAAAACCGTATTTTCCCCTCATATAGTCTTCAATTTTAGAGAGTTTAATCACCATTCCGCATATTTGTCCCCCCTCTATCAGCCTCCTTCCACCATACAAGGCATCAATTTCGCAGCCCTGACAGTGCATCTTCAGGAGACCAATTTGAGCCTGAGGACGGCTCTGCCCCTCTTGCCCAAGAAAGTAATCGTCCAACGTCACACTTTCGACCCTTCTCGCCTTGGGTTTCCACAGCAAACTAAGCAAGCCGCTCTTCGTATCGCTGCCCGAATCTGAGTCTAAGTCTTCTGTTCCAATTGGAGTTTCTGAATCTAGGCCTTCTTCCCCGGTCTCATCCTCTTCGACGGTTGGCATTTTATCGTCGAAAGTAACCGCGTTTTGAGCAGTTGTGTAGCCCACTTCTGAATACATGCTGGTTTCTCCACTCCGAGACCCCGCCCCACTACTGCCACCCTCAGACTCTGAGAAAATGCTCCCAACTACTACTTTCCCTCCCTCAATCCGGCATTTCTCCTCGGCATCATGGGTGAAAACGAGACGTTTCGCCGATTTCACAGCCATCTCGCTGGGTTCAAAAGCGACCACAGGGGTAGCACCGCTGGACTCCCCAACTGAACCCAACCTAAACCGCTGCAACACCCCCAGCAAACAGTCACCAGTATGAGTTCCTATATCTACTAGTGAAGTAAGTGGTGTTGCCGCTGTTTCGCCGACGAATCCCTCCTTTAATTGCCAAAACACGTCGTTGCTCAGGCCTCCAACAAGGGATTGAAAAAAACGGTCTGAGCATAGCGGAGACTTGGAGAGCCGGACGGAGTTCGCAATCGAGTCGTAGTAGTGACTCGGTTGCAAGCTGCGGCCGTGTACGGCTAGCATATCGCTGCCCAAAGCTATACTTAGAGCGTGGAGGATCGCTATTATGGGGAACGGTAACGCCCCAGATTCCTCAAACTCCCCGTAATCCCGGTAGGAGGTCCACCACTCCCAGCTGGTATCCGCCTCGCCCGGCAGTTTCTCGCCCGCCGCCATAGCCTCCTCCCACCTCCTCGCCGCTTTTGGGTCCGAAACCGCCCTCCCAGACCCCTGAGAGGGATGTTGCATCTCCCAAGTCTGCTCTAGAGTTTTCAAAAGGTGATACTCGTATGGTCCTAAACCCATTGAATCCCTTTCCACGATCCCTCCTCCCCTGGTGAATTGCAAAGAATTGGTTATCGCGGCCTCATAAATCCGCCAGCGGACGCCGAATTCTTCGACATCCTCGGCTGTTAGAGGGGGGAGGAGGGTTGGATCCGCCGTCTGAGCTCTAGCCAGCCCCATCAATACATTTCTCGCCGAACTTCCCTGGCGCATGGCGTGGTCCAACGCCAATCCCCCATGAGCTATCAACAAATCAACCCTCTTCTTCAACAAAAACACCCTATCCTTGTGAATTCCAGGCTCCTTCCCAGTTCTAGGGTCCCGACCGGTTTTGGGATCTACCTCAGTTCCTTGGGGGAGGCATTTCCGCTTGAAGTTCAAATCCCCCGCTTCACCCTCCCTCGTACAAGACCGAGACATAGCGGGCAGGACTTCGTTTATCTGGGTGTTATAAGCTTTTGCGAAGCATAAAGTGGCGATCTGAATCAGCCCCGAATGCGAATAAACCTCGTGAATCTCCTTCCCATACCGCCCGAGAATCCACTCCTCCACCCGGCCCGCCGAAACCCCTTCAGGGAGGTCGCTCCACGGAGAAGTCTTTTCGTGATAAGGCTGGTCGTTACACCAGTATATTGAGTCTTGAAGACCTTGGGCTGCTGGGTCAGGGGCATCGTTCCAATGCTTATCTACATCGCCAATATTCACCCCTCTCCTGACTATTTCCCCGAGCCGAATGCCCCGCATCCACACCCGGAGGAAGCGGCCGCTCAGCGCTTCTCCGGCGATAAGAGACTTCTCAACTTCATAGGTAATGAAGTGAAAATTCGTTACGAAAAACTGGACCACAGACCGTGGCAACCGCGACGCCGTAACAATAAGGTCCTGGTTCTCATCCTTGGAGTCTGTCTGGCTCTTAACCGAATGAGCCGAATTCGAGTCGTTGTTTGAACCAGACCCAGGGCCATCATCCTCTGAATCTTCCTCCGAATCGGAATCAGCCAAACTCGAAGTTAACGCATGTTGGACGGCCTCCTTACCGTTTTTTTTGGATTCAGCCTCCTTCTCTCGATGTTCATACCGTTCCGGAAATTCTCTGTCCCCAATCCTCAGATCCCACCTCATCATCCTCGTAAACAGGCTGTAATATTGTATGCCCTCTCTCCGGACCGTCTCCGCCCCCCTCGCCACAATATCCAACCGGTTTGTAACAAGATTTTCCCGATCTTCGACCCATCCCCGGTTGGTACTATCTATATAGCTCCAGAACGGCCACCCCCCCGCTAGAACTAGGTCCACCATAGACAGAGAGCGGGTCTCCCAGAGGGCATGGATCAACATGTTGGTCATCAAGAGAAGGTCTGTTGTTATAAGTGAATACTCCTTTTCTTCAGCATCTACCTTGACTAAATCCCTCTCCGAAACGCCGTCATTATCCCCATTCTCCCACCTCTTCCCAGCTTCCTCCCGCCGAATCAAACTCATCTGCATGTAGCTGAAGACGTGGCTTAACGCGCTGGTGAGGAGGGCGATGACGTGGCCGATCATGCAGCTGTAGGGGTGGTTGGATTGTGACAGGGCTTGGTTCGCGATGCTGTTTTTAACCGGAATACTAAACACCACATCGCGTTTCCACCTTTTCCAAATCGATACATGATCCTCCTTCTCGGTTCTAGGGTCTCCAGGCACCCAGTTCCCGGGCATCCAGTTAACACTCTTAGCCCCATCCACGTCCTGATACCCCGGAATATGCTCGCAGCTCAACTCCCTTTGAATATGCCTCCCACTCCTCCAGTACTCCCTCTTACAACAGAGTTCGCTAACATACTCACCGCGTCCCCGTTGGCAATACTTCTCCACCAACCCCGGCAGGGACTCCTCTCCTGAGCCTATCCAGCCCCCAATTTGGCGGTAACTCTCGGCCGCGAGGCTCCCCAAACAGCACAAATTAAACGATGCCTGTGACGTCCGATTGTCCCGACCGTTGAACCCCACCCTAGAATCGACTCCACAAGCGACTTCTGCTGGGGGAGCGGAAGCGGCTTTCTCCAGTTGTTGGGGGGTAAGACCTTCCTTAGAGGTGATCGGCCTCCAACGTGTATCATAAGGAGGTGTTATTCCTTCGGCAAGAGAAGCAACGGAGATCAGGACCCAGAAGAGCCGCACAAAGAGGGAAATCCTCAGAGGGACTTGAACGTTTGAAAGGGACAGCAACATTTCTCGAATCGGGACTTGGACTTTGAAAAAACAGGGATACTTAAAGGGATTCAAGAGAGGGATACTTAAAGGGATTCAAGAGGGGGATCCAGAAAGGGATTCCAGAAAGGGGAGAATCGTGGAGGGAACTGGAGGAAACTCGATACAGACCGTAGGACGGAACAGTGGGAACAGTTTACGCAGACTGGACAAATGAGACAACGGAATCAGATAGGAGTGGGACATAAATAGAACGCGTAGGGATGACACGGAATCAGGGTCTTATACACGGAATCAGGGTGACGTACTCGGATATGAACAGGATTCAGTCGGATTTTCTGTCTAAGCTGGGTGATACACGCGCGAACAATGGAAAATTATTTGATCAATTGCAGCAGGATTCTCGAGAAAAACCTGGTTTCTCTACCTGAATTTAATGGTTTCGACCGATTGTGAAGACCGTCTCTGAAATTTAGAGTGGTCTTAGTTTCATCTTTAGACTTTCCCGTGCCATGTCCAGATCATCCCAATTTCCCGCCGCAACTACCCATCTGACTGTCCCCCGCTCCCTTACAGAGCCATCCCCTGAGCAATCCTGAGATGATCAATCCGTTTCTTCAAAAGAAGGCGGCGAACCTCCATCTGCTCCAAAATACTGGTGTTTTCAAAGACCGCCTTTACTAGTTCGAAAGTATCTTCTGGGGACAGTTTTTCGTCCTCGCCCTCAGAATCCTCCGCAGAACCAGGCGATTCCGGTTCAACTCGAGCTGCTGCTGCTGCTGCTTCCTGGTTCGCCGTCCTTTCCCGGGTGACCGAGGTCGCCTGCCCCGTGATGGACATCATGCCGCCGGCCATAGCATCCTCCAAACCATCGATTTCCTCCTCCTTACGGGCGGTATCCTCCTCCCTCTGCGTAGCTTCAGCCATCGCCACCGCCC
>JACKZZ010012199.1_pt1 | contig 13726 bp, 16 predicted proteins | sample 8027871 | NCBI WGS metagenome assembly JACKZZ01 (sample SAMN15724774, study PRJNA655200) | protist metagenome | isolation source: fluorescence activated cell sorting (FACS) single amplified genomes of... | place: USA: West Boothbay Harbor, Gulf of Maine | collected 2000-07-19
TCATTCGTTGTCTCTCAGCATCTCTCGCAGAGGCACTTTCGATATGGTGATGCATATAAGCGGATGACAGTTTACCCCCTTCTTCTTCGTAGCCACCGCCATCTCGCTTGTAGCTACGAACGTCATCATTATATTCTGTGTAACGCTCATCATCTGTAGGAGGTGGTGGGGGAGGAGGTCGTACTCTCCTGCTGCTTTCTCCACTGACACCACACGAGCCTCCTCGATTTCGCATACCATGCTTTCTGTGATTGCATCATAATATATAAGACGCATGAGTCAATTGATCTTTCAATTTACAGGGGATAGAAAGAGAGGGAAATGTTAAACTTACTTTTTCAATAGTGATAATGATCCCATCCGATCACGTTTAACAGGTTTGGTAGTTGATGCATATTCATCAATATCTTTTGGCGTGTCTACCACCGCATGGGTATCCTTATCGATGTATCTACGATCGGAATCAGGCGCTAAACGATTACGAACTTGGTAATTCGCTGAAGAAGGGTCGTCATCATATCTTCGACGAGGTATTGCCGAGCGCTTCGTAGTAGTACTAGAAGCACTACTTGTGCTTGCAGTTGCATGAGATGAATCAACAGGTACACCATCCAAAGGACTTGAAATATAAATATCGTTTCGATCAAAGCGATTAAACATATCCTATAAAGTTCAGGAGAAGTAAATTAAATTCTTAATAATCAGCTAAAAAGTGATAAACATACTAGCGAGAAGAAAATTTATTTCAAGACTGACACAAACATCGCAGGGGATTTTTACAACAACAGAGGTTTCATTTACGAATACTACATATGTACAACGAAACTTACATTTACAGCTTCTTTTCCACCGAGTCTCAACGCCTTTGCTGCAGCATTAATAACATCATCCGATGGTATGCTCGGTTCTCTCCTACTCCGTCCTGAACCATGGATATCACTGTAGCCACCGCCAGCTCCTCGTCGACCGGTGCTGCCTCTATCAACGTCACCACTCCTTCGCCGTGGGGGGACTCGCGATGACCTTGAGCCTGTGTATCCTGTTGATTTACCCTTCCCATACTGCAAACTCACACACACATGTATCATTATGAATCAGAACTACAAGCATGGAAATGATTACAATATACTTTTATTACATTTTATTCATGACAGCGTCTCTCAGCGGTTCAATAAGTAGTATGTGAAATACCTTTTTGTCATATGCTGCACCAAGAGCATCCATTTCATCTGCCTCTGTAAGTTTTGGTTTTCCCATAGGCATCATTCCAAATCCCATCATATCACCGTATCCACCACCACCCATTGCCATGGCTTTCTCTTCCAATGCTTTCCGGTCCCCTGGATCCATCAGAGATGAGTAATCGGTAACCCCACCAAGAGCTTGATACATATCTCCGCCAAACCCAAGATTACTAACCGTTCTTCCGGCGGCCTCCCGCTCTGCTCTGGTCTCTATCACTGTGTAATGCTGACTCCACTGTTCAGAGCAACCACAAGAAAAGCTTGAGTGAAATCCAGGGCAACCTTTACACCTAGGTCTCTTACAAGTTTTTGAATATTCATCGTGCTCTTTAAAAGAGTGTTTACACCGCATACAACGCAAATCACCAGCCCCTGAAACTGGGACGTAATCAAAGAGTGTGCACTTGCACCCACGCTCTTTACAGTGCAGATTCTTATCTTTCACGTTGTCGGTTGCGTGCTGCTTGAATCGATGTCCACAGAAGCAAGTTGAGGCTGGACCAATACTTCTACAGTCTTTACCTGTTACATTAGATCTGTAGTAAAGCAAATTGTTGTGCAAGTTGTGGCCTTTTCGTTAAATTCATTCTCATTTTCCATCTACACTCAAGCCACGCACTGTGTGTATACTATACCTCCAGGAGACGTATAATCTATTTTTCCCTCTTGATTTCGCCTTTATTTTTTTGTAATTCTCAAACTCTTCTTCAGTGAACAACACACCGCCGTCGTCATCTCCAACAATGCTGTAATGAACCAAAGTAAAAGTCAAGTTTCAGCAGAGTCACGAGGAAAACATGCAGATTATGTGTCTATAAAACAATCTTACTTTTTATACTCAATATAAGCTGCAACATGAGCTTGTGCTTCATTATTTAAAATTAATCGTTCCTTTCCGACATTCATGATGATGCAAATAACAACTTTTCAAATTTCCAGTAAACTAAAACTATCCCAGCCAGCAAGCGATCGGAGATTGTGATGGGATTCATATATATGAATTTACTACATACGCATCATAAATCTTCATTTGTTCGGATTAACAGCATATACATATATTATCCTTTGAACATGAAGACCTTTATATATCTCTATATTCTTCCACCTGCTACTACTAATGAGTTACTCTTGTTGTGGTTTACTCTTTCTCTTTCACCCACTCCTCCTCTGTTCTCCTCTCCTTAACCAACAGTGATACGTCGCTTCTTTTTGACAACATCATCTTTTCTCTTTTCTATATTCTCTTCGAACGCTCGAAGGAAATCATCGGCAATCAACTCATCCTTGAAGTGGACAAACCACTGGAATGGAGGTCGATCAGGGACACTGAAGGATAAATACAATGTCGCTGGTTTCTTTGCATCGACCATAAGATTGGTGAACATAACGTTCTCCAGCTTCACAATAGATTTCACCCTAAATCGATTGTTAAACATATTCTTCATGGAGAAGATGAGCTTATCGGAGAACACTGTTGTTGCGATGGAACATATAATATTGTAAAAAGTAAGTAAAAATGAACATACGTGACAGTTGATTCCAACAACGTTGGCAAGCAAGAAGCAATGCAAGAATCAACAGCAATTTGCTCAAAACTCAAAACTCAATCAATGAAAGCTTGGAAAAGAAAGAGATTGAACTTACAAAACAATTGATGCTTCTTCCCAGACTTGTTCATGTTATCGGACAGTCTTCCACTAGCCTCCATTACAAACCGTCGATGGGGTTGGATTAGCTCAAAGGATGTATCCTCAAATTCCAAAAGCTCCGACAACTCTCTCACTCGGACAATCGAATTATGATCTTTCATTTTTAAATTCACCTTATCAGCTATCTGATTTACCAAACCACTAGCTTTACTCAGGGCGGCGAATTGCTTGTGATCATTCGGTGTATGCTTCAATATCTCACGGAAGAAGAGAGGGTACCTTCATGAGTAACAAAAGGTGATAATTATAGTTAATTGCGTGGTCAGAGGCAAGAAGCATATAACTGATCAGTTAAAGGGGAGAGAATTATCTAGTTTAATAATTCACTAAAAAAGTTGTTTCGGTTTTCGGTTTCAAAGAGCTGAGTGTGATGATTTCCAAAAGCGAGTCCTACGGGTTACAATATACGTTATTGGCACTTACTTGCAGATTCGCTGAACTGGCTTGATGAGCAATGAGGTAATATCCAACCCCTGACACTTGGGATTTGTCTTATTCGCGATCAAAAACTTCTTGAATTGTGCATTCGAAGAGCGTAGTTCTTTCATGGTAGCAATTGCCTTTTCGTCTATATATATATATATAAAGTGTGTTAAATCAAAATAAGACAGAGAAACATGTGATAAAGTATACAAACAGTTAGCCTTCCTTTAGTTGGTTCAAAACCATCATACAAGAAATGAAACATAGTCACAACCCTCATAATATCACTTACACCCATTGCAATACTCCGAATACATTGAAAAATATGGCATGATATCACAGAAAGCTTTGGCAACATCACTAGTGAGGACAGAAATGTCATCACTACTACTAGTAGCAGGTACTTCCTTCTTTTCTAAATCAACGTCATGCCCCGAAGCCCTACGTTGTCCGGCCACTAGTCCATTCAATAGTTCCTTGTTTACACTTAGAATGGTGTTGATGTAAACTGAAAATATTGTATCAATTTCTTCCATTGTAATAATTGGTTTTTTTGTCTTCGCTGCTTCTGTTAATGGATTCACGAACTCTGAAACAAGCACATCTAAGTCGTTAACATATGCCTTCTCTGTGTTCAGAATCTCGAGGAAAATGAATTTTCTCGTCACTTCCTCTTCATCATCGTCTTCTTCATCGTCCGAAGACCCGTCGGGAGGGGTTGAGATTAACAGCGTTACAGAGGCAGGGGACACTGATAGACTAGACACACCCTCCCTCCGTGGCATCACAGATACAGAAACCGGACGTAGCTTCACGGGCAGAGTAGGGTTGTCATCACCCCCAACGTTGTCAAGAATCGCAAGTTTTGAGTAGCACTTATCACACACACGTACTTCCTTGACTTTATCAACATTGGGGAGCAAGAATCGACGAGCAGAACAAGGGTCACACACAAGTTGTCCACATTGTCGGCAGTGATGTCTTCGATTTAGTAAAGAAAACTTCTTGGAGCATACCTTGCAGTTATGAGAGTGATCATCATCCACCCATGACTTAGGACGAATGAATGACGATGCTTTAGGTGTCATTGAGGATGACTCCTTCTCAATCGCTGCACTCATGGAGTTGATCTGAAGCACCACACTCTTGCTTTTACTTTTACTTAACAGCAACGTTGGGGATGCCTCCGAAGGGGAGAGGGGAGCTGCTGGGAGATCTCCAACTCCTACATTTTCGTTAGTACTACTAATTGATACAGGTTCTACTACTGATGGTGGTGTTTCATCGGCCACAGTGGATGAGGCAGCATCGTCATCTACTTTCTCCTCTATTGCATCTTCCCCCTCAACATTAGATAGCACAACAACATCAGGTGTATTATCCTCCGACACTGTTGTCTCGTTTTTATAATCTGCTGTTCCCTCCCCTTCAGCATCAGTGGTCATGATACTAGATGAAGAAGCAGCATCCTTAACTTCTGGTGTTGCTGAGTTCTTCAATTCTGTTGTCTTTTCCGTAATACTATCGCTAACATTGGCTTTATCATCATCAATGGGTGGAGTGGAAGGCACACTATACTTTGATTCCTCCTTTTCAGAGACTTCAACTTTATCAGCTACCGTGGTTGAGCTGCTAAGTGGTGTATTGGTAGTAGTATTTTCATCTGTGAGATCCCGCACATCATCACTGCTTTCATCACTCCCCCCATTACCGTCTCTTCGAAAATCCTGTATGAAGTAGGCAACTGCAAAAGTTGCGGCCCACAACCCGACATTAACCACTAATGGTGTGTTCTTAAATCTCATAGAGATAGATATACATCCTATTGTCGCGGCTAACGGTAGATAGAAGCGGCTCATTGTAGATCCTGCAAATTGGAACAGCATATCAAGAGACAGTTCAGAATGGAAAAATCAGGAATGATCTGAGAGAATTGAAATATTTCTTTCAATGACTGAATTCGATGATGCAGCATAATATATATTTACCCATGTAATTACGATATATATGCCTATAAAGTTTTAATAATCACTCTTCTTTCTCATCAAATCATTTCGTCTACGATGATAATAACCCACTTGTGTCTTTTGTGAAGCAGCGAAAAAAATGTAAATTTTCTACCAACATTCATCCATATTCGATATGAAAGCCATCCAACCTAATGATAGCTACATATTTAAACCACATTAAGAGAGAAAATTTCACATCAAGCTCTTATTAGTTACAAAATTTGATGTCCACTGGCCTTCACGCGGACAAGCCAGCGTGATTCGTATAAATTCGTGGTTTCTAACATTTCAAGTGTACTTTTATTGCTAATTGATGAAGATTGTATACATTTCTTGTATGTCTTGTGAAAGCTGTGTTGTAACAATTCATATTGCAGTAATTATTAATAAAACGCGACTCACTCACGAATAAACCTCCCTTCTTTGTTTTGATATTACATCATAATACATGTTTGATTGTCAATATAGATACAAATAATGCTTGCTACTGGATTTTTAACTGGTACTGTGACAAGAACATGGCACATACCTGGATCATATGACTGTGCAATCCAACTGAAGCACAATACTTACACTGGCTACCGATATGTGTTAGTTAATGCCATTGAGCAACGTGGAACTGAGGTACGGTAATCTAGATCTGTGTATCTCTGGTATATTTGTCTAAGCGTTTTCTACAGTTCAACTTTATGTTTGTTTTTGTAATCTCGCTTGCGTAATGGTCGCATACGTGTTCGATCTCTCCAAAACTCATTCTCTCTCTCACACTCTCTGTACTCTACTCTTTTTTGAATACCTCCTTTTTATAACATGGATAATATAGGGAAGTTCCTCCGTTGCCTCATTGCGTGGTGTTGGTTCAAACGTACTTCGCGTGAACACTCCAAACGGAACTGAAGTCACAATTAGAATTGCTCTCGTCGGCTCACTTGGATTCTCTTACAGGTATATATAACTCAAATGTATTTTTTTAATGAGAGAGTGTGTGGAGATTTTAACAATCTTTCTCTGTATATGCATCGGTCCCATTTTGTTTAATCATAACTTAGATGCGAGGTTGGTGGCGAGGTCCTTAAGGAAGCTAATGAAGTTATTGAAGATCATGACGCTCCTAAGGAATCATACGAAGTCTCCATCCCAACCACTCAGATGCAACATATGGGGGATGAAAGTGTAGTTTTGTACCAAATTGAGGCGATCCGTACTAGTGATGGTAAAACCGCTGATATATGTCGTAGATTCAAGGAGTTCTTTGATCTTCATGAGGATATTTCATCCGCTTACGTTGGCAACCATCTCGCGAATAGTCTACCCAAGTTACCCCGACGTGGGATTAAGCTGTTCTCTGATCACTTAGATCCCTTGTTTGTTGAGAAGAGACGTAACTTGCTGCAAACATACCTTAGAGCGTTGATGAAAGTCCCTCGTGTTACCATAAACCCGGAATTCTTGAACTTCATTGGTATGATTAATAACTCTGGTGGATTATCATCCCCTACTGCTGCAGATGATGAATATTCGAAATTGGAGGGGAGATTACGTGATGAATCATTGAACATTGGTGATTTCATTGAATTCTCTGAAGTATTCCCAGAAGGACCTCTTGGAATGACTCTGAAAAACCAGAAAACTAAATTTGGTAAAGCAGTAGTTGATGGGTTTAACCGTTTAGAGAATGGTGAACTATTGCCTGCTGAAAAGGTGAGAAGGGGATTACGCGTAGTAGTATCATCATCATCACCTTAGGGCTCCTTGCATCAATAAATTAATTCTACTATTTGTTGTTCTTGTTATTCATTCTATTTTTCTTTTGTTTTTTGTGATATCTTATAGTGTGGTTCCATCACCATGGGTAACATCATCAGTCGAATCAATGGTGCTTCAATGGCAACCTGTAGTTATGATGAGGTTATTACTCACATTCGCAAGGCTTCTAGACCCATGACAGTGCACTTCCTAAGGAAGCGGGGTAGTATCGCACCTAGACCACGTATTAGTGTCGTTGAGGCCCCTGCTGGTGGTTTCTTGAAGAAGAAGGAGGAGGTGGAAGCGGCTCCTGAACCTGTCGCAGCCGACACGAAACCAACGAAGGCAGCTGCAGCAGCTCCTCCTGCTGTTGATGAAATCCCATTGTATGATGATGAGGAGGATATGTTCCCGGTGGATAAGAAGTCAACCAGTAAGCCCGCCAGTGATAATCCATTCGATGATGAAGAAGGATTGTTCAATTAATAAGTTCTCCTACACAGAAGACAGAAGATCTCCATATGTTGATGCACACATGTTTATTTGATGGTAGATGTCAGATCAAAAGAAGACTACACATTTAATTTTACTAGAATTTCTAAATCAGAACGAAAATACAAGATACTGCTAATATATAATCAGAGATATTGATTTTATCATCAAAACTAGTGCAACGCGCTTCCCCAGAACTCCCAATAGGCTACGCCAGTAAACCTTTTTGTACAGGTTTTTGCGTATTGCTTTCTAGAACACAAATGGCTTCAGATTTGGTTAAACTAGTTGATGGTAATTGTATTTAAGTATACTTATGTCTAATATAAAGCATAAATATTGAGTGTTGAAATGTGTTTTGGAATATAAATTTAACTTCAAACTTGTTTACTTCTGAACCGTGAATTGCAGCAACCATTTGCGTCATCACAAATGATGGAAGGTGTATTGTGGTACGTACATTGATAAGAAGTTACATTATTATGACATTTAGTGGAATTATTTTTCATCTGTATCCACAAATTAACATGTTTTACGATGTTTGATGAACTTGGGTGCAGGGAGTGTTGAAGGGATTTGACCAGACCATTAATGTTATTTTAGAGGATTGCCATGAAAGAGTATACTCAGAGGTACATTGTCAGTATTTTGTGCTGCTGTTTATGTGTATAATCAACTGGACATTAATTCAATTATCCATGTTTATGTTTTACTTCTCTGCGTGTTGTTTGCAGGAGGCAGGAGTTGAACAAGAAATGCTTGGATTGTACTTAATTCGTGGAGATAATATGTAAGTCTTGATTTGAAAATGTTTAGTAGTGTTCCCACTAGGTGTGAAACTAGAGGGCTGAAGGGTACATAACTTGGAATTTTTTGCATGCCTCGCAAACGAACACAACCACGACGCTTGATGCTGTAGTAGTAAACGGAACACCATACAATAGCTTTAGAATGAATATTTGGTTTTGAATTTTTATTGATCTTCTTCTCTCCCCATCATTTTCTCTATTTTTTGTTTATTTTTCTGTATGTTTTTACTCCTAATAGTGCTGTCATTGGCGAAGTGGACACAGGTGTAGATTCGTCATTGGACTTGGATAATATAACTGGAGTGCCTCTAGGTCCTGTAATACACTGATGTTAATATATATATATATATATATATATATCCATGTAATTGCAATTCGCATTAATAATCGATATGTTTTACGTTACCATATAAATAAGAACCACTACTATACAACGAAAACATTGAAATGTATTATTTTAATTGTTCCATCTGTTTTCACACAATCTCTTCATTCTCTTCTGCACGACGTGTAAATATATGATCAACTCCTAAACCAACCGACTAACCGCACTCAAATGAATTAACGGCTGTTAGGTCTAGCAACTTGTACCATTTTCTCAAGCTCCTCAAGTGATCGGTTTCCTGGGATCATGGTGTCTTGCATGTACCATGAAGGTAAGGCTTGTACTCCAGCCTTTTCACACATGCCACGATGCTTCTCACAGTTATAATATGTAACGCGATGGAAATGACGACCAAATTGAGCCTTTTGCTCCTTTGTCCATTTACATCTGTGATAAAAGGTAACAAAACAAACAAACAAGAGGTGAAATTAGTGGCAATTAGTCATAGAGTGTTTGCTTGCTGCTTCAATCGACGAGATGATGATAGAAGGAGGGTGGGGGGGGACAGTAGTCACTATATAACGTACTCATCTCCCCCATACATCACTATATTTTTAGAAATCATTTCATCAATCAACGTCTTTTGACGCTGATCAACGGGGATAACTTCACGGTTGTCAATAATGGGGATAATAGTCTTCGTCTTGGGCTGCTCCACAACAACATAAACGAAATCACCCTCCCCCTGCAATGAGGTCTTCTCTGCGTACACCAAAGCCTTGGCTCCGCCGTTACCTTCAATGTTGTACATCACTCTGTAGTAGCAAGACAAAGGTGCACAAAGGTTGGTTAACAAAGGTTGGTGAACAAAGGAATTACCGATTCGTAGAGTACGCAAATGAATCCCACAATTACACACAAAAGTAGCCTTCTGCTGAATGCATGAATATCATCGTGTTGTTCATCTACACATACCTTGTGTGCTCTACATTATCGGCATCCTTCCATGTCTGATGGTCAATGAAATTACGTCTACCAGCACGCTTTCCTCCGTGATCCTTACCATAACCCTTCATGGTGCTACCGACCAGGTTTTGCACATCGGTATTGGCTTGAACTATCTTTAGAGACTCACCAAACACTGACTGTGCGCTGGTTTTAGATGGTAACAACTCTTGACCAATGTAATATGCTGAGCAAACGGCTATTCCTCCAATCACAACCCAAAGAGTTGTGCTAATTGCAGTCTTGGTAGTCCCCACAATGGCTACTCGCGTTGACAAGGCATTCGCTCTGGTATCTGTTTGCTTTGGTGGTCCTTCACTGAAGTATCGGCGAAGTCCACTCTATTGAAGTAAAGAAAAAACACAATTACGTAATGCGAAATCATTACAATCTGAAACAAGAGCTAATGAATAATGGCAATTGTGTACCCAGAAAACAAGTTAAATGGCACATTTAGTAACAATTACAACATATATATACCTTCTTGGTAGATTTGTTTGCTAATCTATGCTCAGAAAGAGATGTGAATGTAGTTATTGTTCTCATAGAAGGCTTCATTGGCTTCATATTCCGCATCAAAGGTAACCTGTAGAAGAAAGTGGGAATTGGAAGAGGAAATAGAAAACCATCGTTATTGTAACGTGATAATTCGGTTATACATAAATTTATTTACTTAATCACTTTATTTAACATACATGTTTGCTGAGTTTACTGCCAATCGGGCATTAGTGAAGCGCATCATTGTTGAATGTTCAACTGTGTCAGGAAAGAGTCGATGGTCCCGCCACTGAGCACTGACTGCACCAGCAGCTGGAAAACGTGAAACTTGGTTCCGACCTAGATTTTCTTACATATTTTGCGACATGGAAGGTTCATTTGGCATGCGATCACGGGGTCTTTCGTCTCCGATTAAACCTTTAATCCTGACGAAGGATGTTCCAATTGTTCCAGACAGCCCAATGAGAGTAAAGAAGGATGGATATCAGAAACTGCTTAGAAGTGGTAAGGGAGTTGTCATGGGAGAAATGTGGAAGGATCAGAAGAAAAGGTAAATCAACAGCAAATTTGTAGTATTTTATGTAGTATCCATCTATTGGATGGCTTATGTTTGTCTATTTCTGACATTATATACTTAAAACATGCTTGGGATAATTTTGGATTGAAACTATCGTATCAAATTTGAAAACACTCATTTATAGCTTCATGAAGAGTCGTGCACAGCCATTTGTGAAACGATTTTTTGTATTTGATACCACAAATCTCACCCTGTCCTACTATAAGGATTGGAAAGATGTAGAAAAGGGTGATTCTGAGCGAGGAGTGATTCGCTTGAATGAAGTCTCGACCTTTGCAATCCCAAGTAATGCAGAGAAAGTGACAGATTACGGAAGGTACATTTAGTTTTCAATGTATATATATATATCTTAGTTTCATAAATTGCATCGTAATTTAATTCAAAGTATCTACTTTCGCTAATGTGCATTTATCTCTATCCATTTTTCACTCTCTCTCTCTACACAAAACTCTGAAGTGTTTCGATTGATTTAGCTGTTGGAGAACGTATTTACACCTTCATTCAACTTGAGGGTGATGCAACTAGTGCTCGGTTGATGACCTTAATTCAGAAGCGTGTGAAGAAGAAAAACAAGACATTGAAGAAGCCTGACAGGTATGCTTCTACATTCACTTCATGTATTCATCTTACACTATTTGCTTGTGATCTAACATGCAATTCAACCATATTGTCTACTTTTTATCAAATATCTTTAGTGATGATGACATCAACGCGATGTTTGAAGAAGTTTTGGAAGCATTGGCTATTCCAGAAAAGAAGCGTGCTGAGATGATGAGCACTGAAACCATGGAAAGAAAATGGAAACTTATTGTTCAACAACAAGCGTTACTTCAGGATGAGGATGCCAGTGATGCACACGACTGGGCACTGCTGTTGAAGGAGGAGAGAGATTACCCTAGCCGTGCGGATGCCCGCCAATTGACGGCTGTTATCCGTACAAGTCCCAAGAAGTGGCTTCAAACCTTTTTCAAACAAGATGGAGGGACAAGTCTGTTGCGGATTCTTCGTGGATTGGCTCTAGTTAGTGAGATCGCTAGTAACGAGCTAGAGGTAGTGATGGAGCTTTTGTTCAGTATTAAGGCGATGATGAATAACATTGGATCCATGACAACATTTGTTATGATTCCTCAGTCCTTGGACACCATCGCGTGCTGTCTACGGCTAGGAATCGAGGAGGTATCAATGATTTGCTTGGAGTTGTTAACCGCAGCTGCCTTCTTCTCAGTTGAGGGTCAACAATTGACTGTGAAAGCTATGGATTCGTTCCGTTTGGTAAATCGAGAGTATTCTAGATTCACAAGCTTGGTTCATATTCTAAAGCATGCTTCTTCGATGGATTTGAAGGTTTCTGTTTTGACGTTTATTAACTACCTCGTAAATTGTGAAGAACTGGATGAGCGAGTTAGCATACGAAATGATTTCTTACAGTTGAACCTGATTGGTGTTTGTCGAGAAATTATTGAAAAAGGTGAAGCTCCTGAGATTTTCAGCACTCAAATGGAAGTCTTTGAGCAATTGACTTTGGAAGATGCTGCGATCGTGAACTACGAAGGAGTACGTATACTAAAATGTTTGTTATTTTATGGTCTAATTATTATGGTCATGACTTTCGTCGTTTTACTAATTGGCTTTATTTGTGCTTTGTTGTTGCCCGCTTTACAACCCTTGTCTCACACAAATAAATTCAATCAGCTTGATTTGAGTAGCATTGATCAACTGTTTGTGCGAGTAAAGGAGAATGTTGCCATGATTGGACTCGACCCAGCTTTCTTGTCATTGATGCATCGTTTAGTCGCAATCCCAACCGATCACATTGTTGGATCAGGAATGTGGGAAGCATTAGTTGTGACACTGGATAGAATTATTACATTGAATCCTAACAAAGCTCTGGCAAATGCAAAAATTGTGAAGTATGAAGACTTGGCTGCTCTAATCAAGGAGACGGAGCGCCTTGCTAATGCGTCAGGACTTATTAACGATTTAGACGGTATGATTGTGGCACTATTTTTAAACACATATATCAACCATATGAGTCATCTAAATTCTCATTTTTATTCCTTCGTGTCATTTATATGATCTACCTTGTGTCGCTAATCCTTAGGTACCATTGCTCGCCAGAAAACAAAAATTACCGAGCTTGAAGGTCAAGTGGACGATCTGAAGAAGAAGGGTGCCGATGAAATCGCCAAAGATCTTGAAAGTAAGGTTGAAGCCGCGGTGAAGGTTGAGAAAGAAAAAATCAGAGATGAATTTGATGATCAAATCGCTGGTCTGAACCGTCAAATATTCGAATTGAAGGCGCAATTGCAGAGAGCCGAAGCGGAACGAGCTGGAATGGCTTCCAAGGGTGCTCTACCTCCTCCTACTGGATTTGTTGCCGGGACCGGAATGATGCCACCCCCTCCGTCTAGTGGAGGTATTTTCAATAATTCCATCTCTGTTTCGTTTTTCTTTTTTTTTTTGTTATATCATGTAATTCTCTACCTCATTGATCTACTTGCTGTTCATCGCTCTCACAGGTTTCCCTCCTCCCCCTCCAATGTGTGGAAGTACGTTATAAGTCTATATAATCATTTATTTGTTTTTAAATGTGGATTTCTCACTATATTTATTTGTTTCACTTTGCTTCACAGTGCCTCCTCCACCACCCGGTGGTGGTATCCCTCCTCCCCCTGGAGGCGGTAGTAAGTTGCGATTTTCAAGGATCATTTTCAATGAATTTTTAACGGATTTTACTGATATTTCTTCATTTTACGAAATTTTGTTGCAGTTCCTCCTCCTCCTGGTGCTGGCGGCGGTATTCCTCCTCCTCCTGGCGGTGGTGGCGGTAGTAAGTTACACAATTTACGCAGATACGCTTATTGCTTTGTTTATTTCTCAGTGCATGAT
>JACKZZ010008247.1_pt1 | contig 13712 bp, 4 predicted proteins | sample 8027871 | NCBI WGS metagenome assembly JACKZZ01 (sample SAMN15724774, study PRJNA655200) | protist metagenome | isolation source: fluorescence activated cell sorting (FACS) single amplified genomes of... | place: USA: West Boothbay Harbor, Gulf of Maine | collected 2000-07-19
AGGTCGAAGTGTAAGGATTGTGGTGGATCAAGCATATGTGAGCATGGTAGGGTGAGGTCTAAGTGCAAGGACTGTGGTGGAGGAAGCATATGTGGGCATGGTAGGAGAAGGTCGGTGTGCAAGGAATGCCGTCAATCTTCAGATTACATCGATTGGATTGAAATATAAGTCTCTCTCGCTGTTGTGGGTCTGGAGGCACACTCCACCCTCTTCAGAACTTCCTGCACGTTGGAGGATGTTATTGAGTGTATGTATTGTATAGCCTTGTTGTACTTGTGTAAAGAGAACCAGTAAATACCTGCTAATGTCAACACTCTGTTGCACCTTAGAAGCGTAGAATCCAATAAGCATCATACATATAATACTGCACAACAGTGGCTTACCCAGAACACACGCAAAAGGATAAACAACAAATCAGACCTCTCTCTGTGAGGTTGATCTGATTGACCCGGCGGATCCAGTCTTAAAGAAAACCAGAATTCACGGGTACAGTGAATCTTAATCATTATTTCAACACATATATACTAGCAGGGTTACAGTGTATTGATCCATCTTTCCAAACATTAAGTATCAATCATGGATGCACGACACAATGAAAGTGACTCTGCTCCTCCAGCAGATGGAGGTCTTATCACGGTCCAGGTGAAAACAATGGACTCGAAAGTTCACATGCAAAGTATAGATGGAAGCAGCACTGTTTTAGAGTTGAAGAATTCTCTTGTAGAATCTACGACAGTGGGTTCTGATCGACAGCGTTTGATCTATCGCGGTAGAGTTCTCGAGGATGAGAAGTTTTTGAATGAATACAACATAGAAGAAGGACAAATGCTACATATGATAGCAAGACCAGCAAATTTTAGCTCGCGTGACAGAGCAGCAACAGTTGGTGAACGCGATGGTACTCAACAGGGGGGTAATACAGGAGTGGTGGGAGAATCTGGTGGTGGATTCAATGCAGCTACACCAGTACTTGATTACCTTTTTGGAGGTGGTGCAGGTGGAGCTGCTCGTGGACTAGGCCCTTTAAGTGGCCTAGGTGCACTAGGAAGCCTTGGAGGTCTTGCCTTACCTCGCACTCTCGCAACGAACGCTTCAAGAGGAAGTGCGTCGGCAACTGCTGGAGGCCAATCTACAGCGCTAGATACTATTCCTATGGAACCATTATGGCAAGGTTTATGTACATTACACACTTTATTAAGTGTGACCAGCGGTCGCACGCTAAGTTCACGGGAAAGACAATTTATGGATAATACAAGACGATCCATATCAGAAGAATCATCATCATCACAAGAAGAATTGACGATAGACGCACGTTCAGACGAATCCTTCGGTGAAATGGGAAGTCTTGCGTCACTAAATGAACAATCGAGTCCTAATGAAGCCGCCCTTCCCGTGGCAAATATGGCGGAGGATACAGTGCAGGATTCGAATGATGATACAGACCCAAATGAATTAGACATCGATATCACTCAGGGTGTAGTACCACCGAGTAGCCCACCACGTTCTTCAGAACAACAACAGCAGCAGCAGCAGCAGCAACCTTCATCACCATATCTTAGTCATAATGAATGGCAAGAACGCATTCAACGTGATCAAAGTCGTACAACTGCTCAAATGGAAACTGAAATTTCAAGATTAGAAGCAGAACCGTCAAATTCAGACCAAGCTGCTCTATTGGCTGCATCAGAAGTCAATAATAATAGAGGATCATCAGAAACACCAGTAGAGCCATTATGGACATCTGATATAGAATATTATGAAGGACAATGGGTTGATGTCAAGGATACTGTTCACCAATGGCTTGAAGCAACTATTATGGAGGTAGATCGTACTCAGCGGAGGGTGTTCGTGCACTATAATGCTTGGCCGAATAATTGGGATGAATGGTTAAGTTTTGATTCTACACGTATAGCACCATTTAGAACACGTACAAGACATACATCAGTATCAGGTAGATTTTTATCTCCTGAACCAGTATCAGCAGTTAGCACGGCACCAAGAGCTGGACCGGCGGATGATTATCGATTAATAATTCCTGAAATTGCGCGAATGATGAGAAGAGTACAACCTATCATAGATGAAGCAGCTAATATAGTTGAAGCATCAGCACCACCGTTATCATCACCAAATGAACACACAACCGGTGGGAGAGGAACAGGAAGCTCATCTACAAGTACCACAGAAACTCTTCCTGTCCAGACACCCACAAGTAGCAGTGGTAGCGGTGGTCCACCTACAGCTGCGATAACTATTCCTGTATCACATTCTACCAGTACACATAGCACACGAACATCACAACCACCAGTACCTGAGGATAGGTTAGCAACGATCACACCATGGGGATCATCTACATTTATGAGTTCACAAGGTCAAAATAGAACAGCTCATACTACTACTTCCCTTACTAGTTCAAGCACAGTAGATGGAACTGAAACTACAGATGAATTAAACAATGTAACAAATACAGAAGAAGAAGGACAATCATCACAAAGACTTGTGACGTTGAGTGATGAATTATGTCCATTACTTGATAGACTAGGGCGCGTACTTACAGACTTTGCACCACATTTAAGAAACGCAGCAGATACTCAGTTATATGCTCCTACACCAACACAAAATCAAGGTGAAACGGACAATACTGGCCCTAGTAGTGGAGGGAGTACGTCTACGACGGCCTCACCAACTACTACTAATAGTTCTGGTGCTGCTGCACCCAGTGTAAGTGCTGCGAATTCTCCACTAGAACAATTAGCATTGGCAAGTATACTTCGACCAAGACCGCCATCACCACAACCTCAACGAACTTTTAGACAACCTATTGTAAGTTCTGGTCCCGGTGGGAGTGGTTCTGCTATTGATATTCATGTTTCCATATTACATGCTGCACCAAGGCCAAATCAAGGTGGCACTACTGGTACTACTACTTCTACTAACGGTAGTACTAGTGATCAAGAAGCTTCAGTATTGGAGCAATTATCATCACTACAGAACTTATTGCAATCACACACAAGTGCTATGCAATCAAGTTCAGCAAGTAATCGACAGCAGCAAAATGCCAACAATTTAAGTGATCCATTATCTCAACGGTTACATGCTAGCGCTACGTCAGGTAACTTGTCAACAAATACACAACAAAGTGTTGATGATAATAGGAATAACAATACAGATATGTCAGTAGCGTCATTAATGACACCATTATTAAACTCACTGGAATCTCGGAGGGCGGACAGTAGAAGTGATCTAACTGCTGATTCTTCGACAAACAATACAACTGTAACGCGGCAAGGTCATGATAATGCGGATACAAGGCAAACGAATAATGTATCTGATACAGTTACAGACGCAGCAAATGAAAGTAATCAATCACAGCGTCGTCCTACTCTAGCGCGACGTATATCGCGTTTCTTTGGATTTTAAATTGTATTTTATTGTAGAAAAAATAAGAAATTGTCTAATCATATCACAAACATTATTATTGCTACGCTACAACTTCTGCCGCTTTGTTGTCCGTCGGCATCTAACGACTTCTGCCTACCATGCTTACAGAAGCTTGATACACCAATTGTAGTTAAGATTAAGAAAAAATGATCCTTGCGTGGACCATAATTAATAATAATTCGTGGACCTCTCTCCTCTCTCCATATAATAATAATTCTCTCCTCTCTCCCTATCCTCACGTACCCCCGGCTTATGACGGGGTTTGAGTGAGAATTAAATTATTATATATGATAGGTGTATGATAATGAATTGGAAAAGTTTTTTGTTGATAGTCGTGCAGTTGGCGCATGTTCTACTGGTGAGTGCGATGCATGAGTCATACAACTTTGCATTGCCTCCTGCAGCTCGGTCATGCTTTTATGAAGACTTTGAGGAAGCAACCCCTGTTAAGTTAATTGATATCTTCGTTGAATCAGGCGGTAGCCTTGATGTAATTCTTACTGTTCATGGTCCTTTAACGTTAGAACAAGTTCGTCTTGAAAATTACGAAGAATACATATTTCATGATAAAGTAGACGCATTGAAAGCTATTGGAAGTGAAACAAGCACTTATACAGCAGAATTAAAGCCATCAGATTCAGGTACATATGCTATATGTGTCGATAACCGATCAGCACATTTTTTAACCAAAAATATTCAATTAGATGTAAGAACAAATAAAAGACCTGAACCAGTTGCAGTACATATTGGTGGTGAGGCTACTAATAGTTTAACTATGAGTAGTAGTGATGAAAATATTGCAGAAGCTACCGTTATTCGCATCAGAGAATCAATGGAAAGAGTGAGAAAAGGTATTAAGAAAATTCAAGTACAACAACAAGTTGATCGTCACAGATTACAACTACATCAAGCAACCAATGTTCTTGATAATAATAAGGTAGTTACTGGAAGTGTTGTTGAAACTGCATTTTTTATAGCAGCAGCATTCTTTCAAATATTCTTTGTCAGAAGATGGTTTGCCAACAGAAATGGAGCACAAACAAATACCAAAGCTAACATATCTGTATAAATGTAATTGCTGCTGCTATACATCTTCTTCATTTCTGTGTATGTTTATCAAGATATTGTTACTATATTGTAAATATTGGAGTCAAGCCGAAGGTATCACGCCTTATTATCAAATTTACATTCGTTACATTATAATACATTATATCTTATGGTTTCTTTTTCAACATTGGCGTAGCTGGAACATCCAATGCACCATCATCATCACCATCATTGTCACTATCTGTATCTACATTCGCTATTGCTTGATGTAACAACTTTCTTGACAAAGCTCCACGTAAAAAATTAACTCTCTCTCTGGCACGTCTCATTCGAAGTATACCTTGAATTTTAGATATAATATTTTTAGCTTCATAATAATTATGTCGTGATTCATATATTGCTAGTAGTACTGTAGCATAATAAGCATCGACCATGCAAAGTTCTCTAGCTATTGGTTCACATTGCCGGAGCCTTTTGCTTGCATCAACACAGAGTGTTCTATTTGGATGATAATTCTTAAATCCTTGATAAATTCTTCTTCCTTTCGATAAATATGTTGCGAACATTTTCTTATTATCATCACATAATGATCTTTTAGCATGAAAACCACATCGTAAATGTGTTGCACCAGCAGATGCAATAAGTTCTACTATTGGACCACCACGGGGGACGATGGCCTCTTGATCAATAACTCGCATTACAACTACGACACCATCCGAAATGCCACCGCAACACCATGATTCAGGTATTTGTGGCCATTTTTTTAGTGCATTTATAGCTTTTTCTTCAAATGTTGATATTTTTATAATATTTTTATTTAAAGTACTGTTGATATCATTTGTTTCCGTTGATTTATTAGCCCCTATATCATCGAATTCTGCTGAGGTAGCCACACCTGCTAATTGCTTCATTAGTACTTTGGCTCTATTTATATTATTTTTATTAGGTTCAATTAAATTCTTATGTTTACCAGTTTTTGTATCTATTCTTACTTCTGCACCTGTTATCCAACTTCTTAATCTAGATAAATGTGATGTAGCATCATAAGAGTTAATACATATTTGCTCATAATCAGGATTCGCGTAAGCAGCATCGTCGTCACCCCGGTCAATTGCGAGTTCAGCTTGATAAGTAATTTTTTTTATTGTTTTTGATAAATTAATAGGACGTTTTAATAGTCGTTTATGTATCCATTTTTCTGGATTAGGTTTCATAGACTCTTTTATTGCTGCACCATATTCAGTGATTATTTTCCATAATTTATATATAGGAGTAAATATTGATTTTTTTTTCTTTTTTAATAATGTTTTAATATTAATTTTAGCTAATCTTTGACGTCTTGCACGATAATCTTGTCTCATACCACAAGATAATGCATCTTCATAGTTCATATTATCAATTTCAGCAGATTGTCTTACTGGTGCAATAATAGCCTCTTTAGCACTTAGAGCACATTGAAGACGAACCTTTAAACCGTATGCTAATCTTACAGCAATTTTATCAATACGATTGTCTTTTCTATTAGCTAATGTATATTTACCAACAGTACCAGATCTTTCTTCAATTTGTAATCGACGCCAAAACGGTTCTTCGCCTGCTTCTTCTCCCCAATAGCATACAGGTCTTAACCATCTTGGTACCATAACAGTAAATGTATCAACAGTTATCTTTGGTTCTACAAATAGTGATGGAAAACATTTATATGTATGTAAAAATATACCTATATTTATAGTTGATACTGTTGTCTTTTTTGTTTCTTTTGTATTATTTTTTTCATTAAAATTTGTATATTTTTCTGTCTGATTGGTACCAACAGCAGATGCAGATGCTATTTTACTCTTTTTTTCCGAAGTATTACGCTGCTGTATAACTGTTGAACTAGCTCTTTGTAATTTCGCTAATCCACCACGGGAACGAATACCAACCGTGCTGTTCGCTCTTCTTATTGGCATCACAGGAGATGACGTTGGTGTCATATTTTTGGAGGATTTGCTACTATTTGTTGAAGGATTATATGAACTACCTTGATTTCTAGCTGAACTAATCACTTTTTCACTATTAGTTCCTGTCAATGCTGCAGCTCTTTTGATTGCATCATTTTTTCCAAGTACAATAGCTTTACCTCCATTATGAGCTAAACCAAGTGAGTCTAAATATGGCGAAGCTTGTGCTATTTTAATCTTTTCTTCTTCTTCAGCAGCAGCTTTAGCATGCAACTCGTCGTACGTAGGGAGATTTTTAGGCTTTCCTAATAATGTTAGTAAGCCTTTGTCAAGGATTATGTCTAAAATATCTTTCATTTGTCGTTTTTCTTCTGTTAAGTGCCTTTTTATACCTGCAGAATAAGCACCGCTGATGCCTTTAGATTCTGGTCCATGTATATTCTGAAATAGCTCACACGGGCTGTCAACGTATGTAGTAACATCTATTGAAGGTATAAGTTTTCTAAATAACAATTTTGCACGAGATACGGCTTTCTCTTTTTCATTCAATTCATCTCTACATCGACGATTTGCATGACTATCATCAAAATTAAAACGCTGTTTAATTGCTTGACCACTGATACCACTTGTTGTTATTGAAGATGCAGCAATATTCCCGACGTTACGTGCACCTCGAACAGATGAAGATATTGGGCTACTATTGGAAGCTTTGCCATCTGCGATGGCGCTCGCACTGATAACACCCCTACTGTCTGACGGCGTATTACCCCTTGTTGAACGACTATTTGGACGACTTGTACCACTAACACGTCTCACTGTTGCGCCAGATGATCCAGGACGCGAGTCACTAGAATCGGGACGAATTTCACTACCAGAGTCACTTTGTACTTCATTATCGGTACCCTCAGCACGATTATCACAACTGTTAGTATTCGTAGTTGTTATAGTCAATCCGGTTGTTGGTGTAATAGGTACTTGCAGTCCATCATTCACATGGTGGGTTTGATCGTGTCCATCTGGACGGAACATACCTCCACTGACTGTTCGTTCTAACATTGTCATTCTACCTTTTTTGGGGGTATTTGATATTATAGTATTAGTTTCATTACTAGCACCACTTGTAATATTATCAGAACTTACACTCGCTTTTACATCACTGCTTAAAGCATCGTCACCATTAGCAGCAGTGGTAGCAATCACATTTCCAAGAATAGCTCCAGCTCCAACGACTAATTTGCCTTCACTAGCACTATCACCACTATCAGCGCAGCTAGAGCCACCCGCTGCTCGCACAGTCGCACGTCGTGCAGCATTTTTTAATATATTTGCTGTTTTAGTTGATTTCGTCGACTTTTTACTAGGGTTATCATTTAATGATTTACCTTCGTTATGCTGCTCACGGGTCCATCTGTTCATAACACCTTCACGGATTATATTCGCTTGTAATCTTGTTTCTTCCAATGTACCACCACGTAAACGGTTTTGTAACAAAAACATTGCAGTAATACTATATGGATGTAAACCAAAATATTTTTCACATTCACTTGATGATAATGTTAAATGAAAAGTACCTAAAGATATGTTATTTTCAGCAGCTACTGCATATTCTGGATTGATTGCATCTGTAAGCTTTAAATGCCAATCTATACGTGATAACCATAATTCATATAAAACATGAGCTGGTTGGGTTGCAACCGTTGAAGCGTACGACGCGACATGTCGGTTAGTTTTACCATATACTGAAGAATGTGCATCAGTATTGCAATTTATCATGTCATATTTTAATGATAACGGTTGATAATTTCCTCTTTGATGACTATTATTATCATCATTTTTGCCTCTTATATTGGTAGATTCTTTCATTGTATCTTCTATATGAGCAGTTTCCATCCAATCAAGTCGTTGCAGAGCAGAAATCAGCTCTGCTCTGTGTATATCTTTCCATTTCTCTTCAACAAGCTGATACCACACATCGATTTCACCTTGCCAACGTTGAATAGATCTAACCCATTGAATAAAATCATATTCTTCAACAACCTGGAACGTATAAGTTGTAAAACCAGGTATATATGCCTGTGGTCTCTCAGCTCTTTCAGCATCTTTTACTGCTTTTGCATCTGCAAGTGCTTTTTCCTTGCGTCTAGCACTTCTAGAAGTCTTTGCTGCTGCTGCATTAGTACCACTACGACTACGTCTACTATTTGTATTACCATTATCTGTACTACTTTGAGAACAATTATCATCATCAATAAAATCAAGTCCAAATTGCTCTCTTAAAGAAGATCCTAAACTTGCATTTCGTAATATACTTGATTTTGAAGGGCTATGAAGAGTACCTATTGGCAAAGTATCACTTGTACTAAGTTCATTATGATTGCTTGTTTCTATTGGAAAAGCTTTTGGTATACATAAAAATGGGGCAGAAGGCATATCATCAGACATATCACCGTTACTACTGTTCGCACCATGAGCAGAACTACTACTAATCCCATGAGCTGAGCCGCGAATGACACCAATGCGACAACTCTCTTGCACACTTAATCCCCAATATGCTCTTCGTTTTGCAATCTCATCAATATTAAGAGCTTCTTCAATGCCACCTTCGCATCCACCAGATGCAGCAACTGCGGCAGCAGTACGGGCCCATTTCGCGTAAATATTGACGTAAGATGGACCGGATTCTGGCACTATGTCGGCTAAAGGCATCGTACTTCTGCTACTATGAGGTTGATTTCCATTAACACTACTACTGTCTTGTTTTGCAATGCAAACATTTTCTTGTTTGACAGTGGACGGTTTCGTACTTTTCTTAGGTGATGTTTTCCCACTAGTAGTTTGTAATGAATTTTTCTTGTTTGAAATAGGACTACTTCTATCTTTACCAGGGCTTACATTTGTTGCAGATCTTCCAATAGAGCCAAGAGTTGGTGCTGGCGATGATCCACTTCCGCTTGTAGAAGGTCTAGAAGGACTTTCATTGTCACTACTGCTGTAATCAGTCTGAACATTAAGACGGCTTCTTGTACTTGAGCGCCCCAAAGTGCCCAGCGATGGTATAGTTGGAGATGTGCTAGAAGAATCAGGTGTTGAATTTGAGCTTGCTACAGACGGCATAGGTGAATCAGTACCTTGTTCTTTAACTGCCAGTGCAGCAGCCACACCCCAGCGACTCCTCGCTTTGCCTAATGCACCTATTGATGGAGCTGGTGAAGATGCTATACTGGCGCTGGTTGCAGACACTGGTGAGCTTGGTTTATTAGGACTTGCATTATGTTCTCTATCTCCTTTATTATTACCATATTCCATTTCTTCATCTTCTTCTATAATAAGAGTAGGAGAGTTAGAAATACCATCTGCTTTCTTCGTAGCCAGAGATGCTGCAACTCCCCACCGACTTCTGAGTTTTCCGCGACCAGAAGCAGTACTCGTGTCTTTGAAATGCTCTGCACCAACTCTATCTTCTAAAAATAATGACGTAAATACTGTCATTTCTTTCATACATACAGTGCTATAATGTCTACCCCAACGAATAACTTCAACACGAGCTGAAGGCAGGCCACATTCTTGCTTATGAGCAAACACCTGCATATCATATTTTTCTTTTCTTGTTGAAAATTTATTACATTTTAATAATTTTCTTGTTCCTAATAATTCACTATGTTTTTTACAAAATATTGCAGTCATTTCTAATAATTGAATATAACATTTTTGACGCTCTTTACGTAAACATCGTAAATGTCCTAATTTAATACGTAACTGCTGCCTTTCTATGCTTACAGTTGGGTAAGCTACTAGAGTTAAACCTACTAAAATTGATTTATGAGGTATTTGTCCAAGAGGAACACTTGGCATTTCTACTGATACATTTTGTGTAGTAGCTGTTTTTTTACGAGGTTTGTGTGTAAAGATGATATCTTGCATACATTCATGCATAACCAACTTTAAATTATCAATGCGTTTTTCTTCATCTGTTCTTACATCTATATCAGTACAAGGTTTGCTCCACCAAGGTAAAATACCTTCAAATAATGATTCCATATTATTTAAGACACTTGATACCCCACCAGCTTGAGCTTGATGTGCTCTTCTCACTGCAGAAGCTGATTCAACAAGTTCCAAGCGATGTTTTTCTGACTCTATTTCATAAGTTCGTAATCTCAAAGCATGACTGTCTTCTACATGCATCATTTCTCTATCTGTATTAACCTTATGTGTCTTCATAGTAGCTAGTTTGCGCATATACCTTCGCACTAATTCATCTTCACGAAACATATTTTCCCTTTCAACACGTTGATTGTTCTGATCGAGATTATAATAAGCCATCACTGACATTGCGTTTTTTCTTTGTTTTAATTTCAATTCTTCATTTATAATACGTTCACGCTTTTCTTTTAATTCTGCAATATCCTTTGCTATTGTTGCTGCTTTTAACTTCTCATAATTTCGATTATATGCACTTATAATATCCTGTGATCTCATATCAAACCTCTCGCGTTGTCTATTTTGATGCTCAATTTTTATATTATAATGATTATTTTCAATAGAATTTTGTAAATTTAATAAATTTTGACGTAAATCTTTGATATCAATAAGATATGGTAATGATCGCAATGGTCTACTAGAAGCAGTCGACATGTATATAGCTTTCAAAAGTAAGTGTTGTTGCTCCGCATCACTCAGGTCTTCCCTACTAAGTAGCTTTTGTGTGCTACCCTGCGCCCATGTGCGCAATTGTTGTAATAATAGTCTCTTTTCCCACACACAAAAGAGTGCTCTTACATAATAGCCACGCCATAATTTTTCTATTATAATACTTGATTTAAGCCGAACATGCTCTGACTTAATATGATACTGACGTTTTAACGCAAATCCAGCCAACCATTTTCTTATGTATTTTTGCATAATAACAGCATTTTGACCTCTTATAATTTTAACACTTCTCATAGCAAAAGCACTTACTTTATCAACAGGTTTTGATCCTGTGGCATCTTCCTCAGTGTCAATGCCGTTCAAGATATTGATTTTTTGCATAACGAGTATATGTTTTGCCCATTTTTGTACTTTAATAACACATTCCATATAAAGTTCTTCTGCATCCCATGATGCTTTCATATGCATAATCCATTGATACCATGCTTGCTTGCGTTGAAGTAGTTGCCTGCGATCTGAAAATAATGTCAATGCCTGACGTATACGCGGTAATTTCAATAAAGATATGTAAGGATTAGCTGGAGCAGGGACTGCTCTTTTGTATTGATCTAACTCGCGTGCCCCTTCTTCTACTAAGCTATCGAATGCTTTACTAACACCTCGATAGTTCTTCTTGCTCTGCAATATTGACAAGATATTACGTGCTGATGGCTTGGCACGACCGGGAGCACGACCATACTCTAAATCACTCGATGTTGAGCGCTGCATTGTAACCAACCCCAATTAGTATGCGCACTATCGAAATATATCTACAACGCGTTACCAACCCACAACACTCGGCCAACTTGCAGCTCAGTAACGAGGCAGCGCACAAAAGAAGAACAAACTCCAGGTATTCAGCTAATTCAGCTCAGCTAAATGTAAAAAAGCAGATCAAGTTTCATAATAATGACTGACTCTGCAATATCACTGACTCAAAGCTTCTTTATTCACTATCCTTGAGTTACTACGCCCGACCGTCGTTTCTATATCCATCCAATGATCCAGATGTTCTAAATAGTTTCGTAGTAGTATATAGTATTGAACGCTTCTTTTATAGCGATTATTTATTAGTATATTACAACTATGGGAGATAAGTATGGAGGACCTTCAAAAGATACAGCAGCTGGTGATGTGGTGATCATCTCAGTACCAAGTGATGGACCTTATGGAGTCATGTTTGAACCTGATAGAGATGGTAATGCAGCTGTGATTAAAGCATGGGAGCGTTTACCAAATGGTAAATTTGGTCAATTACAAAAATATGGTGGTTTACATTATGGTGATGTGTTGTTTCAGATCAATGATAATCACTTAGATGTTGTACCATTCAAAGATGTTATGCAAACTGTCAAAGATCGTAATTTATTAAAGAAAAGTTTTCGATTTATTAATTCAGTAGAATATTATCGTAGAAAAGAAGCTAAAAATGCACCAAAATTAGCGGGTTTGGCTCTTGGCTCTGAAAGAGGCAATGCATTCATGAGTACTATACGTCAAACACGGTTAAGTGTGGATACTAAAGGCAGTAAATATTGTGAATATGAAGTTGCATGCCAATATCGTGTCGTATCCCGTCGGGTACAGAAAGAAGTAGTGTATAAATGGAGCGTATGGCGTAGGTACAGTGAATTCGAAAAATTACATTTACCATTAAAAGATACACTTGGATGGCAAATAGATGGAATTGAATTACCTAGTGCAAATACATTTGTTTTTAATAAGTTATCACAAGAATTTATTGAAAATAGAAGAGATGAATTGAATACATATTGGCAAAAAATCATTAAAGTGAACAATGGTCAAGTTGTCGAATTTCATAAACATCATTCACAGACACATATAAAAGATTTCTTAGAAGTAGATCGTGCATTATCTGGTGAAATTGGTGCACCACCTGATGTTGTTGGTGAAGGTGTAGGCTCAACAAGAACAGAAGCGTCATCATCAAGTAGACCAAGTTCACGAAGAATGAGTGGAAAAGTCGCAGCAGGCAGCAGTCGCAGGCCTAGCAGTACAAGAGGTTCTGTTGGAGGTTTTGCGGGATCTGGTGGATTCAATGATAGCACTCCTAGTGCTGCTGTTCCAAGAAGTGGAGGAGCTGTTAGCTCTCCTACTTCTGCTTCATCACAGGCACCACCAGCACCAGCAGCAGAAGCACCACCACCGCCGCCAGCAGCAGCACCAGGAGGACTCCCTGAAGGACTACAACGGTTTAAAAAGATGCTTGATGTAGGCATGCCTGCACAAGCTGTCTCTAATAAGATGTTAAGTGAAGGGTTCTTCGATAAAGATATTAATAAAGTTTTAGAAGCTGGTGGTGCAAGTATCGGTGGGGGAAGTGCAGCAGCAGCAGCAGCCCCTCCTCCACCCGCAGCGAAGATAGCAGCTGCACCAGCCGCACCAGCCGCACCAGCCGCACCAGCAGCAGCAGGAAAAGTACCACCTAAAGCTACTGGAGCACGTGCATCATTACTAGGTGATATAGCTAAACGTCGTATAGAGTAAGTTCCCCTCCTTCATAATGCGTTGACATTGATTTCTGGGAAGATATTCCGACTCGTAGGCTCTTGCCACCTCGGCATTGTGGGGCCA